>FUWD013232477.1_pt1 | contig 15864 bp, 17 predicted proteins | sample 1063281 | NCBI WGS metagenome assembly FUWD01 (sample SAMEA79048168, study PRJEB19326) | metagenome | biome: marine | reverse complement strand
CATTCGCGCGCATTGACGCATTTTTATCACGTGAAAGGACTTTGACATTATGGCAGGCAGAAAAGCGAAACCGACAGCATTAAAGATCGTTATGGGCAACCCCGGCAAGCGAGCCATACCGACGAACCTTCCGGAACCGACCGGCGAACTTGATCAGTGTCCGGACTTTGTTTCAGAAGAAGCGCGCGCGCATTGGGACTATGTAACGGGTCTGATCCAGGCAATCCCCGGCGTTTCGAAGCGTCCGGATGAAACGACGGCGGCGCTTATGTGCCAGGCGATCGCCGATTTCATGGAGGCGTCGAAGGTTCTAAAAGAGAACGGCGGCAATTATCAGGACGTCGAAACCAAAGTCGGCGGAATAATGACCCGCATTCATCCGGGGGTCGCGGTTCGGAAGTCTGCGATGGATCAAATCTTGAAGATTTGCGTCGAGTTCGGAATGACGCCGTCGTCGCGAACCCGACTTCGCACCGACCTGAACGCCGACAAGAAGAACCCGAATGAAAAATATTTCGTCAAAAAAGCCTAGGGCAAAAGCCAAGCCGAGACAAAAGAAGCCGCCGGAGAACCCGACGACAGCATACGCGCGCGCTGTTACTGAAGGTCTGATCCTCGCCGGCCCGGCGGTTCGGGGAGAATGTGCCCGGCACCTGTCAGACCTGAAGGACGGGGCGGCGCGCGGACTGACATTCGATCCGGAGCGGGCGCAATGGGCGATAGACTTCTTCGAAGACGTCCTGACTGTCGAAGCTGATAACAAGGTGATCGCCTTCAAGCTTCTTGACTGGCAATCCTTTATCGTCGGGTCTCTTTTCGGCTGGTATTTCTTCGACCCCGAACTGAAAAAGAGCATTCGGCGCTTCAGAACAGCCTATATCGAGACGGGGAAGGGGGCGGGAAAGAGTCCGCTCTCAGCTGGCGTCGGTCTGTATTGCATGATCGCGGACGGCGTCGCGTCGGCGGAAGTTTACGCAGCGGCAACGATCAAGTCGCAAGCGATGATCCTGTTCAAAGATGCGACGTCGATGATCAGGCGATCGCCTGATCTGGCGGATCGGCTGACATCTTCGGGCGGCAACCCTGTGTGGCAATGGACGCATATCGAAAGCGCTTCGATCTTCAAGCCGCTGTCGAAGGATGAAGCAGTTTCTGGTCCGCGTCCGAATTGCGCCCTGATCGACGAATATCACGAACACGCGACAGCCGACGCCCTGGAAATGCTCGAAGCCGGCTTCAAGGGACGCGAAAGCCCGCTTCTCTTCGTGATCACAAACAGCGGGAAGAACAAGGTCACGCCGTGCGGCGATATGCATGATTACGCCTATTCGGTCGCGACAGGCACCTTCGACGAAAGCGACCAGGACGCCGCCGACCGCTTCTTCAGCTATATTTCGATGCTGGATCGGGACGACGATCCATTCGCCGACGAAGCTTGCTGGCCGAAGGCGAACCCGTCGCTGGGTCATACGATCAAGAACTCATATCTTCGCGGGCGGGTGAACGCGGCGCGGGCGCAACCGTCGAAACAGAACGACGTTCTTCGGCTGAACTTCTGTCGCTGGACCGACAGCGACACGGCATGGATGACGCACGACGTCTATCAGCGGCTTCTGACGAAGGAAGACCTTCGCGCCAAGTGCGCCGGAATGCAGGCTTATGCGGCGTCCGACCTGTCGTTCACGACCGACTTAACCGCGAACGCGACCGTCATCCCGTACCATGTCGGCGAGGCGGTTCACTATTGGGCCTTCGTAGATTTCTGGAAACCGAGAGAAGGGCTTCAGGCGTCAATCGACAAGGACAAGGTTCGATATGATCATTGGGCCGATGTCGGCGACCTTCACTTGACTGAAGGGAAGGTGATCCAGCTGGGGCCGATCGCGGATCATTATCGATGGCTTCAGGCGAACTTCGACCTTCAGGCGATCGCCTATGACCGATACAGGCACAAAGAACTTGAACGGGTCTTGCGCGAGCGCGGCTATGAACCGCCGCTTATCGAACATCCGCAGGGCTTCCGGCGCCAGATGATGACCGACCCGAACACGCACAAGAAGGTCGACAATCCGCTATGGATGCCGGGCAGCTGTCAGGAACTTGAAAACGCCTTCGTCGAAGGCCGGATCACGATCCAGTATAATCGCGTTTTGAACTGGAACGTATCGTCAGCCGTGGTGCGTCACAACACGGCGGGAACGGGCGACTGGCATTTCGACAAACACAAAGCAACCGCCCGAATAGATGGTCTTGTCGCCCTGGCGATGGCTGTCGGCGCTGCGAAGGCCGGTGTGACCGGTGAAGTGGTGTCGGACCCGTGGGAAGACGCAGAATTTAGCCTGGTGGATTGACCGAATGAATATTTTGACACGCATCGGCCTGGGGCAGCGCAGCGAGAAGCGCGACGACATGCCGGATAATGTGACCGACGCCACGCTAGGCTGGCTTGACCGCATGTCGGCAGGGATGGGCCGATCTTCGACCGGGATCGTCGTCAAGGTCGACAACGCGCTGACAGTTCCGGCCGTCTTCGCGGCGGTCAACTTCCTGTCGGGAACCATGTCGTCGCTTCCGCTTCACGTATATCGGAAGAAGAGCGGCGGCGCGGAACGGGTAAACGGCGCGATGTCCGACATGCTAGGCAAGGCTGCGAACGACGAAATGACGTCTTTCGACTTCCGGAATTTCCTTTTCGGTCAGGTCTTTTCCGAAGGGCGCGGGCTGGCCTATATTGAGCGCAACGCGGCCGGAAATCCGGTCAATCTCTTCCCGATGGCGGCAAGCGCGACGTCGGTCAAGATGGACCGAAATCTTCACAAGACATATCATTACACGGTTCCAGGCACGAACAAGACTGTCGTTTATGACGCCGAAAATGTCATCGACATCCCCTTCATGCTGAAGTCGGATCAGATCACGCACATTAGCCCGATCACGAAGAACGCCGAAGCGATCGGCCTGTCGATCGGCGCAATGCGTTATGGCGCGAAGGTCTTCAATAACGGGGGCCTTCCGCCCTTGATCATGGAAGGTGCCTTCAAGTCGCAAGAGACGGCCGAACGCGCAAGCTTCGACCTGACGAAGTCGATCGCGAAGGCTTACAAACAAGGTCGCCAGGCGCTTGCTATGCCGATCGGTTACACGGTCAAGCCGCTCGGCTTCAATCCGTCCGAAATGCAGCTAGTCGAATTGCAACGCTGGTGTGTTGAACAGATCGCGCGGATTTATTCGCTTCCGCCGACCTTCCTTCAAGACCTTTCGCACGGCACGAAATCGACCGCTGAACAGGAAGACCTTCACTTCGTGAAGCACACGCTGAACCGCTGGATCAATCAGGTTGAACAGGAATTGAACCTGAAGCTGATCGGCCGTGGCAGGAAGGCGACTTATATCAAGTTCAACGTCGACGGCCTGCTTCGCGGTGACTATCGAACCCGCATGGAAGGCAACGCGAAGGCGATCTCGACCGGACAGCTGACGCCGAACGAGGCGCGCGCGCTGGACAATCGCGAGGCGCTAACGGGCGGCGATGAACTCTACATTCAGGGCGCGAACATGCCGCTGAAGACGCAGAAAGACGCGGTCGCAGGTTCGGGAACGCCGAAGGCTGATAACGGCAGCGGGGGCGATCCGAATGAGTGAGCCGGACCCGCATCGCTTCGAAGAGTTCAACGTCGATCATAGGGCGGTGGAAGTCGAAAGCCTGGTCCGCCGGATCGTGTCAGAACGTGAGCGCCGGATCACCGCCGAGTTTCCCGCCTGGCGTCAGGTCCAGCTGATCGCAGCCGGGGTCGTCCTGATGTTCGACAAGACACTGACGAGCGACGAACTCCGCGTCGTCGAAACCGACGCGACAGCCCTAAAGTCGTTTGTGCAATGCGTGACCAGGAACCGACTTGCGGCCGATCTGCTGATCAAATCAGTTCGGAAGCCGGGCGCGGACCTTGGCAAGATAAACCCGACGGCAAAAGGCTGGTGGCAATATGAACAAAGAACGTGAATTTCGCGGGCTGACCGTCCCGCTGGAAATCCGCACCGAAGACGGCGACGCGAACCCGAAGGTCGAAGGTTACGCTTCCGTCTTCGGACAAGAAGCCGTCATCGGCGACTATTTCCGCGAAGTCTTCGTCGCCGGATGCTTCCGCGAAAGCCTGAAGAACAGCGACGACGTCGTCTTCCTGGTGAACCATGACGGCTTGCCGCTCGCCAGGACGCGGGCCGGAACGCTGAAGCTGAAGGAAGATAAGCGCGGCTTGCATATCTCGGCTGAACTGGACGGCACCGACCCCGACGTCGCGCGGATCGTCCCGAAGATGAAGCGCGGGGATCTCGACAAGATGTCGATCGCCTTCCTTCCGACCGTTCAGGAATGGGAAGACCGCGAAAACGAAGACCTTCCGCTTCGCAAGATCACTGAAGCCCGCTTGTTCGATGTCTCTATCGTGACGAACCCGGCTTACGACAAGACCGAAATCGGCCTTCGCGCCTTGGAAGATTATCGGTCGCAATTAGGTGTCCCGCCATATGTGCGGAAACTCCGAATGAAGATGAAACAGGGCCTAACGGCTCGCCGCACATAGACAAGGGAAAATCAGACTATGTCGAAGCAACAGATCAAAGACCTTCGCGACAAGAACACGGCGACGCTTGCGTCCGCCCGTTCGCTTCTCGCTGATATCAAGGACGATACACCGGCCGAACGCGCCGCCGAACTGGAAACCCAGCACGACGCAGCGATGTCTGAATATGACAAGCGTTCGGTTCAAATCGATCGCCTGGTCAAGATGGAAGAAGCCGAAGGCCGAGAAGCCGGGAACCGCGACGTCGACACACGCAGTCGCCGGCCGCACCCTGGCACACCTGACGCCCGTTCAGACGACGACGCGACGCCAGAATATCGCGACGTCTTCCGCAAGGCTATTCAGTTCGGCATGGCAGAACTGTCAGGCGACGAACGTCAGGTCTTCCGCGCGCACCAGCGGGGCCTTGATCCTGAAGAGCGCGCGCTTGCAGGCGGCACCGGTTCGACCGGCGGTTACCTGATCCCGCAGGACATGGCGCCGACGATCGACAAAGCTATGGCGATCTGGGGACCGATGATGGACGGCGAGAACGTCGCGACGCACATCACGACGGCGACTGGCAACACGATTACAATGCCGACCCTTGACTATACCGCGAAGCGCGGTGACCTGAAGGCTGAAGGCGCCGCCGCGCTTGACGACGCTTCTAAAGATCCGGCGATCGGTCAGAAGACACTCGGCGCGTATCTGTATTCTTCAGGCATTGTTCGCGTGTCGATCGAACTTCTTCAGGATAGCAATTGGGACATGGAAACCCTGCTGAACGAACTGTTCGGCGAGAGCCTTGGCCGCACCTGCAACAGCGTTCTGACGCTGGGTGACGGTTCCAGCAAGCCGAACGGCATTCTGAACTTTGCCACATCCGGCAAAACGTCCGCCGCGACGACAGCGATCGCGTCCGATGAATTGTTCGACGTCTTCCATTCGGTCAATCCGGCTTACCGGTCTTCCCCGAAGTGTCTCTGGCAGTTTAACGACACGACGCTTGCGACGATCCGCAAGATGAAGGACGGCCAAGACAATTATCTCTGGCAGGAAGCGAACATTCGTTCGGGTGAACCTGGCACACTTCTTGGCAAACCTTACCGCGTCAATCAGGACATGCCGGACATCGCAGAGAGCGCGACGCCAATCCTCTTCGGCGATCACTCGAAGTATTTTGTTCGCAAGGTCACGGGCCTGAAAATGGTTCGCTTCGACGAAAAGTTCATGAACGAACTCGAAGTCGGCTTCATGGCCTATCAGCGTATCGACGGCGAAGGCACGAACAACGCCGCGATCAAGAAATTGACGATGCTCGCCGCTTAAGGCCGGGCGATGACCTGGGGCGGCGGGCTTCGGCTCGCCGCTCCTTTCTCTAAAAAGGGGCAAGACATGGAAATTCGCATTATCAAGAATTGCGGCGGCGCTGGCTTCGCATACTCGAAGAAGAGCGGCGTCGTGATCGTTCCGGACGATCGCGGCCGTGATCTGATCCGCGCGGGCTACGCGGTCGACGCGAAGGAAGCGAAAGCCGAAGCCGCCAGGACTGAAAAGACCGTTAAGCGGACCCCGAAGAAAGAAACGGCGACCAAATAAGATGCGAACACTTCGACCCGTTGTGAAAGTCGTTCCGGAAGTCTCGCCGGCCGTCGCGGTCGCGCTGGCTGACGTGAAGTCACATCTTCGCGTTTCATGGAGTGACGAAGACGGCGAGATCGAAGCTTATATCGCCGCGGCGCTCGCATTGATTGATGGGCCTTCGGGCTGGCTTGGCCGGGCTCTGATTTCGCAGGACTGGCAACATGTTTGCGGCGGGCCTGATTTCGGCCGCGTATGGCTGACAGGCGAACCGACCGAAATCGTTTCAATCTCATATCTCGACACTGACGAAGCGTCGCAGACGCTCACACCGTCCGACTTTCGCATTCACACCGACGGCTTCGGATGGGCCGTGACGCCTAAGACGGGCGTTAGCTGGCCAAGCTTCGCCGATCGGTCCGACGCCATGACGATCGTTTACACGACCGGCTTCGCGGATGCCGCCGACGTCCCCGCGCCGATCAAACAAGCGGTTTCACTTCTTGTCGGACATTGGTTCAAAGAACGCGAGGCGGCAACAGCTGTCAGCCTGAAGGAAATGCCGTTCGCTGTTTCGGCGCTTCTCGAAAATTATAAGATCGGCTTCACGGCATGAGGGCCGGCGAGGCGCGCGACCTGGTGCGGTTCGAACGCAAGGGCGCGGTGACAGGCGGATACGTCAAGACGTCCGCCGCCTGGTCAACCCTCGCGACTGTTGCGGCGAAGATCGAAGCCGACAAGATCGGCAAGGAAGAGGTGATCGGCGACAAGGTTCGCGGCGTCTCAGACTTCAAGATCACCGTTCGCGATTGCGCAGCGCTCGCGAGCCTTACGACATCCGATCGGGCGATCAATGCCAGGTCGGGCGTCATATACGATCTTCGCCACGTCGACAGGCAAACAGGCCGGGCTGACGTGATCATAAGCGCCGACGCTGGCACACCGACGGAAGGGGGCTGATATGCCTTTCATAATTTTTGACAAGCCTTTCAGCTTTACCCCTGAAGCCGACCGTCGAATATCGGTCAATTATGCGGCGGGGAAGTCTTACAATGTGACGCGCGAGTGCGCGACGAAGGCGACGGCGCAAGGCGTCAGATACAGACTAGCCCCGAAGGATGGTGACGAAGATCATGGACATATCAGCACAAACGAAGGGCATGGACCGACTGAAGGCGAGAGCGGCGAGAATGCCGAAATCGGTCCGGCGCCGGATGACGGAAGCAGCGAAGCAGAACGCGATAGCTTTGAGGGACGCGGCTATTCGTGACGCGCCTCGCGACAGCGGCGAACTTGAAGACACGATCAAATATTACCCCGACCGCAATTCGGCGGGCCTGATCTGGCGTGTCGTCGCGGGCGTTAAGGCGTCATCCGGCTTTTATGCCCGATATGTCGAGTTTGGAACGGTCGATCAGCCCGCGCACCCTTTCTTCTTCGTGAACTATCGCATTCTCAGGCCGCGCTTTAAGTCACGCATGGCGCGTGCAATGCGTAAGGGGATCAAGGAAGCATGATAAGCCTTTCAGACCTTCAGGACGCTGTCGGCGCGCTTCTCGAAGCTGACGCAGGCGTGACGGCGGTCCTGGGATCGCATGACGCCCGCATTCTCGGCGGTCCTGATCCGACGGCGACCTTCCCATATCTGACGATCGGCGAAGATACTGGCGTCGACGCTTCCGTTCAGTTTCTATCGGCGCGGACTGTCCGCCTGGCGGTTCACATCTGGACGAAAGAGGAAGGCTTCGCGTCGTGTAAGGACATCGGCGCGGCGGTGATCTCGGCGCTTGAAACAGAAGACGGCTTCGCTGTCTCGACGGATGTCCGGTGCGTCTCATGCTTCCCGGATCGCGAACGGTATATGCGCGACCCGCGAAACGGCATTCGGCACGGCGTGATCGAACTCGAAACCGAAATCGAAGCGACAGCCTAAAGCGCATACTCAGCGTTGCAGGTTAACCCTGTCCATAAACGCGCGAGGCTCACACAATGGCACAAGTCGAAACCTTCAACGGTTCAAAAATTCTAGTCAAGATCGGCGACGGGGCCGATCCCGAAGTATTCTCTCACCCGTGCCTGATCAACTCTTCCCGGTCTATTCAGGGGTCAGTGACGACCGTCGACAGCGTTGTGCCTGATTGTGCCGATCCTGACGCACCCGCCTGGACGGAACGCGAGAAAGACGCGATTTCCTACACGATCAGCGGCGAAGGTCTCATGAACCGCGCCGACATCGGCCCCTATTTGACCTGGCTCAAAGCCGCCGCGAATAAGAATGTTCAAGCGGTGATCGCTGACGGTCTTTCGGGCGCGTATGTCCTGTCAGGCGCGTTTCACCTGACCGAATTTGAGATCAGCGGCAACCGTAAGGAAAAAGCGACCGTTTCGATTACGCTCGTTTCGGACGGCGTCGTCGCCGAAGCCGCGCAGGCCTAAGCGTGTCGCGCGCGGGGCAAATATCGATCAACTGGGGCGATGGTGAACACACCTTCGCCCTGAAGATCAAACAGCTGATCGAACTTCAAGAGAAGTGCGACGCCGGTCCGCCTCTCATCCTTTCACGGCTTGAAGGTGGTTCCTGGCGCGTCAATGACGTTCGCGAGACGATCCGCCTGGGTCTTATTGGCGGAGGGGCGTCAGTGACCGACGCGCTGAAGCTGACGATCAATAACGTCGACGATCAGCCGTTAGGCCAGAACGCTCTGTTTGCCCAGGTCATCCTATCGGCGGCGCTTTTCGGTGCGCCTGAAGGCCTGGAAGATGCACCGCCGGAAAAGCCGACGGCGGACCAGCTGGCGCCGAACCCCTACCCAGGGGCAAGCTTCGATGGTCCGCCTATTTCGGAACCGGTCTCGCCGCAGGTCTGACGCCTTCGGAAGTCAACGCCTGTTCATTGTGGGAATACGCCGTCGCAACTGACGGCTGGCTAAGGTCACAAGGTGTCAGTTCCACGCCGGCGCCGACTGATGATGAATTTGATGAGGTGATCGCGCGCTATGGCTGACGATATCGAAGTTCTGATCACCGAATTGCGCGTCGACATGAAGCGCTATGAAAGCGCGATGCGTCGTCAGGCGCGGTTGACAGAAACGACAGCCGATAAGGTCGAGCGCCGTTATCAGCAGATGAACCGCAATATCACGAACTCGACGAACCAAATGTCGAAAGACGTTCGCCGGGCCATTGTCGCGATTGCGCTCGGCACGGGCGCGCGCGAAGTCGTGAAATATACTGACGCATGGGCAGACCTGAACAACAAGCTCGCGTCATCGTCGCAGATCTCCGGAGTGCAGGCTAAGTCGCTGAACGAAATTCAGGACGCGGCGCGCGAAAGCCGGGCTGAAATCTCTTCATATGTCGACCTTTATTCGCGGATGCTTCGCGTTTCCGGCAAGATGGCGGCGAGCGAAGAAGATGTCGCCAGGGCGACGCAGATCGTCACCCGAAGCTTCAAGGCGGGCGGCGCCGCCGCAAGCGAACAGTCGGCAGGTGTCATGCAGCTGGGTCAGGCTCTCAACGGGATTCTCGGCGGCGACGAGCTTAAATCCGTCCGCGAGAACGCTCCGCTTCTCGTTCGAAGGTATCGCGAAGGGTCTCGGCGTCACATCCGACAAGCTGAAAGGCATGGGCGCGGCGGGCGAATTGACCGGGAAGAAGGTCTTCGAAGCAATCCTGAAGAGCGGCGCCGACATTGACGCAGCCTTCGCCGTCACGATCCCGCGCGCTTCCGACGCGACCGTTCTCGCCTTCGACCGCCTGAAGGTGAAGGTCGGGGAATACCTGAACGAAAGTGGCCAGGTCGCCGGGATTTCGAAGACGATGGGCGACGCGATCAACTTTATCGCTGACGACGTCGAGGGCTTCGGCGAAGCGCTGATCGTCGCCGGGGCGGCGCTCACTGGCGCGCTCGGCGCACAAGCCGCGCTCTCTATCGTCAACGGCCTGAACTCAATCGCAGTCGGCGCGACCGCGACCGCTCGCGCTATGTCGATCCTACGCGCCGCGTCCGCCTTCATGTTCGGCCCTGTCGGTCTGATCATCGGCGTCGCCGCCGCCGCTGGCGCGCTTGCCTACATGGCAATTCAGGCAGGCAAGACCGAAACACCGCTCGAACGAACGCGCTCGAAGCTCGCCGCCATCGGCGAAGAAATGGACGCAATCGACGCGCTCCTTCCGGCCCCGTTCGGCGCGATAAAAGACGGGGCCGTCGACGTTCTCGACGCCCTTGACCCGATCCCCGAAAAGTATCGCAAGATACGCGAAGAGATGGAGGCGACCGGCAAGGCCGCGCGCCAGGGCGCGATTGACGTGGCGACCGTCCGGATCATAGAGCTAAACGCGGAGCTGTCCAAATCAGCCGACAAAATGGAAGAGCTTGCGGCTCTCGCGAACTCGCCTGTAAAGGCGTTCGGCGGCGCGGAGAATGCGGCACGAGCAAACGGGCGGATCGCCGAAGAGATCGAACTGACGAAGGAACTTCAGGCCGCACTAGCTCGCGCGACTGAACAGCGGGGCCGACTTCTTGACGCGCCTGACAGCGCGTTCAAGCCGAAGTCGACGTCGACCGGCGGGGGCGGCGGAGGGGAAGCTGACAAGGACGCCGTGAAGGCGATAGACGATCTAAAGAGCGCATATCGTGGCCAGTTCGAAAGCCAGCGAGAGCAGATCGCGCGCGTTCTCGAAGAGCAGCTCGCGGCAATCGACAAGGCGGGCGGATCGGAGGCTGCGAAGGCGGCTCTTCGCACGAAGGCAAACGACCTGTATTCGAGCCAGCTCGCGGATATTCGCGAGGCTGACGACAAGGACTTCGACGCCTTCGTCGACCGCGAGGTCGAGAAGAGCAAAATTAAGGCGGATCAGGCGAAGTCGGAACAAGACATAATCTCCGATCTTATGGACCGGCGCGACGAGCTGGCAGGCTTTACGATTGGAATTATCGAGCGCGAATATGAAGCCCGCCGCGAGGCGATCGAAAACGAAATCAAGGACGCCGCCCGGAAATCCGAAGCGATCCGCCTTCTTGAAGAAGAGCAGGCCGCGACCGTGGCCGACATTCGGGCGCAGCTACTCGGCGAGGGCGAATATTCAGACAGCGAAGCCGACCGCGTTCGCGCGGCTGGCGAAGCGAAGCTAGAGGCTATGGCGGCAAACTTTAGCGAAGAGGAGCAGTTAACCGAAGAATACAAGGCTCGAATTCTCGAAATAGAGCAGTCGACAGAAGATCAACTCGCGGAAATCCGCGCTACGTCAATGCAAATGCAGCTCGCGGCGGGAGAGCAGCTCTTCGGCGGCTTGGCGGGATTGGCGAAGACCTTCGCGGGAGAGCAGTCCGGCATATACAAAGTCCTGTTTGCAATCGAGAAGGCGGCGGCGATTGCCTCCGCGATCATCGCAATTCAGACCGGCGTCGCGCGCGCCCTGTCGCTTCCCTTCCCGGCGAACATTGCGGCGGGCGCGGCTGTCGCGGCGCAAGGGGCGGGCGTCGTCGCGACTATCGCGAGCACGGCGGCGAACTTCGCCGACGGCGGCGTCGACATCCGCGGACCCGGCACGGGCCGGAGCGACAGCATAGCGGCGAACCTGTCTCGCGGGGAGAGCGTGATCACGGCGTCAGGCACGGCGGCGAACCGGGGTATTCTCGCCGCGATCAATGCCGGGGCGAACGTCGAAAACATGATCGGCGCAAGCCGGGGTATTTCATCGGTCAGTATTGGGTCTACCCAGCTTGTCGTTCAAGGCGACATCGGCACGGCCGAAACGCTCGCCGCCCTTCAGGAAAGCCTGAACCGACGCGACGCCGACATCGAAGAAACAGTCATGTCAGCAGTTCGCAGAAACCGCGTGCAGACGGTCGCTCGGCACCGGCGTTAGCGACTTGCGAGGCTAATCAGTCCGCCAGAATGCAGAAGGTGTAAACATGGCGGCTGGTGCGCTTCTTCCTTGCCGGGGTATAATTAAGGCTGAATGGATGCCAGCCGTTCAACAGTCGGCGCCCGAAACCCTGGCGGGCGCTTCTGACGTTCTGGAATTAGGTCGGTCCTATTGGGAAGTCGACATCGAAGCCGATTTCCGTTCGCGATCCGATTTCGACGAATGGTCGGTCTTCCTGGCTGAACGCGACGGCGCTGATTTCACGTTCACAATGCCGCGCTTTTTCCGCCAGAAGCCAGGCGATCCGCTGATCGTCAGCGACGCCGGGCTTGCGGTGCCTTCGATAAATGTCGGGACGCGCCAAATATCGATCACGGGCGCCGGAACCGGAACCGCGAAAGTCGGGGATATGGTCAGCTATAGGACCGCCGACAATGGCTACTATATCGGCATTGTGCGAGCCGACGCGACGCCGGCAGCGGGAACTATCATATTAGACGTCTGGCCAGAACCACAATATCCACATGCCACGACGACGACGCCGCGCCGCATTGAAGCGCTTGGCGAGTTCAGGATTGACGGAAGCGTCAAGTGGACAGAACGCAGCCGTCGGCGCGGCGTCAGCTTCACGGCTCGGCAGGTCATCCGATGACAGGGATCAAGTCGCGGTGGTTTGTCGAAGTCTTTCTTGACACTGGAACGGTTCGTTTTTGGAACGATTTCGGAAACGTCGTCGTCGGCGGCGAGACGTTTACCGGTCTCGGCGACCGCTTCGCGCCGCCGGACAAGCTGAAGCGCGAAGCGAACCTGAAGCCGGAGACAACAAAGCTTCTTTTCGACAGTTCACGCGCGCTAGACGACGGCGACATTCTCGCCGACCTACTGGACGCGAAATGGCGCCGTCGTCAGATACGCATTCGCAACATTCACTACACTAGCGACCCCGACACCGGCGACGTTATTTCCGACACATACGGTCGCATTAGGCGCCTTTCCGACCAGACAGCTGTCGGCAAGGCGCCGCGCATCGAAATGGAAATCGAAAGCGGGTCGCTGATCTATCTTGAACGACGTATGCAGACGCGAAGCGCTGAAAATCAGAAGGTCGCATTTCCAGCTGATGTCGGTTTTGATCTGACGAAGAGGCTTGAAGACGTCGCGCTAATCTGGCGAACGAAGGAAACGAAGAAGGGGTCGGCGACGCCTTCAGCCCCGACGACGGATGACCCTTCGCCGCGTATGCTGGCGATCGGCGAGTTCGTGACTGAAGGGACATTCGTCGCCCATTTCACCAATCAGCAACAGAAAAAGAACTGGATGCGTGTTTTCGCGATCGCCGATTGCGAGATCACCGAACTGAATAAGGTTTGGATTAACGGGCAAGCGATGATCACAAGCCCGCTCGCCGACGGCGTCCGAACCGCGATTACAGCACTAAACAGCGGCGGCACTCGCGCCTGGATAACGCTTCACAAGGGCGCCTGGAACCAGACCGTCGACACCTTTCTTGACAGCGTGGAAACGCAATGGACGTCAAACCACAGGCTTCGCGGTGTCGCCTATGTCGTGATCGAACATCTATGGGACAGCGACAATCCGCAAAGCTATGACTATAAATTCGGCGGGAAGGGGGCAAAATTTTATGACCGCCGCAAAGATACAACGGCAGGCGGATCTGGAACGCACCGGCTTCTGACGCCGTCGACATGGGAATATTCGGTAAATCCGATGGTGATCGCTGATCACTATCGCCAGGGCGTCCGAATGATGCCTTCGACCGAACCCCTGTCGGAAATTTATTGGTTCGGCGTCGGTGAAGCGGCCGACGTTATGCCATATTCAGAATATGAGGACTTGGCGGATCTATGCGAAGAGAACGTCACACTAAAAGCCGGCGGGACACATAAGCGATACGAAGCGCATGGAATGCTTTCCGCAGCTGACGACCATAAAGAAAATCTTGAACGCCTGGCGTTAGCGATGGCCGCGCGAGCGATCGACCAGGGCGGGCGGATCGTTTTTCGACCTGTCAGGACGCAAGCGTCAATCATTACGTTGACCGACGGCGACCTGATCAACTCGGCGACGACCCAATATGATCCGGCGGGCCGCATAGATGACATGGCAAACACGATTGAAGGCCGTTTTTATAGCAAGCTGAACGACTATAAATCGACCGATTATCCGACAGTGTCTAACGCGACCTATATAGACGAAGACGGCGACGTCATTTCAGACACTCGCAACTATGATTTCGAAATCGACGGCGAGCGGGCGCAACGCCTGGCGCTTCTCGAACTCGCCTATTCGCGCCGGATCGCCGAACTACGGGAAGCGTTCCTGTCCAGTACAGTGCGCGACCTGAGGCCGGGCGATTGGTTCACGCGATCCAGCCCGCTAAGGGGATTTGGGGCGGGCAAGCTGTTTGAAGTCGACAAGATCACGCGATCGGACAAGGGGACAACTGAAATTATTGCGGTCGAAGTGGACCCAGATCAGCAGGCATGGGACGAAACAACGGCCGTCGACCTTTCGGTTCCGCCGACAATTCCGTCGATTACGATCGCAGACTTGACTGTCCCGTCGATTTCGGTCGCCGCGATCTCTTACGCGCACGGCGGGACGACTGTCCCTGCTTTTCAGTTTACACATGCAGCGTATGCTGATTTTATTGGTGATGAAATAGAAGTCGAATACGGCGTCACTTCGTCCGGTCAAAGCTATTTCACAAAAATTCCCGGCGACGTAAACGTGATTATCGCGCTTGCCGGTGCGCCGCCGTCGACTTCAATTTCTGTTCGCTTCAGGGCGCGCCAGGGCGAACGATTTTCGGCCTGGTCGTCATACGTAACGACGACATCAACAAGCGTTTACGCAGCGTCAACGTCTGGCGTCGCTGATAGCATTATCGGTCAGGGATGGGGCGCAACGGCAAGCGAGGCAAGCGCGGGTAACTCGAACGTTGCAATCGGCGCTAACGCAATCGGCAATAGCGAATTTTATGCGGGCGTCGATGGCTGGAGTATAACGACGGGAAGCGGCAACACAGGCGCGCTATCGCTTCGCGCCGCTGGATTAGGTTTTGCGACGCCATACCGCGGAACGCTCATGGTTTACCAACCCGACGCGGGCGCAACCGGATATACAGATATTCGATGGAGACCGCAGCGCAACGGCGTGACGGGGTTTTCGCTCAAAGTGCAGCCGGGCGACAAGGTCGCCATGCGCGCGAACGTCTCGGCGCATCGCTGTTTGATACGTTCATACATTCAATGGAGAGATGCCGCCGGGGGTTCTCTAGGTTTTACGTCGGGACCGACTAACAACGCGATTTCGTCATCATCTACGGAGCCTGACGCTTGGCCACTGTTATCGTTTGTTATAACCGCCCCAGCTAGTGCCGCATGGGCTGAAATAATGTTTCGGAAAGAGGGGACGTTATCCGCCACAACTAGCTATATGTTTTTGCATAAACCAATGCTTGCGCTCCTCGCGCCCGGCACGACTGTTGTTCCTCAATACTCGCCTGGCGTTCCGCTGGATATTTACGGAGGGGCCGACGTAACCGGCGACAATACCGCCGCAGCAATCGCTGGGCAGGGCGCATTGGCAACGCTTGATCAGGCCACATGGGCAACGCAGATAACCGGCACCGGCAAGCCATCGGATTTCGCGAACGTCTCGCGCGTTTTCAGATCCTCGACCGCCCCGGTGGAGCCCAATCTCAACGACCTTTGGGTCGTGCTGGCCGGGGGTGTCCCCATCGCTGTAAGGGCATGGGACGGTTCCTTGTGGATCACCGGCGCTGACCTAACCGCGTTGAACACCGCCGCGGCAATTGACGGGCAGG
>FUWD012886172.1_pt1 | contig 15867 bp, 17 predicted proteins | sample 1063281 | NCBI WGS metagenome assembly FUWD01 (sample SAMEA79048168, study PRJEB19326) | metagenome | biome: marine | reverse complement strand
ATATTAATTGGGCTTGCAGTCGCTTTTCACTCAAGTTTAATCGTTGATTGGACCGAAGCCTCAAAAATAAGAAATTCTATCTGTCGGGAATTTGTTTCACAGGTTCCAGACATTCAGCCTAAGACTAATTTTCTATTTGTTGATCTAGAATCCTATCATAAGAGAGCAGCCGTTTTCCGAGGCTGGAACGGTCTCAGAGAGTTAGTACAGATGCTATACGGTGATCCTACACTAGGGGCCTATTATGTTTATAGGCGGTCTAGTTGTCCTCCAAATGAATTTCACCATCAGGCGGTGTTCACTCCAAAAGGATTTGTGAGTCGTGGCGTAAAAATGGAAGACCCTTTACCAGTCAGTTCATTGGTACTGTTGCAAAGAATCGGTCCCCGTTTAGAGTTATTGGATAGCTTAAGTCAAGATGGTGGGATTGTATCAGATGGTATTAAATGGATTGGCACGAAATCATTCATTTCAAATGAAGCTAGAATTCTATCATGGTCCAATTTGGTTGATCTTTGTTCAAAAAATGATTTGAACGCGTGGAATAGCGGTTTGATCTCCACTCTTAATCTATCTCGCATCAATTTAAATCACAAAATCATGAACAAATGGATTTATACTGTTCCCGACAAACAAGGAAAGATTTTTCATCCCGATGATTCAAACCTCTATTGAAAATGATTTCAATTCGATTTACCTACCTTATCCAGCTTCTAAATGTTGACAATAGTTTGTGAGGACGTTAACAATACGTTTGATTTGCCTAATTAAACTAGCCTTGTCGGTTTTAAAGCGCTCGACAAGATGGAGAATACATGATGAGTCCTACAGTCTCTCGTAAAAAGTGTCACAATTGCTCTTCCCTTCAAGACAACAAATGTTTGGCGGAGACAACTGTTAAACTCTCGAATTATAAACCTGGTCAGAAGGGCCAGATAGTACAGGTTTGTGGAGATTCTGATTTCAGGCTACGAATGCTCGAAATGGGTTTTGTTAAAGGAACAGAAATTAAGGTCGTCAAATATGCGCCTCTCAATGATCCCATGGAATTTGAAATAAAAGGTTATCACATTTCCTTGCGTAAGAAGCAGGCTGCTCATATTTTGATGAACGAACCTGAAATGGCTGTTTGAGGACCATTTATGAAACAAAAAATAACCGTGGCTCTCGCAGGGAATCCCAACGCGGGGAAAACAACAATATTCAATGCTTTGACGGGGGCACGACAACACGTTGGGAATTGGCCAGGAGTAACAGTTGAAAAAAAGAAGGAACCGTCACCCATGATGGTCACAAGATTCACGTAGTTGATCTTCCTGGTACGTACTCGCTCACAGCTTATTCTCTTGAAGAAATCATCGCCAGGAACTTTATAGTGGATAGCGCTCCTGATCTTGTTGTAAATGTTGTCGACGCAGCCAATTTAGAGCGAAATCTTTATCTTTCGGTTCAATTGTTGGAGATGGGTTGCAAGCTGGTAATAGCTTTGAATATGATTGATGTTGCGAGGGGACGAGGTATCAGAATAGATGAAGCTCATCTTGCATCCCTGCTGGGAGTTCCTGTAATCCTTACAAATGGGAAAAAGGGCATAGGCCTGGACTCCCTACTTGAAACGATAGTCTTTGAAGTCGCCAACAATGAAGTATCGGATAATTTCAGGAAAGTTACATACGGGGCGGAAGTTGAAGATGAATTGGAAAAAATCCAGAATCTTCTCAGGCGAGTGAATTATTCGCTTGGAGGTCCCTCTTTTCGATGGCTTGCTGTTAAGTTGCTTGAAGGTGATTCAGAAATTGTCAAAAAAATTGATAGCCGCTCTGACAGGACTAGAATACGAGAACAGGTTGAAAAAAGTCGATCACACCTGACAAATATTTTTGGCGATAATGCGGAAATTGTTCTGGCGGACGCAAGATACGGTCTAATATCCGGGGCAGTCAAGCAAACGGTTCAAATCGAAAGAACAGATAGAGTTAATCTGAGTGAATCTATTGATCAGATTCTCACAAATCGCTTATTGGGCCCTATAATTTTATTTGTCGTTTTGTACGCTGTTTATTTTTTTACCTTTCGCGGCAGTGAGAGTTTGGTTGAGTATTCGGAATCCTTTTTCGGATGGCTAGCGTCAAATGTTTCCAATACGCTCCCTGAAGGACTTTTAAGATCCTTAGTTGTTAACGGCGTGATTGCGGGCGTAGGCGGTGTTTTAGGCTTCACGCCACTAATAGCCTTCATGTTTTTTGCAATAGCCATTTTGGAAGATACGGGTTACATGGCCCGTATAGCTTTTATGCTTGACCGAGTCTTGCGTGGTTTTGGTTTGCACGGCGCTTCAATGCTGGCTTTGATGGTTTCAGGGGGCATAGCCGGTGGTTGCGCTGTTCCCGGAATAATGGCCACACGCACTATGAAGGAACCCAAGGAAAGACTTGTAACAATTCTTGTGGCTCCTCTCATGAATTGCGGCGCCAAGTTACCTGTCTACGCCCTACTGATTGGGGCTTTTTTCTCAGGTGACCGGGCTTCCATAATGTTTCTACTAACATTAATATCCTGGGCAATGGCTCTTATAGCCGCTAAGGCAATCCGTTCCACAGTCCTGTCCGGCCCTTCTGCGCCTTTTGTGCTTGAATTACCTCCCTACCGAATACCAACTTTACAAGGGCTATTGATTCACACATGGGAACGGACATGGATGTATGTCAAGAAAGCTGGCACAGTTATTTTGGCAGTGTCGGTGTTGTTTTGGGCTTTGATGACTTTTCCAGAACTACCCTTAGAAATTCAACAAGGTTTCCAAAAAAAACAGGAAAACTTGAACTCAGAATTTGTTAAAAACACGGGGTCTATTTCTGTAATACAAACTTCTAAGGACTTGGAGAATTTTGAAAAGTTTACCAAAGATGATGAATTGGACGATGTTAACAAAGTTGCTAGGGCTTTGGGGGAATTTTCGAAGTCCGGCCACAGGCCCCATGACGGTTCCATTCAGTTGGAAAACCCTACGGAAAAACGGAAATCAATGCCGAAGTAGCAAAGAAATATCTCGCTTTCAGGCTTAAAAAGTCGGATCTGGAAAATGAAGAGCAAAAAACTCCGACCTGAAAAATTCTTACGCTGGTCAGGTTGGATCTTTTTAGAGTTGGTCTTCTTACCGATAGGTTTTGACTGGAGAACTAATGTGGCGCTCCTTGGAGGATTTGCAGCTAAGGAGGTTGTTGTTTCTACCCTCGGGACTGCCTATAGCCTCGGTTCTAATAACGCGGAGAAATCCTGGAATCTTTCCGAAAGATTGAAAAATGAGCCTGGATGGAACCCATTAATGGCTTTTACACTCATAATCTTCGTGATGCTTTACGCCCCCTGTTTTGTGACACTCGTAGTAATACGCAGGGAAACCGGCAAATGGCGATGGACTTTTTTTGCAATGGTCTACACTACATTATTGGCCTACGTCATGGCGTTTCTAGTTAAAACGGCGGGGTCCTTTCTGGGAATAGGCCTTACTTAGGCTGACAACTTGCGAGGTAATAAATTCCGATGTGGCAGGAATTAGTCGTAGCAATTATCATATTAACCGCTTTCATTTATGTCGTTTATCGATTCATTAGAAAGGTAACAGGAAAGACGGCTCAAGGAACTAACTGTTCATGTGATTGTTCAGGGCGTTGTTCTAACAACAAAAACTGTTCATTTAAGACCTGATCCCCGTTTTTTAGCCTATTACCAATTGGCGGTTTATTCATCCGAATCGGTCTTTAGAACTGCTAGAAATGCCGATTGAGGGATGACGACGTTCCCGACCTGTTTCATTCTCTTCTTTCCCTCTTTTTGTTTTTCAAGAAGTTTCTTTTTTCTTGTTATGTCTCCACCATAGCACTTGGCTAGTACATCCTTTCGCATAGCTGAAACAGTTTCTCTGGCTATAATTTTGCCTCCGATCGCGCCTTGAATGGCTACTTTGAAAAGTTGTCGCGGTATTTCTTTCTTGAGTCTTTCGCAGGCCTTATGAGCCCTTTGCTGAGCCCTCTCCTTATGAACCAGCATTGATAGGGCGTCAACTCTTTCACCCGCTACCAAGATATCAACTTTAGCCAATTCTGTGGCTCTATAATCAAGAAATTCATAATCGAAAGAAGCATATCCTCGAGAAACCGATTTCAACTTGTCATAAAAATCAAATAACACTTCGGACAATGGCAAATCGAATGTGAGTTCGACTCTGCCGGCATCCAGGTAATGCATGTCTTTCTGAATGCCTCGTCTGTCGATGCACAGATTTATAACCATGCCCAAGTATTGATCAGGAAGAATTATCGAAGCTCTGATAAAAGGTTCTTTAGTCTTGTCTATTGATACGGGGTCCGGATATTTGGCCGGATTATCCATTATTAACTCTGTTCCATCCCTAAGAATAACAATATATTGAACTGAAGGAGCCGTCAAAATTAGAGAAAGGTCAAATTCCCTCTCGAGTCTTTCCTGAACTACTTCCAGGTGCAATAACCCCAAAAATCCACACCTGAATCCATGTCCTAAAGCTGTGGAGTGATCTTTTTCAAATGTTAATGAAGCATCGTTTAATTTCAGTTTTTGTAGAGCGTCTGACAGTTCTTCATAGTCTTCTGACGAGATTGGATAGAATGAAGAAAAGACAACTGGCTTTACAAGCTTAAATCCCTTTAAGGGAGTTTTGCAAGGGTTGTCTTCCAGCGTTACTGTATCACCTATTCTTGTGTCATTAACGGTTTTTATACCTGCTATCATGTAGCCCACTTGTCCTGCGGATAATTGATTCGCAGGTTTTCTTTCTATAAGGAAAATACCTGTTTCTTCAACCTTATAACTTGCTTCAGTTGACCATAGTTTAACAATTTGCCCGGGCCTCAAGCTACCGTCCAATATTCTCAGGTGCACTACGGTTCCTCTATACGGGTCCCAATGGGAATCAAAAATTAGCCCTTTTAGAGGCGCCGAAGGATCTCCTTGAGGAGGCGGAACTTTTTGTACAATTGCCTCCAATACTTCTGTTACTCCTATGCCTTCTTTGGCGGAAACGCATATCGCCGAATCGGGATCTAACCCCAAATCTTTGGAGATTTGGTGTTTCACCCTGTCAATATCAGCTGCTGGGAGATCTATTTTATTGATAACAGGTATAATTTCCAGATCTTCGTCCACCGCCATATAAAAGTTTGCTAGCGTTTGGGCCTGAACGCCCTGACTGGCGTCTATGACAAGTAACGCTCCTTCGCATGCGACTAGAGCGCGGGAGACTTCATATGAAAAATCAGCGTGACCAGGGGTATCAATAAGATTTAACGTATAGTCACTACCATCGGACGATTTATAAGGTAGAGCTACTGACTGACTTTTTATGGTTATTCCGCGTTCTCTTTCAATGTCCATGGTGTCAAGCATTTGATCACGAAAATTGTGAGTTCCGACCACTCCGGTAATCTGCAGCAATCGGTCCGCCAGTGTTGATTTTCCATGATCAATATGCGCAATAATGCAAAAATTTCTAATTTTATCCATCAAGGTCTGTCTCCAAAGCCTAGTCTAGTATATCGGTTAAGAATTATTGTAACTTTTCGAATCATTGAAACAGGATTGTCAAGAATTGATGTCCTTCCAGGTTTTGCTTAGAACATCTTTTAAAGGAACATGAAAGGTTCTGCCTAGCCCTGAAATAAGGATCAATTCATTTCCTGATATGGCCAAGCCCAAACAGTTTTTATCAGGAACGGACAATTTACGTTTACTGGATTCCAAGAGGTTAGAACCCTGAAAAAGTTTTTCGAGAGAAGCAATATAGATAAGAGCATTGAATGGGGATTTGTTGAGTTCTATTATCTCGCCGTTCAAAACCACTATTCCTGAAGGAAAACCACCATTAGTATATGATCCTATGACTCCTCCAAGAACTGAGCCTTTTTTCAGAGCTATGTCAGGATCTACAATGTACGTTTTTCTAGTGTATAAATAATTGGCTATCAGCCACACTGACTTATTGTTCCATAAAGTTGTCGCCATAGCTGTCATTCTTAAGTAACCAAAAGGAAGAGTTAAATTTATTATTGCTTTTTTTGACGCCAAAGAGGAGTTCAAATCGATCCCTAAAACCATCCGCGTGTTCGTATCAGCGATCAATAAAGTTTCTCCATCTACGGGCAATTCTCCGCACGCAGGTTGAATATAGGCCGGCGTCTGGAAACTTTGTCCGCTGATAGATCCATCTGCGTCAATTACTCTTATTTCCTTTGTTCCTTCTTCACTTTCGACAAGAACAAGCCATTTATCTTTCCATACTCCAAAAGCCAGGATCCTCGAGCTTTCATCGGGCGAGACCAGAGCCCTCCCTTCTTCCCAATTAACTTTAAGATTTGGACCCTCCAATATTGCTTTCAATGGAACCCAATTTCCATAAACAAGAATACCCAGGAGTATAGATAATGGAATTGCTATGTTCAGAAGATAATTTAGTCGCCCAGAGTACGTATCTCCTATTGCGAAGCGTTCCGGTGAATCAAATTTCTTTCTTATTGCCGCCTTCAGTCGCACATATCCAATCAAAACCTCTATAGCCATAACACAGGAAAAAAAGTCATTAGAAAAGTAAAATAATTGATTCCTGTAACAGCCCATATTCCGTAAACAATATACAAAAAATATTTGCTTGTAATCGTGATTCTTGATCCAATTCCCATGACGTTTATGATAACGCCAAAAACTACGACCATTAGATACAGACTTACATAAGCCGCTCCGATCAACGGCTCTACCAAGTGGTGAAATATGGCCAGCAACGAGACCACAACCATTCCAAACTGATCACAAACCAGATCAGTAAATGCTCCGGATTGTGACGCCTTGCCAGCATTTCGGGCATAAGCCCCATCGAGGCCATCAAACACTACATGTCCAAGTAAAAATACCGAGGCTAATATCGGTTTCCTGACAAAATAAATGATGACACCTGTTAGTAATGCCAATCCGATATAAGAAATAGTGTCAGGAACAAGACCGATTCTTTCGAGAGGAGGGAATAAAGCAGAAGTTAATCTGGTTCTTTTTTCGGCAAGCCACAATTGGATAGTACGCTCTTTACCGAAATAATTAAAGAAATCTGACTGCGGTTGAGTTTTAAAACTGACTTCAGATTTTTCAGGTTCATTGGACATATTGATTTTACTGTCTGTTTTGGGATTAGAAATTTCTTTTTATGTTTTCCCCGGTTGACTTTATATCATCCATAGATCCTGGAATTGGATCCCATTGGCTTATTGTTAAACCATCTCCAAATTTTCTCGGGACAATATGAATGTGTACATGTGGAACAACCTGGTTTGCCGCTTTGCCATTTAGTTGCATTATATTAATACCATCGGGCTCAAGTGCTTTTTGTATGGCTTTGGCGCCGATTGACACTATTTTGTTTAACCATCCATAAGTTTCAGGTTCCATTTCCAGAATTGATTCATAATGGTTTCTCGGAATTACCAACATGTGCCCTCGATTTAATGGAGCTACATCCATAAAAACCAGCGCTATTTCATCTTCATATACCTTTACACAGGGAATTTCACCTTTTACAATCCGACAAAAGACGCAATCTGATTTGTGTTCCATTGTGCGTTCCTTTCCAGCCGTAGATTTGGTTTTCAAATACTCTCAATCTTTGAGGTGATCAAATAGTACCGAACTCAAATACCTTTCGCCGGCGCTAGGCAAAATAACAACGATGTTTTTACCTGAAAATCCCTTTTGCTGCGCCAGCTTTATTGCAGCGCATACGGCTGCTCCGGATGATATACCGCTTAATAGACCTTCTTGACTGGCAAGCAATCTAGCGTATTTGATCGCTTGCTCGCTAGAAACCTGAAAGACTTCGTCAACAAGAGACAGATCAAGAACTTTTGGCACAAATCCAGCGCCTATTCCCTGAATTTTGTGAGGGGCAGGCACTGGATCTTTTCCCTGTAGAGTTTGTGTTATGACAGGACTTTCGGAAGGTTCCACTGCTACGGAAAATAGCTTTTTGTTTCGGAAATTTTTTATAAACCGGGATATTCCCGTAATTGTACCCCCTGTGCCTACTCCACTCACCAGCGCATCTATTTTCCCGGAAGTTTGTTCCCATATTTCAGGGCCGGTTGTTTCTTCGTGGGCTCTCGAGTTAGCTGGATTATCGAACTGCTGCGGCATAAAGTACCTGCTGCGATCGCTTTGAGCTATTTCTTCGGCCTTCCGCACAGCTCCTCTCATCCCTTTATCTCCTTCTGTCAATGCGATACGCGCTCCAAACATTCTAAGCACTTTCCGCCTTTCAAGGCTCATTGTCTCCGGCATTGTCAGAGTAAGAGGGTAACCCTTTATGGCGCATACATAAGCCAGACCTATTCCGGTGTTGCCACTGGTCGGCTCCACTATTTCCATTCCTGGACGTAGGTTCCCTTTTTCTTCAGCATCTCTTATCATGTAAACACCTATACGATCTTTGACAGAGTATGCTGGATTGCGGCCTTCAACCTTTGCCAGAATCGTGGCTGAGTTAACCCCTTCAATTTTATTCAGTTTAACTAGTGGAGTAGAACCTATTGCTTCGATGTTGTTATGAAAATATTTTGACATTGTTACCCCGCATTTTTATGAATTACCTAATTAAAAAATCTAAACGTAAAGTTTTGAAGCCCTATGATCGGTATTTTGTTGGGTCTGGGATTCCAGCGTCTTCAAAACCTCTTTTTCTCAAAAGACAGCTTTCACAAACCTGACATGCTTCGCCTGAATCCGAGGGGTCATAACAGGAATGTGTCATAGAGTAGTCGACCCCCAAATTAAGTCCTATTTCAATTATTTCAGATTTGGACATTTCTATTAAAGGACAACGAATCGTGAATTTCATATTGCCTTCAACGGCTTTTTGAGTTGCAAGGTTTGCCATTGTCTCAAAGGCTTTTATGAATTCAGGTCGACAATCGGGATAACCTGAGTAATCGAGTGCGTTAACACCTATGTAAATGTATTGCGCCTCTTTGACTTCGGCCCATGCAAGGGCCAAAGACAAGAATATGGTATTTCTGGCAGGTACGTAAGTCACTGGTATTGATTGGCCGATAGATTGGATCGGGATGTCTTTGGGAACTGCAATGTCATCTGTTAAAGCTGATCCTCCTATGCGTCTAAGAGGCACCTTTATCGTGAGGTGTTCTTTGACTTCGAAAAATTTTGCGACATTGGCGGCAGCTTCCAATTCAATTTTATGTCTTTGTCCGTAGTCAAAACTGAGCGCATAAATATCGAAACCTTCGGCCTTCGCAATCGCAACAGTTGTTGAGGAATCTATTCCTCCAGACAGTAACACTACAGCGAGTTTTTGATTCATCTGGCCTGCTGTTTTTGAGTAGAATCAGTTTTTAATGTGTTTCGGATTGTAACGCTTGTTATTATTTCAGGATCAAGTTTTAAAATTTTAAAAATAGCTTTTTCGACATTTATTGTCTCTTGTTTCATCACAAGTAATCTTTCTACGGCCCCAGAGGTCTTGCCATATGTGTTCAAAAGGTAAACAAATCTATTTTCCAGACTGACGATTTCATCGTGAACCACTCTCTTGTCAGCGTAAAAAACAATATGTTCTTCTGATATCGACCTGTTTTTGGGGCCTTTCAAAATAACATGCTGGGAAACTATTTCGCCCACATTTGATAGACCTTCTTTTTGCAGGATTTCCTTGCCCATCATATCATGGTTCTTAGCGCCAGATAAGATACATGGGAATTTGCCGATGTCATGAAGCAGACATGAAGCTCTCAGCAATCTTAAATCGATTGAATGGTTCCGTTCAATCATGGATTCGCCCAAAAATTTTCCTACTTCCCAGACTTTTTGAGAATGTCTTATTATGTGATGTGGAGTTGAATACTTTTCTAACAGAGCTATGCACCCTCTCTCGCCAGGAATATTTCTAATTGAATCCATGTTCTGATAAATCCTCTTCCTATGCGCCGACACTATTTTTACTAAATTGGCAGGATTTTATTCAACCGGAGGTTCGTTTAGTTTTTCGTCTTTAAAAGTGTCAAATCTAAAACTCAAACTGACAATTCCATCAGAGAAGCGTTTTGAGATTTTGTATGGAACTTTCTCATAAACTCTCAGCATAGGTTGATTTGAGAATAACACATCTGCCTTAAAACCTTTCAAACCCTTTTCTTTAGCTATTTCAATTAGATAATTCAGCAAGTAACTAGCTATACCTCTTCCCTGGTAATTTTCATCTACCATGAATGCTGAATCAGCGAAACCTTCGCCGGGTTCTACCATGTATCTGGCTTCCGCAATTATTTTTCTGTTCTCCCGCGGCCCAAGAGTAACAACTAGTGACACTCCTTCGTCTTCTTGCAGATTCACGTATGTCTGAAGGTTCGCATGAGGCATAGTTCTCTTGGGACTGAAGTACCGAAAATAAACGGAACTTTCCGAAAGGTTGTAAAATAAGTCTCGCAGCATTGATTCGTCTGTAGGCCTTACTGCCCGAATATGGCACTTAAGTCCGCCTTTAAATTCATGGTTGGTACGGATTCTCTGACGCAGTTCCGGAGATACGCTTTTGTAATATATTTGATCCGAGTATACGTATCCCATCTCTCTGGCCGATTTCATGAGATCCTCACGGTGGTCTGGGTGGGCTACTTCAATCAAAGCCATGGCTCTTTCACGGATCGTTCTACCACCCAGGTAGGCTATGCCATATTCCGTGACAATGTGATTGACTTCGCCCCTATTCATTATTACAGCCGATTTAGGACCAAAGGAAGGGACTATCGTGGACCTTCCGTTCCTAATTGAAGTAGACCTGAGACAGACGATGGATCGTCCCCCTTTTGACATACTGGCCCCCAGCATGAAGTCGTGGTCTCCGCCTGATCCTTCAAAAGCCGTCCAAGTTGGATTGCCTTGACGAATTTGTCCCCTGAGGTCGACCTGCAATGCTAGATTCACTGATACCACTTTGTCATTCGCCGCTATAAACAGAGGGTTCAAGATCACATCGCTTGTGTAAAGTTCAATCGACGAGTTGTTGTCCACATAATCGTACAATAGCCTCGTGCCCATGCAACATGTTGCAAGAGATTTGCCCCTGTACATTTTTTTTGTGCTGTTGTCTACGACTCCGCATTCGATAAGATCTACCAGAGGATCAGTGAGAATTTCCGTGTGCAAACCTAGATTTCGGCGGTCCTTCAGATGGTCCATCAATCCCTGGGATATTCCTGCAAACCCAAATTGTAATATGGAACCATCATCTATAAGTTCACCGCAGTAATAGCTTATGATCCTTTCTCTTTCACCAATTTCTTCCTTAGAAAGTTCAAACAGTTCTTCGTCCGCCTCCACGAGATAGTCTATTTCATCAATCATTATGGAGGAATCACCGCAGGTTCGTGGCATCCTTGAATTGACTTGAGCTATAACAAGTCTTGCTGATTTTACAGCCGATTTTGTAATATCTACTGATATGCCCAGACTGAATCTTCCAAATCTGTCTGGAGGAGCCACTTGTATTACCGCAACATCGATTGCTATTCGTCTGTTTTTAAAAAAGTATGGTATTTGCGAATGAAATAGAGGCACATAATCTGCTTCGGAGGGTCTTTCCTGTTCTCCAGTCCGACCTCCAACAAAAAAAGATTTTATGACGAATCGACCTGGAATTTTGGCAGCCAGATTTGTGGCGTCATCTCCTCGAATGAATTGAACTATTTCTACATCTTCCACTCTGGAGTTTCCCAGACCTTCTATGATGGCTTTCGGTTCGGAACACATGCTGCCAAGATAAACACGATCTCCATTTTTCACATGAGATGCGGCTTCGTAAACACTGACTAGTTTATCGGCATATCTTTGCTTCCAATCGGCCATATTAAATCTCCAATTTTTGATTCGAAGCCATCATCTCAAATTTTTTATTGTTCTACAATATTTACGGAACTTCGGTTTTTAAGTTCATTTCAATACTGATTTTTCTGCACAGCTAAATCTTTAAGTAATTTGACCAGATCACAAGCCTTTATTCCAAACATATACGCCAAAAGGTTTTAACTCCTATCGGAAGACAGAAACATTGTCTTGCTTGACACAGTGGCCTACATGACCTTACATAATGATGGGTTTTTAGATCCACATTTGCGTCGACTTGGCCTACTAGACCTAAGTATTTAAAATGTCTGGTCTGTGCACAGAATGGAGTTAATTATGACTAGTGACGAGATCCAGTCTTTAACCGATCGAGAGTTGTGGACATTAAAAGAGTTCGTTGAAAATACTCTGAGGAAAAGCGGAGCAGTCCTACTTGAACTATATGGTCGAGGTAATAGAAAACTCAAATTTGATGACGAACTGGTTACAGAAGCTGAAAATCGTGCCTGGGACATAATTCAGACCAAATTTGACGGTAGTTTCGAAGGCCATGGTTTTCTGAGAGATTTGTCGGACGAACAGCTCTTAGGTCCTGGCGCGCCTCGGTTTATTTGGATAGTTGACACTCTTGATGGCGCAGCGTCCTTTCAATCAGGAATGCCCGTCTGGGGTATTAGCGCAGCTTTTTTCGAGAAGTTTTGGCCTGTATTGGGGTTTCTTTATTTACCGGTAACAGGGGAGTTGTATTCCGCATACGCAGGCAAAGAAGCTTTTCTGAATGACACTCCCATTAAAGTCAGACAGGATTCAACTATAGATAATGAAAGTCTGGTTTTAGTTTATTCCAGATTTCATCGAGACTTTACGACTAATTTTCCCGGCAAAATACGCAATCTGGGTTCATCCGCCGGACACCTGGCCTATATTGCCAGAGGCGCCGCTGACGCCTGTATCATGAAAAACGTGACTGTTAGAGATTTGGCGGCCGGGAGCATCTTGCTACAGGCTGCTGGCGGTGAAATTAGATATCTTGATGGTCGGCCTTTTCACATAGGTGAGATTTTAGATGGACATAGAATCGACGATCCTCTTATAGCAGCGCCAAAGGGATCTCATGATTATTTTGTTCAATATTTCCAAAAAACATGAGGGAGTCTGCCATTTTTCGCGCAATTTCAGCTTGCTAAAGACAATTGACTTAACGGAGCCAAGATGAGCACGATCGGAAAGAGATCTGAAAAAATCCTTGCCACTATCGTGTCCGAATACATTTCTACTGGTGAGCCGGTGGGGTCTCGAACTCTGTCCAAAAAAATGGATATGGGCGTATCAGCCGCTACCATTAGAAATATTATGAGCGATCTTACGGACTGGGGATATATTTCCCAACCACATGTAAGCGCTGGACGTGTCCCAACAGATGTCGGATACCGATTTTACGTTGACAAAATTTTGGAACCTATAGGGCTAAATCAAAAAGAAATTTTCGCCATAGAATCATGGATTGCAGCCGCTGGAATGGATATTAGAGACGCTTTGAAACAATCATCCTGGGTTCTTGCTGATCTCTCAAAACAGGCGGGTGTAGTTAGTAGTTCCCCCGCTACAGAGCGAACTTTCAAGACCATTGATTTTATAAAGGTTGCTAAAGATAGAATCTTGGTAGTGCTTGTTTCGACCAATGGTTTTGTTCAAAATAAAATGATTTTTGATGATGAGGATATTTCTCAGCACACCCTTGAGTGCTGCACTAGAATGTTAAATGATATGCTCAAAGATCTTGATCTAAAAGAAGCCAAAGAAAAAATTGAAATGGAGTTAAGCCATGAAAAAGCCCGTTTCGATATTATGTTGGCTACCGCTTTGAGATTCGGACATATGATTTTATCAGATAACAAATCGGCGAGAGAGATTTTCATTGAAGGTTCAGCAAACATTGTTGAAGATCCAATGTTTTTGCAAGTTGATCAAATCAGGGCTATTTTAGTTACCTTCGAACACAAGAGCAAGCTATTAAAATTATTAGATAAAACATTAGCAGCCAAAGGAATACAAATATTTATTGGATCAGAACACGGAATTAATGAAATGGAATCGTGCTCCGTGATCGCCTACCCCATAAAGACTTCAGGGGCAGTTCTTGGAAGTATTAGCATCATCGGACCAAAGCGAATGAATTATCAAAAAATAATTCCATTGGTCGGGACGACGGCACGAGTACTGACCAAGTTGCTCAAAAGGATGGTTGAAATAGATTCCTGAAGTTATGTTTCCCGTGCCGATATTTCTGAAATAATGTCACTCGATGACAAAATCCTGAAAAGAGGAAATAAGGCAAATTTATCATATAGTTTTAGTGTCATTTCATGGTTTTCAGAGTTGTGGCATGCAGAAGCGTCCGAGACGATGACTGATTTGAAATCATTTTGAATAGCGTCAAGTGCGGTCAATAACACACAGACATTAGTCATTATTCCGCAAATAATCACTGTATCTATTTTCCACGTTCTTAACGTTTGATCCAGATCTGTTTTATAGAAGGCGCTCATCCTTCTTTTTGGCAATACGAGGTCATAAGATTGAACATTTAGTTCGTCGATTGGAAGATCCCCTCCGGTTCCTCTTATCGCATGAGATTTCATGCGACCACCAAAAATGAAATCATCCGACATGAAACTGTCGCAAGCAAAAATTACCGGTTTATGGTGAGAACGAAAAAAATCAGCCAATTTATTGATTTTGGGAATCACTTTCCCTGCCTCGATATCCAGAGCATTTCCTCGACTCAAATTAATATTGTCTTGGATCATGTCAACTATAATTAGAGCCTGCTCCATTTTCATCGACCTTTCTGTCTTATTGAATCTACTTTTTTACCGTTGCCCATACCGTATAAATTGGGTCGCTTGGAATACCATATTTGAAATATTTGTCATCCTTCGGTCTAGGTTTACCCTTGCTTTCCGAATAACCTTGGACTACGAGTGCGCCAGATAATGAAATAAATTTTTTGACAAGGTCTACCCGGTCCTTTTCCGGAGTATTTTTCCATATGTTGACGGCTTTAGGAGGAAACATTCTGTTTGAAAACACTAATATAAAGATGCCATCAGGTCTAAGAACTCTTCCTACTTCAGAAAAAATATCTACTGGTCTTATGAGATAATCTACAGATACACAATTAATTGTGACGTCAAAGGTATTCTTATCAAAAGGAAGGTTGTAATTCTCATTTAAGTCATGAATAACAATTGCGCTTAATTTGCTATTTGCTTCAAGCTCCACTTTATTCAGTCCCAATCCAGTAACACTTTTAGGAACCAACTCATCTCTTAAATGGGAATCGGGACCCGCCATAAGATCCAAAATATCGGACTCTTTAGGAATAAGTCCGGCGAATACATTTTCAACTGTGGTTAAAGCAAGCGAATCAAGATGACCAACAAGCCTGGGATTAGAATAGAAGATTGGGTCGGCGCGTTGATCGTCTCTTGAAAAATCATTCTCATCGAAATATTTTAGAGTTAGTGAATTCATTCTCATTCTCAGAATGATATAGGGCGCTTTATAAGCGCCCTATATCATTGTACAATCAATTTAGGGGTATCCCCCTTTCAGGCTCCTTTAAATCATCCTCACCTACAAACCAAGTCTTTCAAAGCATCGGCAGACCATACCGCCAAAGCTCCAGTAGTTCCCCTCGGATCAACACGACAGCGATATCCTGTGTTTTCAACACCCTGACAGTCAAGAACTTCCCAGCTCTTGGTGAAATAGGAACATTCATCGTTAAAGCAAACATGGTGAATTTCACCGCCCCAGCTTGACATGTCCGGTGTGGTTATAGGATCCATTTCGGATCCGCAATAAGGACACTTAATTTTATCTCTTGCCATTATGTAGCCTCCATAGGGTTCGATCAACACAAATCTTGCTGAT
>FUWD013186848.1_pt1 | contig 15897 bp, 13 predicted proteins | sample 1063281 | NCBI WGS metagenome assembly FUWD01 (sample SAMEA79048168, study PRJEB19326) | metagenome | biome: marine | reverse complement strand
CGTTTGAACTGTTCTCGTTCAAGTCCGGATGGTAGCGTCTGGCAAGCTTCCTGTACGCTGATTTTATTTCTGCGTCAGTCGCGTTGCGCTGGACACCCAAGGTCTTGTAAGGATCAATGTTATCCATTTACTCTCGAACCAAAATTATCAGATAAGTTTTCTGTTAAACTAACCGGCACACTCGATCCGAACGCAGTGTTCCGGATCATCCGCTGCCTTTGGAAGATACAAATCCAAAAGTCCATCCACGTATCTCGCCTTGGCGTTTTCAACATCTATTGAACCAGGCATGTTGAGACAGCGCTCGAAATATCCCTCCACCCTTTCTACAGTTCGGTAGGCCGCGGAATTTGTCTCCGTATGCTCAACTCGACTGCCAGAGATCACCAGGCGTCTTCCCGCTAATTCGATGTTGATATTTTCCTTACCGACTCCGGGTAACTCCGCTCGTACAATGAATGCGTCGCTTGTTTCCAGAATATCCACGGCAGGGAACCAACAAGTCTTACGTTTTGATGGTAGATCCTCGGGACGCAAACCACCAAATCGACTAACCCGTTCCTGAAGATTCAACAAGTCTCTCAATGGGTCCCATCTAACAAGAGTCATTACCAAGTCTCCGGTTGAAGCTATAAGGTATTGATGTTGTTCGGTCAATTGACTCGATTGAAGAGTAAGTCGTTCTCTTCATATAGTCAAGAGCAAACCTGAGTTACTCGTTCTGGAAACCGCACATTAGTAAACCAAATCAGATTCGTCTTCATTTGCGGACACCTGAAACATAGCCGGCTTCCTGAAGTTTCCGTAATAAAACTTTCCCAGTGCCTGAGGGAACAGCAATAGAATGCGTCAGGATCTTGCCGTTGTTCTTTGCTGGAAAAACAGCAGCGCCAATTTTGATCTTTGGGTTCAGTTCAAGAATAAGCTTGGCTGGTACATTAATAAATCTAGCAATGTCCGTAACTGATAGATCCTTGCTCAACTCTATTGCTGAAAGATTGTCATATGTCAGTGGAGGAGGATCGGGAAATCTCAGACCGTAGTGGGATCTGTGCGTTCCAATTATCTTGAAAGCAGCCCATCTTGACAGCATGTCTTCGATTTCATCCGGCAACGGTATATCCCAAACATTCGCAGAACCCCAACTTTGCGTCAACTCTTTGACATTCTGAACCGATAGGATGTAAGCGACAGAAGCGATCAACCAGCCGTCTCCAAATTCAGCCTTGAGGGCTTTGATGCGAGAAGCAAAACACTTCGTCGCAAGATGAATGTCCAGCCTATCATCCCGCCAGGCCTCATTGTACATTTCTACCCCATCGATTGACCCGCAGGGCTTGTCCAATGACCATACACCAACGGGGGAAAAGCGAGAACTTGATGCTCTGTTGACTCCCTTTAACACTGGAGACAGCCACGAGAAATCCCTAGGAACCCCTTCTTTGGACAATATTTCTTCAAGTATCCACGAATACTTGCGTTTTTCGTTCATCCACTCGGCAAGCACGCTGCGCGCGTCAAGCAACAGAAAATTGATTTGGAATTCGATACGCGCTTTCACGTCTGGTCTGGCAATTGGAATCTTCTCCCCTCCCAGTTCAAAACCAGTTGTAAGTAATGACTCCGGTATGCGGAAATATGGGCATTCGATTTCGCTGGACTTAGCCTTGTTTCCCTTTGTAGGGGGGGCTGCTTCGGGCTGAGAAGAAAAAATCACCAGTGATAAAATTGCCAGTAGGTAGGCTAACTGATTTAATCGATTGCTGGGAATTATACACACCGAGTTTTACCTGTTCTCGAAGAACCAGACCAGAATTTACATTTTAGTCCACTGATGATACGTCAGGTGGCCCAAGTTTGCGCAATTTTTCCTTGACGACAACATTGTAAGGGTTTAAAGCTAGGGATCTTTGATAAGCTTCCCTGGCATCCTTAAGCCTGTTATTGGCTACCAAGGCGTCACCAAGGTGTTCCGCAATTATTGGATCAGCCTTTACCTTCTGGTTGGCTTTTTCAAGATACTTAAGCGCTTCATCAACCTTTCCAGCCTTGAACAGGACCCACGCTAACGAATCCGCAATATAGCCGTCGTCCGGCTTTATTTCCAGGGCCCGACGGACAAGCTTCTCCGCACGGTCCATGTCTTTTCCCATAATAGCCAGAGTGTATCCGACGAAATTCATGGCGCTTGCGTCATCTGGCTTGTCTTGCAGTATCTTCTCCATCGTAGAAAGACTCAGCGTCCGTCTTCCACTTTTCTCATAGGCGTTCCCCACGGAATACCTCAGTTTGACATCATCCGGAGATAGTTCCAGCGCCTTCCTGTATTCTTTTATGGATTCAGTATATCTAAAAAGTTCTTCCAGAATTGAACCCTTGATATGATAAATCTCAGGATCTTTAGGTTCTTCCTTGATGGCTTCGTCAACATATTTGAGTGCTTTGGTGAAATCTTTAAGATTCAAAAACATAAGGGTGAGAACTATTCGTGAGTTCACAAAGGATGGCTGCCCCTTCTGAATCTGAATGAATTCCCGTTCCGCCTCTTCCGGCTTACCTTGCTCCCTTAGCACCCTGCCCAGATGAAAGCGGACCTGATCCCAACCAGGTTTACTCTGCAATATTTTGTCAAAAAGATCTCTGGCCTTGTCAAATTGCTTCTGTTCAGCCAGTAGGAGAGCCATCTTTATTTGTATGCCCAGATTCGACGGCGCCAATTTGGAAAGTTCTTCAAGTGTTTGATACGACTCGCCAAATTTCTTCTGGTTTGCTAAGACTTGAGCCAAGTTTAATCTGGCGGCAAGGTTGAATGGATCAAGACTCAATGCTTGCCTGTATTCATCCTCAGATTTAGAATACTGCTTCTGTATCGCATAGATTCCACCTAACTCAACGTGGGCTTGAGCTGCGCTTTCACCTTTTCGCTCCAGCAGGTTTCTAAAAATTTCTATGGCCTTGTTGTATTGCTCATCCTCGACATAGACCTTTCCAAGATAGAAATACCCCTCTTTTTCATCAGGAAATCGCTCTATCATGAGGTTGAACGTTTTCTCTGACTCCTTGAGCATCCTGTGCGAAGCCTGCAATGATCCTAGAAATATGTAGAGATCCCTATCAGTTGGCTTGAGTTCTATCGCGCGCTGATACGCCTCTATAGCCTTGTTGGAATCGCCTGTTACAGTGTAGATCTTGCCCAATATTGTGTAGGCTTCCGATGAATTGGGGTTCAAGGTCACGGCATTCTTGGCCATCACGATGGCGTCCGCTATCTTTCGGTTCCTCGCAAGGATAGCTGCGATTCTCGTATGCAGGTAATCCGACCCGGGGTCAAGGTCCAGTGCGCGTTTGAAATAATTCAACATTCTTTCACTGTCGCCCCCCGATTCGGACTCTTCCCCCAACAAAAAAAATAGTCCAGGGTCCTTGTCCATGTCGGGAGTAATAACTGTTTTCTTTTTTCCTGTATCGTCAATTCCAACTAGAGCCATTCCCACTGACAGCCATGACAGGACAAGAAATCCGATTAAGCAAACGTGCAATGCAAAGGAATTTTTTTAGTCATTCAATCCTCTGGAGCGACCCGTATGTTGAAGTCGAGTTCTGTTACTCAGCCTCTTCTTATTCCTTCTATCGCCTCTTTGTATGGTGGGTTTCCAAAAACAGCGCTACCGGCAACAAGCACATTTACACCTGCGTCAGACAAATTGGCCGCATTTTTTGGAGTCACTCCCCCATCAACCTCAAGAAGAATATCATAGCCCGACTCATCGATCATTTTTCTCACGGACTTTATCTTGGGAAACATACTTTGAATAAATGACTGACCACCAAATCCAGGGTTTACGGTCATGATCATAATAACGTCCAGCTCAGAAAACACGTTCTCAATCGAACATAAGCTGGTAGCTGGATTCAAAGCCACCCCCGCCTTCATACCAAGATCCCGGATCCTTACCAGAGTACCATGCAAATGAGAGCATACCTCTGGGTGAATGCTCAGAATGTTTGCGCCGGCTGCGTGAAAGTCCCCAATATACCTTTCCGGATGGTCGATCATCAAATGAACGTCCAGTGGAACCTTTGCCGACCGCTTTACCGCTTCAACCACTAGTGGCCCAATAGTAATATTTGGAACAAAGTGACCATCCATAACGTCTACATGCAACCAATCAGCGCCCGCTTCCTGAACCGCGGATATTTCTTCTCCCAATCTGGAGAAATCCGCGGATAATAAAGATGGAGCGACAAGAACACTAGGCTTGCGATTCATAAGAAATCTCCGATAGTTGGACCAGGGTTACTGTATTTATAGTTCAACGCCCTCTACAACATATCCACATTTAGGACAACGGCCGTCCTTGATGGCATATTTCTGAATTGTATATCCCACACGATCTATCAGCAGGTATGAACAGCCGGGGCAATGCGTCTTTTCCCCAGGTTCCCACGGCAAATTACCCGTGTAAACATAATACAGTCCTTCATCAAGACCCACCTGCCTCACCTTTCTGAGTTCAGACGCTTCTGTAGGAGGTAGACCAAGTTCTTTGTAACGGGGAAAAAATCGACTCACATGCCATGGTGTTTCTCGCCCCAATTCGTTCTTGATAAAAAGAGCCATTTCCTTGATCTCACTCGACTTATCATTTAAGCCTGGAATGAGAAGGGTAGTCACCTCCAGCCAAATCCCCATTTTCTTTATATATTGCAGGGAATCCAACACACCTTTGAGACGGGCCTGGCAGTATTTCTTGTAAAACTCGTCGGTGAAAGCCTTAAGATCCACGTTTGCTCCATCCAGCAAGCCTCTCAGTTCGTCAAGACATTCTCTACTCATATACCCGTTTGTAACAAAGACGTTCAGAAGTCCGGCTTTCTTGGCGAGAATCATTGTGTCACGAGCCAACTCGTAAAACACTGTTGGTTCCGTATAGGTGTAAGCTATGCTTTCGCATCCGCTCTCAACAGCCATCGAAACCAGATGCTGAGGTGTGAAACCCTCCCCCGAGATATCTCCGGTTTCATGAGGCCCTTGCGATATTGAGTAGTTCTGGCAAAAAGTACATCTGAAATTGCATCCCATGGTTGCTATCGAAAAAGCCTTGGTTCCTGGCGCAAAATGAAACAGGGGTTTCTTCTCTATAGGGTCTACATTCGTTGAAACCAATTTATCATAAACTAGACTGAAAAGTGTTCCATCCTTGTTTTCGCGAACACCGCAAAATCCTCTTTCACCGTTTTCAATTTTGCAAAAATGTCTACATAGTTTGCATCGAACCACATTGGAACCGATTTTTTCATACAGCGCAGCTTCTTTCATCGTTTACAATCCTCTAATCTCTTGCGCAGTCGGGCAATCAGGCTTTCAAAGCTCCCGTTTGACATTACAACTACCACGTCATCGGCCTGAAGCTCGCCTGTCAGAAAATCCACGATGGAATTCGCGTCTGGAAAGGCTTGGGCGACCTTCCCCTTTCTCACAAGCTCTTCGGCAAGTCTAGCTGAACTAAATAGATCCCCTTCAGGGGCCTTCCACGGGTCTGGTGGTTCTCTTAAAGCGATTAAGTCAGCCTGAAGAAAAGATTCAACATATGTGTCCTGAAATATTGATCGTCGACTCGTATTTGTTCGAGGTTCAAAAACTGCCACCAATCTTCTACCCGGGAATCTAAGCCGGAATCCTGCAAGAGTCTCACGAACCTCTGACGGATGGTGAGCAAAGTCGTCGATCAGTGTAATGTTATGGTTTATGGTGAAGATCTGTTGCCGTCTGGTGACACCTATAAATGATTTTAAGGAGTTAAACGCGTCCAGGGGGTCAATGCCCACCTTGGAAACGGCTGCAATTGATACCAAAGCGTTTAACAAGTTATGACGACCAACAACGGGTAAAGTTCCTGTTACGAATGTCTTCCGATTCATTGTGAAATTAACATGCATCCCTGTTCCGGTATCTTTTATGTGAGAGACGCCCCACAAGGATTCGGACCTCAATCCATAGGTTTCAGCTTTAAAGTTGTTGTCTCGGATAATATCACACACTACCGGGTCATCACTACACGCGAGTATAGAACCATTATCTGGAACCAGGCTCAGGAATTTTTCAAACTGTATCCGGATTTCCGAAATATTTTGGTAGATGTCGCAGTGATCAAACTCGCACGATGTAACAATTCCCACAAATGGCCTGTAATGCAAAAATTTGGGATGTTTGTCAAAATAGGCTGAGTCGTATTCATCCCCTTCAATCACGAACAGTTCGCCTTTCCCGAGGCGAGAGCTGATGTTAAAATTCAGAGGCAATCCGCCAATCAGAAAGCTTGGATCACGACCCTGATCATACAATATCCATGAAATCATCGAACTAATAGTAGTTTTTCCATGGGACCCCGTAACCACAAGTGAAAGCTTATCTTTAAGAAAAAACTTTTCAATCGCCTCTGGCATAGATACGAATGGGATTTGAAGATTCATGACGGCCATAGCTTCAGGATTGTTTTTCCTTATTACGTTTCCCACGACCACAAGATCTGGGCGAGGTAAAAGATTTTCTGGACCATAACCTTCTGAAACCTTGACTCCGATTCGCTCCAGATAGTCGCTCATTGGCGGATAGACAGCCTGATCAGAACCGGTAACGGATCGCCCGCTCGAAAGAAAGAGACCAGCCACTCCGGCCATGCCCACGCCACAGGCGCCTACCATATGGACAGAATGCGGATCCTCAGGCAAACCAGATTCAATTACGAGAGGCTTTTTCAATCGATATCCTTTCCGCAAATTGTGACGACACACATACCGTTCAGCAAACTTGGCGACATTATTGAGCTTGAATCCTATCAATCACCAGCCGGAGAGTAATAACATCGCTTGGGTGAAATCACCAGCCCCTTCTTCTTGAGGCTATCTATTATTTTTGAGACCTCTTTGGATTCCATATTAGCCCCTTTGGCCAAATCGCCGGGTCTCACAGGTTTACCTGCGTTTTTCATCGCGTCCAAAACCATTTTCTCTTTTTCGTCCATGAAACGACCTCCTCTGGCATTCACATTCTGTAACTGCGTCAACCCGTTCTTTATACAAAGAAATACCAAAGATGTTTAGATAAATCATCCCCTTTTCTATTGATCGTTGCGCTGAATCCTTACCTCTGATAATAATTTTGTTTATGACGCAAGTGCCATGAGGAGACAGTATATGGGCGAGGATTACCGGAAATTGTTGAAAATAAGAGATGGCGTTTCAGTTCTCTTGCGACCTCTTCAGGTTTCTGACGAAGAGCCTCTCAGGAAGTTCCTGGCCCGTATCCCGGATCAGGAAAGATGGTTTCTGAGGGAGGACCCGTCTGAAACAAACTCGACTACGGAATGGATTCGCAATCTTGACTACAGCAAGGTTTTACCCCTGGTTGCGGTTAAAGTTGACGATGGAGACATAATAGCCAACATCCAGATGCATAGACCTCTGGCCGAGTGCCTACGCCATATTGCTCACATAAGGGTTATGGTTGACCCTCAATATCGGCGACAGGCGTTGGGACCAAACCTTCTTCTCGCTGCGGTAAAACTGGCGATGGATATCGGAATAGAAAAACTGGCGGCCGAATTTGTAGCGGACATCCATGAATCAGCCATCAAAGCGGCCTTGAAGCTCGACTTTTTTGAACAGGCCAGGCTCAAAGATTATGTCAAAGGAAGAGATGGCAAGTATTACGACTTGATAATAATGGTAAAAACACTTCAGGCGGATTGGGACAATTTATAGGGATCCAGACATGTTTCGACGTCGATTTTTAGAGTCAGATGACCGAATACCGAAATTCTAATGAAATCCGGAAATACCATCGATCAAAAACCCGCAACATCGATCCATTGGGACATGAACAAATTGCTGGAGGCGGCAAGAGCAGTCAAAGAAAATGCGTCAGTTCCTCTGAGCCGTTTTAGGGTTGGGGCATCAGTACTGGTCAAAGGCGGTGAAATATTTGAAGGCTGCAATACGGAATGCCTAATACCAGTTCTAGGAGTTTGCGCAGAACGAAACGCAATTAATCATGCTCTAATTCATGGCCGAAATGATTTCCTCGCAGTAGCTGTGGTATCGGATCTTTATGCGCCTCTTCTACCATGCGGAACATGTCTCCAGTACATGCAGGAATTTGCCCGTCAGCAATCTCGAGACATACTTATAATTGCTGAAGGTAGGTCTGGCGAAAGACTTGTCACAAGCGTGGATGAACTTTTTAGAGGTGGATTTCCTCCTGACACTACAGTGCGGGAGATACAGGAATCACTCAGATGGTCTCAGGATTAAATTATTCAAACGTTTCGATATGTTAAATTGCCATAATTCTGTCTATGAGCTATAATGGTCGCTGGGTGACTATAAATCGACTAATGATATTTTAAGGAATGAATAGTGCGTCTTTTATTACAATTTTTTCGGTTAAACTTTAGCGGGCCTAGCAGCTACAAGCCTGACATCTTGATGATGTTGATAAAATGACTGATCAGCCAATTTCCATCGAAACTTCCAATACCGAAAGCTTGTTTAGCGCCGTAAACATGTCTTCACAAGGTTTGGTTTTCGAACGATATTTCTCATGCCAGGACAAAGATCCTTTCGATCTGGTTGATTGGAAAAAGAGACCCTCCGTTATTCGAAATGACAAAGGACATATAATTTTTCAGCAGAATGATGTCGAAGCTCCTTCATTCTGGTCTGATATGGCTGTAATGGTAGTGGCCTCCAAATATTTTCGAGGCCGGCAGGGCTCCACCGAAAGAGAAAACAGTGTTAGGGACTTAATCACGCGTGTGGTCGAAACTATAACAGGTTGGGGAACAGACCAGGGTTATTTCGGTTCAGAGGAAGAAGCCAGAGTTTTCAGAGATGAATTGACGGTTATCCTCTTGACTCAGCGTGCGGCCTTTAACAGTCCTGTATGGTTTAATGTGGGAATTGAAGTTGCCCCTCAGTGTTCAGCCTGTTTCATACTTGGAGTGGAGGACACCATGGAATCGATCCTCCACTGGTATACGCAGGAAGGTATTATATTCAAAGGCGGTTCCGGGTCAGGAGCTAATCTTTCAAAATTGCGCTCCGGCAGGGAACCTCTCAAGAGTGGGGGAACAGCGTCTGGACCAGTTTCTTTTATGAAGGCGGCGGATGCCTCGGCAGGTGTAATCAAATCGGGTGGCAAGACGCGTCGAGCCGCGAAAATGGCGATACTTAATATAGACCACCCTGATATAATTCAATTTATAAGAGCAAAGGCAATCGAGGAAAAAAAGGTCCGAGCTCTCATAGATTGTGGTTTTGATGGATCTTTTGAAGGCGAAGCCTATTCGACTGTGGCCTTCCAAAACTCCAATCACTCCGTGAGGGTGACAGATGAATTCATGGAAGCGGAGGAACGCAACGCTGATTGGAGCACAAGGTTTGTAATCTCAGGGGAGATATCTGAAACCTTCAGAGCCAGAGATCTCATGCGAGAAATAGCCATTGCTTCGCACACGTGCGGCGACCCGGGATTGCAGTTCGACACAAGAATCAATGAATATAACACATGCCCGGAAACAGCTCGCATTTGGGGTTCCAATCCCTGTTCGGAATATATGGGGGTTGACGATTCCGCCTGCAATCTGGCTTCAATAAAACTTAGTTCTTTTCTAGACGCCTCTGGAGCATTCGACACAGAGGCCTTCTGTCATACTATTGACATTATGATCACCGCCCAGGACATTGTTATAGAAAGGTCATCATACCCTTCCCCTACAATTGCCCGTAACGCCAGAAACCTCAGGGCTCTGGGCCTTGGATTTGCAGATTTGGGGGCCCTTCTGATGGGATTGGGGTTGCCTTACGATTCTGATCGCTCCACGGCATGGGCTGGTTCCATTGCGGCTCTGATGACGGGCGAAGCCTACCTGCAGTCATCGAGGATTGCGGAAATAAGAAGACCATTTAGGGAGTTCGAGCGTAATCGATCAGCAATCTTGAAAGTTCTGAAAAAACATAACAAAAGCTTGTCACTTATAGACGAAAAGCTAGCTCCTACCGAAGTCCTCGAAAGCGCTCGACAGAAATGGGGCATGGTAATTGAAAAGTGTAAGAACAACGGCTTCTCAAACTCCCAGGTAACGGCAATAGCCCCTACTGGAACTGTCGCATTCATGATGGATTGTGACACAACCGGCATTGAACCGGAACTGTCTCTCATCAAACGCAAGTCCCTTTCAGGAGGCGGTCATCTAACAATAGTCAATGGAATGATCCAGAGAGCGTTGATTCGTCTCGGATATGACCCGATGAAAGCACAGAATATTTTGGCGAGGATACAGGAAACAGGATCAGCGGAAGGAATAGATGACCTGGCGCCCGAGGATTTACCAGTATTTGATTGCGCCTACAGACCCCCGAATGGGATAAGGTGTATAGCTCCTGAAGCGCATCTCAAAATGATGGCGGCTGTCCAACCTTTCATTTCCGGAGCTATTTCCAAAACAGTTAACCTACCTAACGATTGCTCTGTTGAGGACATCGAACAGATCTTTCGGCTGTCCTGGAAGCTGGGACTGAAATCCATCACCGTTTATCGGGATGGCTGTAAAACCGCTCAACCTTTGCAAGCGGTAGATTCATCTGAAAAACAGACGCGTCCCCGTCCTATAAGGCGGAGACTACCGGTAGATTGCAAAAGCGTGCGGCATAAGTTTGAGATGGGGGGCCATGAAGGATACATCCATTCCGGTTTTTATGATGACGGCAAAGTTGGAGAAATCTTTATACGTATATCAAAAGAAGGCAGTACTGTTTCAGGTCTTATGGACACCATCGCAACGTTGACATCCATTGCGCTACAATATGGTGTACCCCTTGAAGACCTCGTAAACAAATTCAGCCATGTAAGATTTGAGCCGTCCGGTTTTACGAACAATCCGAATGTTCCTATCGCAAAATCTTTGACTGACTATATTTTTCGTTATCTTGGAACAAGTTTTCTCGATGAACAGAGCCAGGAAATCGCCGGTTTGAGGCCACTCCTAAAGAATACAGTTCTTGAGATAGACAACTCCATCATACAGAGCCAAGATTTTGACGCCAATTATCAAGAGGCCGGCTTTTCTAAAACTTCATTCAGCGCGCAGTCAGACGCGCCCGCATGTCAGGATTGTGGAGCGATAATGGTGCGAAATGGTTCGTGTTACAAATGCCTGAACTGCGGTTCAACATCCGGATGTTCATAACAGGGTAAAATCTTTTTATAGGCGCAAGGGTGGATAGTTTAAGGTTTGAGGCACAGTCGCGTCAGGTTCAGGTTTTACAGAGGAAGCAACCAACAGAATTGGTGATGAACTCAGAAGTGATTTTACATTAAGGCGCTAACCCTTTCAGAGATCACTCCTAAAGCTTTATTCCCCCACTTTACTACGTTCAGTCACAAACGAGGCAGTCAACTACTACCTCGCCACTCTGTCTCAAGCAGTCAGATCTTGTCGTCTTGATACATTGTGGCTTTTTCTTGACTCAGGAACACGACTTTATACAGCAGTCAACTTCGTCATCCAGAGAAATAACATCCAGTGGGGCCGCTAATGCTAAAAGCATAATGAACAGTGTCAATAAAACCTTTTTGATCATCACTCAAGAACCTTTTCCCTATAACGATTTTTAGGAAGATGGATTTTAATAGCGTCCTGGAAAAAACTTGTTCACGACATCCTAAATCCCGAACGCTCTCAATCTTTTTCCGCGCATTTGTTGACGAATCAGAGAGTTTGGTGGTAATAGTAATTTTTTAAGAGAGGCGGCTTAGCCAAGTGGTAAGGCGACGGTCTGCAAAACCGTTATTCGGCGGTTCAAATCCGCCAGCCGCCTCCAATCTCAGAATAAAAAACTCGCCTCTCTTCATCGCCATATCCGTTTCCCTGTATCTTGAATCTTGGACACCCATACTAGCGCCTGATTTGTGGAGTGTCTACGAATGAAATCCTTTACAACCCTACCCTCTTATCTTGATCTTTTTTAACCGTGCCCACGTGTCTTCGGAGTACCAGATGTCTATCATTTCATCCCGGTACTTCTCGTCCTTTTGTCTCATCAATTCGGCCGTATCTGACCTCAGCAGTTTCTTGATGCTTCTGAACGCAGGACCATAACGGGATACAAAACCAAGAGCAACAGTCATGGAATCCTGTTTTAATGATTCGTCATTTGAAACTTGGTCCACAAGCCCAATATCCCTCGCCTGTTCCGCTGAATACATGTCACCCGTCATCGCAATGATCTCGGCCTTTCGATCACCGACACAATAGCGAAGCATCTCTGCGCTTCCAGGAAACAAAGAGGACCCAAAAGTTATCTCATTAAGGCTCATCCTGGATTTACCCGTAACCATTACCCTATGGTCGCATGCTGTAGCAAGCATGAAACCACCCGCTATTGTATGACCGTTGAGGGCTCCTATTACCGGTTTGGGAAATGTAAAGATATAGGTGTACAAATCAGCGAATTTTCCAACGAAACGCTTGAAATCATCCTTTGGATAGTTCAGGAATTCCGGAATATCCAATCCAAATGAGAAAAACTGTCCTTGACCAGAGAGTATGACCGCCCTGACGCTGTGATCGGCTAGGAGATCTTCAAAATTGCCGCTTAATTCTTCCGCTACTGGCTCGCTTATCGCGTTTACTTTGCCTCTGGCAATAGTTAGTGTGGCCACAGGGCCATCGGTTGATTTTGTCACAAAGCCCATTTGATGGTCCTCCTTATCTAGTGAACCCAATATGAATAAAAAAAGCCTTCAACGCCACACAAAAATTCAGACGGCTAATATCACACCACATCCCTGACACCTTAGCGATAGTCTGTCAGGGCTGGACAACCATTTCTAGGTTGGCGTCAGGGACTGTAAAACTTCACTAGTGTTAATATCTGCGGGTTATAATTCAACGGTCGGTCCAACCCTATACTGAGTAGCGCAAAACACAGAGCCTTTTTGAGCGGTGAAAGCCCTCAGACTTTCACGGGCGCACCCTTCCGCCAGTTCTTGGGTGTTGTTGGTTTCCGACATGTGAGCAAGGATGATCACCTTGAGGTCGTCGTTCACAATGCTTTCAAGAAGCTCTGCGCTCTGTTCGTTGGAAAGATGGCCCAACCTGCTCCTAACTCTTTGCTTTAACTCCCACGGGTATGGACCATCCCGCAGCATTACCGGATCATGGTTGCTCTCCAAAACTACCGCGTTGAGTCCTGTCATTAAATTTCTCACTAAGCCGGTTACTATTCCAAGATCCGTGGCAATCCCGATTTTTGCCGTTCCATTCGATATACGGAATCCCACTGGGTCGGCGCAGTCATGAGGCACAGAGAAAGGATGAATCTTGAATCCTGAGAACTCGAAAGCTCTGCCCGTATGGAATGTCTCCCTTTGATGTAATTTGCCAAGCGCATGTTGAGCAACCTGGAAAGTCTTTTCATTGATGAAAACCGGGAGCCTGAATTTCCTGGACAGCACGCCGACCCCCTTTATATGGTCAGTATGCGCATGAGAAACTAGTATTGCCTTGAGGCAACCAGGATCTACGCCGATTGAGTTCAGGCGTTCCGAAATCTGTTTTCCGGAAAGTCCGGCGTCTATGAGAATGGAAGTATTACTGTTACTTATCAGGTATGAATTGCCGGAACTTCCACTTGCTAGAGGGGTGATTTTTATCAACTACTCGAAACCTCTTTTCGCTAACCCTACCCGAAATTTGAAGCGGAAAATACCGTTAGAGCATAATTGTGTCAAGAATTTTCAGAGAGGCAAAATACTATCCCCTTCAGATGTTGATTGCTTACGGGACCCGAGTCGATAGGCGTAAACCTTTGTAAATTCCGCGCCAAAGAAAAAGACCTGGGCGGAATAGTAAACCCATACAAGTAGTATTACGAGCGACCCCGCTGCGCCATACAGCGAGCTAATCCGGGAAAGATTGAGATACATGGAAATGAAAAATTTACCAATTAGCAACAATAAAGAAGCTAGAATACTGCCAGGTAAAATGTCGCCCCAGGTAATTTCAGTCGCAGGGATAAACTTGTACGAAAAAGCAACTAGTATTGGGATTACAGCTAACGATATCAGTGAGTTAATCTTGGATAAGTTGTTTGCGAAAAGAGGAAAGGCCTGTGCTATTATAGCTTCCAGAGTAGAAAGAATGGTGCTGGTAGCCAACGAGATTAGTAGCAGAACCCCTATTCCAAGAACTATGAGGAATGATATCAAACGCATTTCGATGTATCGGATTATGCTGGATCCCCTCTCAGATGTTACGTTCCAGATCGAGTTCAAACCACTCTGCAGTTCAGTGAATACCCCGGTTGCGACAAATATCGCCGCAATAACGCTCAAAGTTGGAAAACCTGATCCTCCGATCTTACCTCTTGCAGATTCTAGCAACGAAAACAAGTAGTTGGTGTCACTGGGGCTGACAAAACCGCCTAAGATCGTGGTCAGTTCCATGCGCGCCGCAGCGCCATCAACTATAGTTTCCGCAACGGACAGCGCAATCAGGAGGATAGGTCCAATAGAAAATATAGTGTAAAAAGACAGCGCAGCCGCCATCCGCATTGCGCCATCGTAAATCCAGGCCTCTACAGTTTCTACAAGAAGGAACCACGCCTCACGTAAAACATTTGTAGGAACTGTCCACAGTCTTGAAAGATTGATATTCTTCATGCCTCCATCACTCGAAGAAACTTCATCGGGTCTTGGAACAACTTGATGGTAGAGTCCTATTCCAGAAATTTGCCAACAAGGATAGCGAGGAAGATAACACAGACCAACCACGCCTGAATTCACGGGCCAGATCTTTCTTTGAGCCGAGCGGGCAACCTCTATTGCAGACTCAGAGATTTTCTCTCTAGGGATGTGCCCGCTGATATTTTCAATCAGGTCATTGAATTGCGCAATCGTATTTGTAATCAACGTGGGCCGATCATCATTTGACCCTAGGATAAGAAAGACTTTAGAGCCCGAAACGACTGCGTCAAGATTTGAAATCTCCGGCCACTCCAGTCGCCTTGACCTGAGAAGTTTCCTGATTGTGATGCCTTTTGAGTCCACGATTATTTCTCTGACCAATATTTCGAGCCCCAGGTACAGAAACGGCGACAGAACTGCCAGGAAAAGGAATGAATGGCTTTTGACTATACTGAAGAAGACTATTCCCACCCCCGACAAAATCGCAAGGAGCACTGGAGGTTTAAGTAGCGTGTCAACTTTGTAGATTTTTCTCTCCATTTCTGAATTCCTTGTACTTTTAAGCTCTGAAGATCAAAATTAGCAGCGCAAACGAATAGCAAAGTATCCTCAGCCTGCTCTTTTGTCTATAGTTTAGGCATTTTGGGGGAATTAAGCGCGAGCATATAGCCCAAAATATATTGTTAACCCCGAATGGCTGCCGCAAATTCTATCAGTTTCTCAAAATTCAAATATATTAATGGAATTTGAAATCTTCCTGTGACACTAGATCTTGAAACAATTCTGAATATAGTTTGTCTGACAATAGCAAGTGTGTTGTTAAGCGGTCATTCAGTTTCGGGAACGACCAAATCCCGTCTGCATAGGGCGCGGATGGTTGTAAAAGAAAAACTGAAGAAGGTTCTTTCATGATGGATTGTGAGCGGATAACCGAGTATTTTGGGGCAGTTTATGAGGGCGAATCTGATGCGCGTATCGAAAAGATGGTTAAGGATCATTTAAGATCCTGCGCTGCGTGTCGGGAAGATTACAAGTGGTATGGCGTAACCATCCAGGCCATGGCGAATCTGGAACAGATCGCTCCACCGAATGACTTTCTGATCCAACTAAACGCCAGGATCGACAAGAACTCCTCACCTTTGAAATCA
>FUWD012845413.1_pt1 | contig 15900 bp, 13 predicted proteins | sample 1063281 | NCBI WGS metagenome assembly FUWD01 (sample SAMEA79048168, study PRJEB19326) | metagenome | biome: marine | reverse complement strand
CTGGGATGGGGATGATGTTGTGAACTTCAAAGTGATGGAGTGGACTTGTATGTTCTGCCGCGTGAGAATCTGACGCCATTCTATTGATCTTCCTCGTTACTGTCGTTATCTGTGAATTGAATTTCCTGCGCCACCCGATACACTCCCAAACCTCCTGCCGCTACGCCAAAAAACAAGCCTATGACCATCAGCCAGGGTTTGGTATCGAAAAAACTATCGAGCGCATAACCCATAGCCGCACCGAGAAACGTGGCGACTGCCATTTCAATTCCCAGCCGGAAGGCCATGCTCATACCCTGACGGAACCCGCTACCCTGACTCATATGTTTTGGGGGGGGGGGAAACTCAGACGAATTAGAAAGGTTTATACCATAAAATAATGCACTATGGTTGCCCAATCTGTTTTTTTATCCAATGTTATTGTAAACTAACGGCTAGATCACTGAATTAGCGGCTTTTAACCTGCGACTAACCTTTTTGAACCAGCGATATTAAAAAAAATCCAGGCCACTTGATCGAAAAACATCCTCCTCGGCAAATACGAATTCCCGATCTCAAAAAACCTGAAAAAATCAATCAATAGGGAAGTTCACCATATGTCTCTTCATACTCTGAAAGCGGAACCATATCAATCGCATCCCATGGGCATCCTTCAAGAAAAGTATCCATGGGACCTTTAGAGGTGCATTTTTTACAACCGATACACAACAAAGGATCAACATTAATTTGCTTGGCGTGAGGAACATCCGGATTCACCACTTCGACCATGCAGTTTTCAACAGGACAATCCTCCTGACATATAGGAGACCCACCACAACCTGTACAACCATCATTGATGACTGAAATCAGCTTGGGTTTACGCTTTCGCTTTTCGCTACGTTTTGCTTTCTCTGCGACAGCCATAGTATTTTTAAGTTGAGGTTTTTAATAACCACACATCGGAACATACAGCCTTACATTTTAACAAACCCGGTGGGAATTATTACCAGAAACCGAATCTATTTGCAATATTTACTCTCCTTTTTCCCATGGCGACACGAAAGATGCACTCCAGCGTGGTCATTTGCAGTCCGTTTTCGATCACAGCACACTTTAAACATATTGAAAAATAAACCTCATGGCATAACATCTGATCATCCGCCACTCGCAAACAGTCCGGGTTTTTCGTTTGCAGATAATAAGTAGGTATATTAATATGAACGCATTGGGGATTTAGAATGCGGCTCGCCCCTTGGGTTCCCCCATTAGCTCTTGGTTTTAAATATTTTACCTGTCACTCGAAAACAACTGTCTCGATTTAGAGTTTTAAAAAGAGATGGAACATAATAAATCGCCATGTCATTCGATAATATTTTGGGTCAGGACCGACCCAGGCAAATCCTTAAAAAAGCCCTTCGCAACGAGTGCATCCCAAACTCTTACCTGTTTTACGGCCAGGAAAGCGTAGGCAAAAAACTCGCCGCGATCGAACTCGCCAAGGCTCTCAATTGTGAGGTATCCGGCCCTGTGGATGGTTGCGATCAGTGCGCTTCCTGTCTTAAAATTGAGGAGCGTACTCACCCTGATTTTTTCATACTGGAACCTGAAAAAAGTTCGCCCACTGCAAGGACTGCTGTTCTGAAAATAGACGCGGTTCGCGAACTCCAGAAAAAACTGGCTTATCTTCCTTATCAGGGACAGACCAAAGTAGCCATCATCAACAACGCAGATTGCATAAATCCCCAGGCGGCTAATTCATTTTTGAAAACTCTTGAGGAACCGCCTTCACAAACGCTGATCATTCTTATCGCTTCAAATCCATATCAGTTGCTACCGACCATTGTTTCGCGCTGTCAGGGAATTCGTTTTTATCCGTTACCGTCTTCAGCAATACGAAAAATTATCGCGCGTCATCTGGCAAGCGAAACTGGAGAAGCTCAACCGGAAGAACTCGAACTGAGATCGCGACGCGCCAACGGACAGGTCTCTCGTGCTCTAGAGGAAGACCTGCTGGAAACCTCACAACACAGGGAGGAGCTAATCGACTTGATCGCTGTGGTTTCGTTCAAACGCATGGACAAAGCCTTCACATGGACCAAAACCTGGGCTAAGAAAACCGACCGCTTGCAAATGGTTCTTGACGAACTCACAAACCTGTTGCGAGATGTAGCCGTAATCAAGGCAAGTCGCGCAAGCAATGCGATTTTTAACAAGGATCTGACCCGTAAACTGGAATCACTGGCTCAACAAAAGTCATTGCCCGCACTGTTAGCCATGTTTGATGCGGTTCAAAAAACAAAAGCGGCATTGAAGTCTAATGCCAATGCCCAGCTCTCTCTGGAAAATATGCTCATCAACTTCTGTGAAGCCGCATAACACAAGGTAAGACTTAAAATGAATCAAGCAACAACAGAAAGCGCAAATCCATCTCAACAAGATCCTAAAACACCCAGGTTTCTTATTGGTGTGCGATTTCGCGATGCCCTTAAAACGGTACTGCACGATCAGGGCAAACTTAACCTCAAGGTTGGCACCGAAGTGATGGTGGAATCTCAGCAAGGTATTCAAATGGGTGTCATCGCTTCCAACAAAATTCCTAACATTGGAAAGACTAAAGGGAAAATTCCCAGAGTACTGAGGGTCGCTAACGAATATGATTTTCAGGCGCAAACAAGAAAATATGAGATGGAGCGTCGCGCCAAGAAATTGTGCATTGAAAAAATAAACGACCTGAAGCTGGCGATGAATTTGAGCCGGGTAGTGCACCTCCCTTCGCAAAAGAAAACGATCTTTTACTTCACTGCCGAAGGAAGGGTTGATTTCCGGCAACTCATCAAGGAACTGGTCGCCAGCCTGAAACACCGCATCGAGATGAAACAGGTCGGGGTGAGGGATGAGGCCAGAGCTATTACAGGATATGGAATCTGCGGAGAAGCGCTATGTTGCTCAACCTTTCTTGAAGAATTCACACCAGTGACCATCCGCATGGCCAAAGACCAGGGACTGGCCCTCAATCCAAGCAAGATATCTGGAGTGTGCGGACGCCTAATGTGTTGCCTGCAATATGAACATCAAATCTACAAGGAAATGATCAAGGGCATGCCTAAAAATGGGAGGACAGTCCTAACTCCTGAAGGACCTGGCAGGGTGCTGAAAAATGATATTCTGGGACAAACTGTTCTTGTCCGGCTTGAGGATGAAAGTATACTGACTTGTTCTATGGAAGAGCTTAAAAAAACAATGAAACCAAAAATGAAATAATTAGAAATTCGCGAACCGCGAATCCAGCTATCCCGGCCGGAATAGTTTTTTTGCACTCCCTGGAAACGGCATTTGCCTTCCCTTATAAACCAAAATATAGAAACGGTATTCTTCAACATGGAAACACTAGGAAAAAAGTTTTTTCTAACAACCCCTATTTATTATGTAAACGATGTACCGCACATCGGACATGCCTATACCACCATTGCCGCCGATGTGGTCGCTCGCTATAAAAGACTCGAAGGATATGAGGTGTCCTTCCTCACGGGAACAGACGAGCATGGACAAAAAGTCCTTCAAGCGGCAAAAGAGCTGGGTGTCGAGCCGCAAGAGCATGTCGATAAACTTCACAAACGGTTCAAGGAGCTTTGGACCCGGTTCAATATCTCCAACGACGATTTTATCCGCACCACTGAGGAACGACATAAAACCCTGGTCCGCGATATTCTGCAACAACTCTTTGACCGGAATGAAATTTACAAGGATAGCTACGAAGGCTGGTACTGCATGCCCGATGAAAGGTTCTGGACGGAAAAAGACCTCGTCAAGGGGAATTGCCCGGAATGCGGACGCAAGGTGGACAAAATCAAGGAGCATAATTATTTTTTCAAAATGGGGCAGTATCAGAACTGGCTGAAGGAACATATAAAATCAAACGATGAATTCATACAACCGACATCGCGCCGTAACGAAGTTCTGGGTTTTCTCGATAAACCTCTTGGCGACCTGTGTATCTCGCGCCCGAAAGAAAGACTGCCTTGGGGAATTCCTCTGCCCTTTGATGAAGACTATGTAACTTATGTCTGGTTCGATGCCCTCATAAATTATATTACCGCCCATGGTTCATTGGACGATGTAAAGAAAAGCGGATTCTGGCCAGCCAATCATCACTTGTTGGGAAAAGATATTCTGACAACACATGCTGTTTACTGGTCCACCATGCTAAAGGCTATCGGACTCGACCCGGCGCTCAATCTTTTCGCACATGGGTGGTGGACGGTAAACGGACAAAAGATGTCTAAATCCATCGGTAACGTGGTGGAACCCAATCACCTCGCAGATCAGTTTGGTGTCGATGCTATACGCTATTTCCTCCTGCGTGAAGTGCCTTTTGGAATGGATGGCGACTTCTCACACAAGGCTTTGATCGGCAGAATCAACAGCGACCTGGCAAACAATCTGGGGAACCTATTAAACCGTACCATCAGCATGATGAAGAGATATCACGACCGCATCGTGCCGGAACCAACCAACCCTGATGAAGATGCTGACCTGAAAGAAGAATTCCATAATGGCATTGACGAGGTACACAAACTTTACAACGAACTGGCTTACAACAAAATTCTGGAACGTATCTGGGTGCTGGTAGACACCACGAACAAATACATAGACAAGAGTGGTCCCTGGAATCTTGTCAAGTCTGAGGATGGCAAACAACGTCTCGCCACCGTCATGTATAACGCCGCGGAATGCCTTCGCGTAATCTCTTTACTTGTTTATCCGTTCATGCCAGAAAGCGCGGCAAAAATGGCCCAACAACTGGGAATCGAAACTTCTATCGAAGAGCAGGGACTGAAATCCATTAAGACCTGGGGCGGTTTAAAACCAGGAACAACCGTTCAACCCGGCCCGCAACTATTCCCGCGCATTGAGGATAAAGAAGCGGCAAAAATTCTTGCCTCCATTGAATCGACTGCGGAAGCGAAGGAGGAAAAATCACAAGCCGCCAAAGTAGAGGGTATCTGCGATCAGGTGCTGATAGACGATTTCATGAAAATCGATCTGCGAACAGGAAAAATCATTGAAGCGGAAAAAGTTAAAAAATCCAAAAAACTGATCCAGTTGAAAGTGGATATAGGAACGGAAGTGCGACAAGTCGTGGCGGGCATCGCGGAAAGTTATGACCCCGATCAACTGGTCGGCAGAACCATTATCCTTGTTGCTAACCTCAAACCGGCTAAGCTGATGGGAATAGAATCGCAGGGTATGCTCCTCGCCGCAAGCGATAATGGTAAAATAGTATTGGCTGGATTCGACCCTGAACCGGGCAAGGGAATCAGAGTAAGATGATCATCGACACACACGCTCACGTCGATATGGACGCCTACGATGAAGACCGCGCCGAGGTCATTCAACGCGCCAGGGATAACGGGGTTGAGTATATCCTCAATATTGGATGCGACATCGACAGCAGTCTGCGTTCAATGGAACTGGCAGAACGTTATGACTTTATATATGCCACGGCGGGTGTGCATCCACACGATGTAAAAAGTATAGACAACAATACCTACGATCACCTCAGGGGCCTGCTCACTCACCCCAAAATGATCGCTCTCGGGGAAATCGGCCTCGATTTCTACAAAAACTATTCTCCACGGGATCTGCAAAAAGAACACTTCCGTAAACAGGCTGAACTTGCATGTGAGTTGAATAAACCCATCATCGTGCACAGTCGTGATGCCAATAAAGAGATTGTCGATATCTTGTCTGATTACTACCCCAAAAATCCTTCAGCGCGTTCAGGAATTTTTCATTGCTTCTCAGGAAATCAGGAACTGGCCGACCGGGTGCTTGAAATGGGGTTCTACATTTCATTTTCCGGATCGGTCACGTTTAAAAAATCGGATGACCTTCGCGCAGTTGCCCAAATGGTTCCAGCGGATCGCTTATTTGTTGAAACGGACTGCCCATTTCTTGCTCCGGTACCCAGACGAGGCAAACGCAACGAACCTTCATACGTCGGTCACACTGCGCAGTTGATCGCTGATGTGCGTGGACTCAAGATTGATGATGTCCAACGCACCACCACACTCAACTTCTTCGAATTATTTGGTATCGGCAAGAACGTTGAAACCGGAACGGTGTCCTACAAGATCAGGAACTCGCTTTACCTTAACCTGACAACGCGGTGCACAGCCGATTGCTCGTTCTGCACCCGGCTGACACGCCCTGTAGTCCAAGGCTATAACCTGCAACTTGATCGCGAACCCACGGCAGATGAGGTGTGGGCATCCATCGACGACTGCACGAAATATGACGAGATCGTTTTTTGCGGATACGGCGAACCGACTTTGCGACTCGATGTCATCAAAGAAGTTTCCAAAAAGATAAAAGCCGCGGGAGGAAAGGTTCGTTTAAATACGAACGGACACGGTAATGTCATCAACAAACGAAACATTCTGCCCGAGCTGAAAGGATTGATCGACTCGGTATCGGTCAGCCTTAACGCTGACACGGCGGAAGCTTATGATGAAATAGTTCGCCCCCTACCCGGCTTGCGTGATGGAATTTATGAAAAGGTCAAAGACTTCATTGAGGAGTCAAAAAAATATATCCCAAACGTGCAAGCTACTGTCGTGACGCATCAGGATGGAGTTGATGAATCAAAATGCGAAGATATTTCCAAAAACGACTTCGATGTCGACTACCGGGAACGGCGTTATAATATAGTGGGCTAACCGGGCCAGGCCCGGCACGATCAATCAATATCCTTCATGTTCTTATCCGCTAAGAGCAATAAACCAGGAACTTTATTTTATGAACTGGATTTCCTTAGGAGCAATATTCAGCGGGCTCAGCGTGGTACTGGGTGCTATGGGAGCACATGGCTTAAAAAATGTTCTCACCGCAAAAAAGCTGAGTGCCTTTCATACGGCAACAGATTACATGGGCTACCACGGTCTCGCGCTGATTCTGGTTGGTGTTGTTTGCCTTCAACTGGGGGAAGGTGGAACCAAAACGCTCAGAAAAGTCGGTATCCTGCTCACTACGGGAATCTGCATGTTTTCCGGCAGTATATACATACTCACCTTCGATGGACCCCGCCTGTTTGGCCCTATCACTCCGCTGGGCGGACTCTGCTTCATGTCTGGCTGGTTTATTTTCGCCGGCGTGATTCACCGGCATCTTAAAAATAAAATTTCGTAAAGCTACCCTGCTAGTATATTACCAGCAGTTTCTCGATGTTTTCCAGAAGCCTCTGAATATGAGTTTCCTCGTTATATATCGGCAATAGTATAACCGATACCGCACTGAGTGGGATTGTCCAATTTCCCCACCCGTTAGTTCAGATGGAATTTTTATTTTTTTCCGGTAGGAAAGGAAGAGGAGAAAACATACCAGGGCAAACATCGCGCTTAAGGCTGGAACGATAGCTGTTCTTTCCTGAACAGATCGGAAGTCGATCTCACCACTGATATCGCCGGTGTAATGATTCAACATTTCGGCGTACTCCACCAAAAGATGCACGGGATAAATGATAGCGGCACTCCCTTCCTTACGCTTGACGGATACGGCAATTTTCTTTTCCTGTCCGCCGCGAATGGTGAGCGCCATCATCTGCCCCAATTCATCTGTTATCAGATCGGGAGGCAGTAACAGCATCAACCGGATATTTTTAAACGAAGCGGAATTATTCTTGAGAAAAATTTCCAGCATGGATTCCTCACCGTTCAAGGTCACGTTAATTTTTCCGTTAACAACAGACTCTACCTGCTCGCGAAAATAAAATGAGTCCGTATGAATATGCGTGAGCGCCTCAGCTCGACTATCGGTCCTATATTTTACCATGACAACGAGGGGGTAGCGTCCGCTCCTCAGGACGGGTGGATGCTCCGTATTTTCCAGCGTGATCCTCTGCCCCGGCGCAAGCTGAACTATTTTGGACAGCATCGCCATGCTGTGATGAAAATGAATCATCGGTTGCACATCATAAAGAGGCGTTCCCCCGCTATTTTGCAGGGTCAGGTGAATGTGGACTTTGCCATCCTCCGTCACCAGGGTATTTGTTGAGAGAACAAGCGGTTGCCCCTGCGCCCCGGCAAAAGAAACAAATGCAAACAATATAAAAAAACAAATGAATCCGGTCTTTTTCATAGCATATAAACTCACGATAATTGTACCCACAAAACTGCTTGACGGCTTTCCTGTCTATTGCTGTGGAAAACTGCTATCATTATGGTACAGAAATTCGTAAAGGAGATCCAGCATGGACACTTCGATAGTCTTTTTAATTATACTGGGACTGTTTCTCTTCAGTGCGTTTAATATCCTCAGAGAATATGAACGCGGTGTCATCTTTTTACTGGGCCGATTCTGGAAAGTGAAGGGTCCGGGACTCATCATCGTCATCCCCGGCATTCAAAAGATGGTCAAGGTGAGCCTGCGAACGGTGGTCATGGACGTGCCGCCTCAGGACATCATCACCAGGGACAACGTAACGGTCAAGGTCAACGCGGTTATTTATTTCCGGGTAATGGATGCCAGAAAGGCTATCATCGAAGTAGAGGACTACCTCTACGCGACCTCCCAACTGGCACAAACAACATTGCGGAGCGTTCTCGGACAAGGCCAGTTGGACGATTTGTTATCCAAACGCGATGAGATCAACGCTCACCTGCAAAAAGTAATCGATGAACAAACTGAACCGTGGGGGGTTAAAGTCGCCAACGTAGAGGTTAAAAATGTTGACCTGCCCCAAGAAATGCAACGTGCCCTCGCCAAACAGGCGGAAGCGGAAAGGGAACGACGCGCCAAGGTGATCAACGCCCAGGGTGAATTCGAGGCGGCGGAAAAACTGGGTGAGGCGGCGGATACCATAGGAAGTCATCCTCCAGCCCTGCAATTGAGGTTTCTGCAAACAATTCTGGATATCTCTACGGACCGAAACACAACCACATTTTTTCCGCTACCGCTGGAACTGTTTGAAGGATTCTATAAACAGAAAAAATCAGAAACCGAGGATGGGAGTAAGGAATAGAAACTAATTGTCGCCCTTCGTCAGACTTGTGTCGTGCTTAGCCTGTCGAAGCATGCACCCTTCGACATGCTCCTTCGGGGCAGGAAGTAAATGTCAAATATCACCAGCTCAGGGCGACGCATGGCAGGTTCAGCACGATACCCAAAATTTTCATGGAACAACAAGCCCACATCGAAAGTTTCCTGAACCGGGTAAGACGTTTACGTTCCCAAACCCTGGTCCTGAGTGGAACTTATAACCTTCTGATTTATATTATCGGCAGTTACCTGCTGGCCTGCCTGATGGCCTGGGTTTACCCACCTGCTGTTGAAAGAACCGGGCTGGCAATCGGTATTTTTCTGGCGGGGCTGGTCTATATTGTTTTTAATTTCTTCATTCGCAACCTGTTCACGCATTTTTCACGAGACGACGCGGCTTTGCTTACGGAGTCCACCTACCCCGATTTAAATAATTCCCTGATAAACTCCAGCCAGCTGGGTCGTAGCCTTGAAGGTTCCAAACAGGCCAGCCCAATCACTTTGGAGTTTATTCATGAACTGCACCGCCGCACCGCCCCGGCTGTAAAGAAAATCGACCCATCGTCTGTGATAGACAGAAGCGGCAGGACCAGAGGCCGCAACTATCTGCTCGCTACCCTGAGTTCTCTGATTCTTATCGCGCTGTTTATTCCTGAATTTCTCACACAAGGCTATGAGCATTGGGTAAATCCTAAGAGCCCGACTCAGGTTTCAAAATTGCAACCCACGGAGCCCGGTCCTGTAATTTCTGAGGCAACGGATACTGACTATTCTATTGAATCTCTGGAACTGACCCTTAATTTTCCGTCATATACCGGGATGAAAACGGAATCCGTTAAAGCATCCGATGGGAAAATTCATGTTTTGCCAGGGACTGAAGTCGAAATCTCGGCGAGGACCAATGCGCCGGTGGCTGGCGCCGATCTGGTGTTCAACGGGAAAGACAACTTTGCCATGAGCAAGGAAAATGAAGTCGCTCTGAAAGGAAGCCTGCTGGTAAAGGGAAAAGGATTCTACCAGTTCCGCGTGAAAACCTCACAGGGCAACAAACACCTGATTGCTAAAAAATATCCAGTAACGCTTGGCAAAGACCGCCCCCCAAGTATCGTTTTATTCCTGGCCAACCCCAAGCCCGTGTATTTCAACACAGACAAGGTTCAATTATTTTATGAAGGAAAAGACGATTTTGGTATCAAGTCTGTCGAACTGGTCGTTTTCATTAACGGAAAAATAAAGCGGCTCCCGGTAAAGAAATTCAAGCATGGAGAAAAGAGTGCTAAAGACAGTCACACATGGACCCTCGCGCAAATGGATATAGGGCCAGGCGATGAGGTTCAATATTATCTGGAAATTAAAGATAACGACAACGTCCTAGGTCCTAACACAGGCCAATCGGAAGCCTACAGCTTCACCATATTTGATTCCGCAGAAGAAATGGAAAACCTCATCGCCATGCAAGAGGAACTGACCGAAAAAATGATCGCTCTTCTGGCGACGGGTCTGGTTAAGGGAGCATCTTTGAAAGACCAGCCGGGCAACCTGACAGGCTGGAAACAATTGTTCACCACCAGCGCTGATGAGCTGATCGAAATAGTGACTCTCGCGCAACGAATCCACGACCGCGGGAAAACAATCGATCAGTTCCCGCAACCCTACCTTAACCTCCTTAAAAATATTACCAGCGGACTAAGTAATATACGAAAAAACCAGATAGATGTTCTCAACGACCTTCAGGAAAAACTCTTTAAACCCACCCGCGCAAAATTGGAAGCTCCCTCGACCTACACTTCCATTAATAACCAGATGATTGGACATCTTGAAAACGATATCCTGTTCCTTATTAAAATGACCAACAAACAAAAACTGGCTCGAATGATGGGCTTAGAGGAAGAGCTCAACGAACTGACGCAAACACTGCGTGAGGAATTTGAAAAACTGAAAGACAAAAAATCGCCCCCAGGTACTAACGAACTGAAAAACAAAATAAGCAAAATTCGCGAAACCCTGCAAAAAATAATGGATCAGTTGTCCCGCCAGACACAGTCCATGCCGGATGAATTTTTGAATCCAAACGCGTTCAAACGTTTAAACATGGAAAAGTTTTCGGCATCGCTGGAAAAAATGCAGGACCTGGTCAACCGGGGCAAACTGGAGGAAGCGCTGGAAGAGTTAAAGAAAATAGCGGAAGACATGCAACTGCTGGCCAACCAACTCAACCGTGCCGACTCAGAAGCAGACAATTTCATTGACCCTGAAATCATGGAAGTACTGAATAACTCCATCAAAAAACTGGATCAGTTAAAAGACGGGCAACAAAAACTCGTTGAAGAAACCACTAAAATAAATCACGCGCTGAGACAACAGCAGGCAAAGCAGTTTAAGAACGAACTGAATGAATTGTTCGAGGACCTTCTGCGAGATGTGAATGCCATTCGTGAATTGTTTAAGGAAGATAATAAGTACCTTGAAGAACATGAGGTCATGAAACAACTGCACAAGCTTATAGACGAAGAAACGCGCCTGAACCGAAAAGTACGCGAACTGAGCCAGGCCACGGTAGACGCCAATCGGTCGCAGGAACAGGACCAGCATTTCAACAAACTCAACAAAGCACGCAGGGGACAGGCCAGAATAATGCAGGAAAAAGATTCCCTGCGGGTGAACGAGATCCAGCGATTCAAAGAAGCACTGCCTCAGCTACTTGAAAAGTACGATTCGCTGAATGAACTGGCTCACTTGAAGGACCTCACAGAATTTGCCAACCTGTTCAAGAAAACTTATCCCGATGTCTTAAGATGGCAAAACAATATGCGAACAACACCCAACCTGCGCGAAAACCTTTCAGGCAAGATAGATGAGGATCTGAAGCAGGCGACACGGCATAACAATGAAATAGCCAAAAAACTCGGGTCAATGATACGTTCAATCAGAAAAAACTTCGACTCATCCATTTCCAGAAAACAAAAGCAGAAATTGGAACAATTGGCGAAACAGGAAAACCAGATGCGTGAGCAAACTGAGGCGCTATCGCAGCAGTTCGAGCAATTGAACAAGGAAAACCCGATGATTCCACCTGAACTCCAACGTGGAATGGGAAAAACGGGCCGTCACATGGAACGGGCGGAAAAAAATCTGCGACAACAAAATATCAATGAGAGTATTGAATCTGAAAATCTTGCGCTTCAGGGATTGAACGATACCCGCGACATGTTGCAGCAAATGAAAAACTCCCAGGGCAAGGCTGGGAAAGTTCAAAAGCAGGTATCCCGCAAACTGGGCACCGGAAGCAACCCCGACTCCCGACGCGGTGGCTCAGCGCGAATGCGCAAGGAGCAAGTCCTACTGCCTTCTGAAGATCAGTACCAAGCGCCAAAAGAATTCCGTGAAGAAATTCTCAACGCTATGAAAAAACAGACACCTAAGGATTACCAACGCATGGTCATGGAATATTACCGGGATCTGGTTAAATGACACGAGTCTTCAAAATTCCGAGCGTTTGTCTGATGCTGTGGTTCACCCTTGTCCTGCAGGCCACAGCGACGCCCGTCAATGTTCCACCCGAAGGAGTATTCGCAGGGCACAAACTAATTGATGACTGGAACATTGAACAGGCCGATACCTTCATTGATACTCTTATCAAAAAATTTCCCGAATCGGGAGATGTTCATTTTCTTAAAGCACGTGTCGAGTTTTTAAAAGGAAATTATGAGTACGCCGTCAAAATCCTCAAGCAGGTAGGCGAAAGCCATAGTGAAGTCCGCGACCTCAAACAACTTGTCCATGATACGCATAAAGCCACAAAATCCTTTGTCGCCAGGGAGTCGGAGCACTTTATTTACCGTTTTCAACAGGGCCCCGATGAAATTCTGGTTCATTACGCGACTGAGGTTCTGGAAAAATCTTATGAAGTGCTGGGCAAACTTTTAAACTATTATCCCGAAGAAAAGGTTCTGGTCGAGTTTTACCCCAGCCGGGAGCCATTCTCCAAAATTTCGCCATTGACCCTGCAGGATATCGATACCTCGGGAACCGTCGCTCTCTGCAAATATAACCGCATCATGATGATCTCACCCGGTTCTTTGGTACGCGGCTACAACTGGATGGACACCCTGAGCCATGAATACACGCACTACCTGCTCACCCGGAAGAGCAAGAACAATTTACCATTATGGATGCATGAGGGAATCGCCAAATTTTACGAGGCTCGTTGGAGAAATGGTGATGAGTACCTGACCCCGATTATGGGAACAATACTTGCGCGTGGATTAAAAAAAGACTACTTGATATCTCTGGATCAAATGATGCCTTCACTGGCAAAACTAAAAACAGCGGAAGACGTTCAACTCGCTTATGCCGAAGTTTCCACCATGATCGAACACCTCACCCAAACCGAGGGAGATAAGATTATCCCTGCCCTGCTTGATGAACTGGCCAATGGAAAGTCTTTCGACGAAGCCCTGTCAGACCTGCTGGGCAAAAGTCTGGATACCTTTCAGGATGAATGGAAGCAATTCGCGAATCAAAAAAATATAAAAACCATTCCCGGCCTGAAATTACCAGGCATCCAGTTCAAGGCGGATCGATCATCAGAAGAAACAGACAAGGAATATCGTGAGGTCGGCAACCGGAAGAGTCAGGACCTGACTTTCCTGGGGGACATCTTAAAATCCAGAAACTTTATCAAATCAGCCCTCATTGAATACCAGAGAGCGGTGGATCAATCGGAAACATTCTCGCCTATTCTGCATAACAAACTGGCCAAAACTCATTTTATAATCAAGGAATTTGATAAAGCTGAAATCTTGTTAAAAAAAAGCCTGGGTCATTATCCAATGTTTCACACCACCCTCGCGAGTATGGGAGAACTGTATTTTTCAACAGACGACATGAAAAGGTCACGCGACTACTATGAAAGAGCCGTTCGGGTTAATCCATTCAACCCATTCGCACACATCAGACTGATGGCTGTTTATGAGAAGCTGGGTCTCACTGAAGAAAAAGAATTGCAAGCAGAACTGTTTGGATATATAGATTGATAACAATCACCTTTCAATAGAGCTGTTGATGATGACTGATAAACTGGAATTGGCTAAAGAGTTGGTGGACACAAAGAACCGCATCATCACCGAGATCCGCAAGGTGATTGTGGGGCAGGACGAAGTGATCGAAAACCTGCTGATCGCACTTTTCTGTAAGGGACACTGTCTTTTCGTTGGCGTCCCCGGTCTGGCAAAGACCCTGCTGGTGAGCACACTGGCCAGGGCGCTCAACCTCAATTTCAGCAGAATCCAGTTCACACCCGATCTGATGCCCTCGGACATCACCGGAACGGATATACTTTATGAAGACCACACGACCAACAAAAGAGAGTTTCGTTTCATCAAGGGTCCCATTTTCTCCAATATCATACTGGCCGATGAAATAAACCGAACCCCGCCAAAAACGCAAGCTGCCCTGCTTCAAGCGATGCAGGAACAGCAAGTGACGGTTGGCGGAAACACTTATGAGCTAGACCAACCCTTCCTTGTTTTCGCGACACAGAATCCAATTGAGCACGAAGGCACCTACCCCCTTCCGGAAGCACAGCTCGACCGCTTCATGTTCATCATCAACGTGACCTATCCCACCATGCAACAGGAGGTGGATATTGCCATGACCACCACATCGGGAATTGATCAGGAACTGGATGTCGTGTTACATGCTGAACAGGTGCAGGAATTGCAGAAACTGGTGCCCAGCGTTCCCGTGTCTGAACATGTAGTAGAATACGCCGTGCGGCTGGTGCAGAGTTCGCGACCGGGTAAAAACGGCGCGACACCCGACTTCATCAACGAGTGGGTCGAATGGGGAGCGGGACCACGCGCATCGCAATATCTGATACTGGGGGCCAAAGCAAGAACTCTAATGGATAATCGAGTGACCGCCACCATCGAAGACGTTCAGAGCGTAGCGCGACAAGTGCTGGAACATCGGTTGATCCTCAACTTCAAAGCCGAAGCCGAAAACATCACCACTAACGACATCATCGAAAAACTTTTGAAGTCCGTCAGCGCATAAACCAGCGTGACACCGCTTCGGGGCACGAAAGCAAAGTTTGAGTATCACTAGCTCAGCATGACAATACGGTGTTCTTTCGTCATTCTGAAGAACAAGGTGACGAAGAATCGCTAGTTGTGCAAAGGTCTATTTAAGGGGAATTTTTACTAAACCAAATCAGCGGATTTCCAGTCGACTTTCAGTTCTTTGACGGTTCCCGAGCGGGTTTTGTAGATGACGTGACCATTCGACTCTCCGTAGAGGAACAAGTCGCGGGTAATTTCTACATCCTGTTTGCAGTACTCGACTATCTTGCCTATCTTGCCTTCCTTGTACCACTGCAACGAGACCAGTCCATCGGCGCTTTTTTCCGCGTTGAGGGTATTTTGTGCCAAGTGATCCAGACTGAGCCGATGATTGAGCAGTCTCTTCACATCGACCAGCATATCAAAAGTGGTGATCTCCTGAAGGTCGAAATCCCTGGCATAGGGCTGGAGGACCGGATAATCGAATCCAATTACATTAAACCCTACCACAAGGTCGGCCATGCGAAGTTTAGCCACCAACCGATCAGCCTCATTTTCCAGATAGCTGAAGTGTTTTTGTTCCAGGCTATCCCACACCACCCCGACTGCCAGTTTCATGAGATGGGTGTTTCCCCAGCCACCAACGTCAGCGGCACTTTTTTGAGTCTCCAAATCGAAATAGAGTACGCGAGGCGCCTGCGAGTCTGGCGAGACGACCTTGATGTCTATTTTTTCCGATTCTTCGGGCTCTGCGAACAGGTCAAGCTGGTCTGGCATATCGGCCTCAATCAGCATTAAAANGGTTTTTCTCGCACTCTATCAT
>FUWD013277429.1_pt8 | contig 15916 bp, 18 predicted proteins | sample 1063281 | NCBI WGS metagenome assembly FUWD01 (sample SAMEA79048168, study PRJEB19326) | metagenome | biome: marine | reverse complement strand
AGCAAGCGCAAGCTGTTTCTGGCCAGGTTACTGAGATGGCTATTATTAATCCGGTTGGTGAGCTGGTAGACCCGTCGTTGATCTTCCAAACTCTGCCTCTTGGCGCACCACCAACGCTAAGGCAGTCTTTGACTTCAATCAGGTTTATCTCAATCAACCAATCTAAACCAGCTCTCTTGCTAAAGTTTAACGACAGCACAACAGTTAGAGGGAGTCTTCTTCAGTGGGAGAATTCTATGGCCTCTAATTTCTCTGACCTTTACGACCTTTCAGCCGGTCAAGCAGAAGACTTCGTTGACGACAGGGTCCTTGGGTTTGATGTAAGAATACTGATGCAAAATGATGAAGTTGTCTTGCTATACAGTGTACTCAATGAAGACACTGCCATTATCACTACCAGTAAATCTAACTTCTCGAGTATGATAGATTCAGGTATAAAAAAATAAATTCTAAAATATGAATAACAATAAAGAATTTGAAGCGTCTCTGCAGTCAGAATTAGTAACAATCACTTCTGAATTAGAAAGTATTGCTACCAAAAACCCTTTATCTAATGACTGGGTGGCCGTCCCGATAGCCGAAGATTTAAAAACTGCTGACCGCAACAATGAGGCCGACGCGGTTGAAGAGTGGAACGAAAGAAGGGCAATATTAGCCCAGCTCGAAATCCGTTATCGAAATTTAGTTCGAGCATTAGACAAAATTGCTACAGGTACTTTTGGAGTTTGCGAAATCAGTGGAGACAAAATAGAAATCGAAAGACTCAGAGCCAACCCAGCCGCCAGAACGAGCATAGCTAATATTGAAAAAGAAACTGAACTACCCCTCTAAATACTTTATGGCCATCGCTCGAGTACAAACAGTTCAGCCGGATATTTTAAAAGGGACTGTGGTAAATATTGAGGCAGATATCTCTAGAGGATTACACGCTTTTTCAATAGTAGGCCTCGCAAGCAAAGCGGTAGACGAATCTAAAGACCGGGTAGGGAGCGCTATTAAACATTCTGGCTATGATTCTCCGAAAACAAAAACCAAAAGATAATTATTTCTCTTTCTCCGGCAGACTTAAAAAGGAAGGTCCTTTATTTGACCTACCAGTAGCAATTGCCTACTTGGTCGCCTCAGGCGACATTGAAATCGACACCGAAAAAAGAATTTACATTGGTGAACTAAGCTTAGACGGAAGCTTACGTCCGGTTAAAGGGGCTTTAAACGCTACCCGCGCCGCTATGGACGACGGATTCACAGAAATTATTCTACCGACCGAAAACGCTAACGAGGCATCGTTGATAGATGGTATTTCAGTTTACCCGGCTGAAACCCTTACCCAGGTGATCGACCATATTGCCCCAAAAGAAAATAACAAACCTCGACTAACTCTTCACCCTTTAACCAAGGTCGATGGTGGTTGGCACGAAAGTACAATTAACCTTGAAGACATAAAAGGCCAAGAAAGTGCTAAACGTGGTTTGATAATTGCCGCGGCTGGCCGACACAACGTGATGTTAGTTGGCCCTCCTGGTACCGGTAAAACCATGTTGGCTAGAGCGTTGCGGTCGCTTTTGCCTCCCCTTACCCGAGAAGAGGCTTTGGAAGTAACCGCCATTCACTCAGTGGCTAACAGTGACTTTTTAATAAGTTCTCGTCCGCCATTTCGCTCCCCGCACCACACGGCTTCACATACTTCACTAGTTGGTGGAGGCACCCACCCCAAGCCGGGAGAGGTTACCTTAGCTCATTTTGGGGTACTTTTTATGGATGAATTTCCAGAGTTTGAGAGGCGGTCACTTGATGCTTTACGCCAACCCCTAGAAGACCGAGTGGTTTCAATCTCAAGAATTCAGAGCACTGCAGAATTCCCGGCTGACTTTATTTTAGTGGCCGCCCTAAACCCCTACCGGGGCAGCGAAGACGGCACGACAGACCTGGCTAGAGCCATGCGAGAAACTTACAAAAACAAAGTCTCGGGGCCGATTTTAGACCGGATAGATTTGTGGCTAGAAGTTCCACACGTACCCTACGATACTCTCACTTCTCTTCCTAGTAAAGTTGAAGAAACAAAAAACGCGCGCGAACAAATTCTTAGTGCGCGAGACACCCAATCAAAAAGGTTTTGCAAAACAAATACCAATACAAATTCTGGAATGTCGGCGCGAGACCTGGAACAACTAATAAAACTTAACGACGAAGTCAAAGACCTTTTAAAAATTTCTAGCACTAAACTAAACCTTTCACCCCGCAGTTACCATCGACTAATAAAAGTTGCCCGTACGATTTCCGACTTAGACGGGAGCGAGGAGATAGAAACAAAACACCTACTGGAAGCTCTGCAATATCGAGTGAGTTTATAAACTTAAGGTCTGAAGAACTAAACAACCCAGCGCTAATGAGGCGGGGTTTCATCAAACACACAGCTGAGCATTAATTTTAAAATTGTCTGCGCGGTGTGATTAGGGTTAAATAAACCGTACTAGACGTATGGTGAATAAAACTTTATAAAACCTAACGAAGAAAATTGTTTAAAAAGGGTTGCGGGCGCCACGAACTTCGAAGTGTAGATGGGTACCGGTAGAACGGCCGGTGCTTCCCATAGCTCCAATCCCTTCTCCGGCTGAAACATATGCCCCTACACCAACGTGGTTTACAGATAAGTGAGCGTACAGTGTTTGCGTTCCGTTTGAGTGTCGGACCACAATGTACTGACCGTAACCTCCGTTCCAGCCGGAAATTTTAGAAACAATAACCTCGCCTGCTGCTGCTGCCCGAATAGATGAGCCGTACGCACCGGCTAGGTCGACGGCGTTGAAACCGTGAATTCCTTGTGACCGAATTGCCCCGGGGGCAGGGTGGGTAAACCCTAGCGCTGAAGCAGATGCCCCAGACACACTAGTTGGTTGAGCCTTATTGGAGGACCTAGCAGAAACGGTATGTACCGCTCCACCTGGAATAATAATGGTGTCACCAATAGAAATCTCTGACGCTGAAGCTAATTGATTGTAAGAAAGAATTTCGTCGGTGTCGCCTTCGTACTTTTTAGCAATTGTACTAATAGTGTCGCCACTTTTGACTACGTGCCGTACACCAACAATCGGCAGAATGACCAAGGTGTCTCCAGGTTGAATCTGACTAGCTTTTGTAATGTCGTTGGCCCACATAATAGTATTAGTGGTGACATCAAACATTTCCGCAATTTGGGACAATGTTTCGCTCTCTCGAACTACGTGCACTCGAATTTCTCCCAGACCATTTTTTTGGGCGGCAATTTCATCAGCACCGACCGGTCCGGTTGATACCAGCACGTCATTGTCTACAAAAATCTCAGCTCCTCCGCGCGCTGCCATGGGGTTGGGGTTTTGAAGTGCGGTAAGTAAAGGTACGTCGACTCCACTTTGGGGAGCAACCGGACTTGTGGCAATAGGTGCATCTTCAGTATTAGAAAAAAGTTTAGCAAAGAATCCGGCGTGAACAGAAAATGGTACCGCCACTACTAGAGCGACAAAAATAATTTCACCTATCAATTTATTTTTTGTGGACAGGGAAGTTGTTAAATATGTAGACTGAGAATTCGGTATTCCAGAATTATCCTCAGTGTCTTTTGAGTTGGGTTTTATAGGTTGTTGTTAGGTCTCACCGCCAGTCTGTCATTACGCCCGTGCTTGGAAAAGAAAAAGAGCATGTTTACTGCTCATATTTGCACCAACAACTTGGTACGCCAGCTATTTTACTAAAGTTGAGTGACTAAGCAATTGACGAAATGCACTTTTTTAGGCAATTGTGCGAGAGGCTGAACGGGCATTGTATAACGCCGTAATATTTGCATTGACAATATATATTTAAGTGTTTAAGTTTTTAAAGTAAAAATCTTTCTGTTTTTTTGGGTGTTTCTATTTTACTTCAAATAACCCAATCCCCACTTCATCAGACCAAATAATTCAGTATGTTATAGTGTTTCTCACATGCCTGAAGCTTCTTACTTAGAAGGTCTCAACGATCCACAAAAACAAGCGGTTTTGCACACCGAAGGGCCACTTATGATATTGGCTGGAGCTGGCTCTGGAAAGACCCGGGTGATTACCCATCGCATAGTTCATCTTATTCACAAAGGGGTCGTTCCCCACAATATACTGGCGGTAACCTTCACCAACAAAGCAGCTAAAGAAATGCGTGAAAGAGTCGAAACTAACACTAAAAAATTTCTACCGTCAGGCCGAGCAGTGATGGATAGTTTGCCATTAGTTACCACATTTCACTCCCTTGGAGTTAGGTTGCTACGAGAGTTTCATGGGACTTTGGGTCTGCGTCGTCACTTCACTATATATGATAGAAGCGATAGCCAAAAAGCCGTCAAGCAATCGGTTGAAAAATGTGGCTATAACCCTAAAGAATTCGAACCTAGAAAAATCTTGGGTATGATTTCGCGCGCCAAAGGTGACGCTGTGACCCCCCTAGAATACAAAGACGCCGCCAACTCTTTCCCGGAGCAAGTTACTGGGGAGGTTTGGGAAAAGTACGAAGAAATACTCCGAGCCGAACACGCACTCGACTTTGATGACCTCTTGGCCAAAACTCTTTTCTTACTCAAAACTTACGGACACGTGCGTGAGACTCTGCAAAAGCGTTATAAATATCTTCACGTTGATGAGTTTCAAGACACTAACCGAGTGCAGTTCAACATCATGGAGCTATTAACTGACGAGAACCAAAACATCTGCGTGGTGGGAGACATCGACCAAAACATTTATTCTTGGCGCGGGGCAGATATTAAAAATGTTTTACAATTTGAACGACACTTCCCGCGAGCTGAAACAATTCTGCTCGAAGAGAATTATCGCTCGACCCAAACCATTATCGCGGCCTCAAATGAAATTATTAAGAAAAACCAAAACCGCGTTGAAAAAAATGTTTTTACCAACAACCAGGTTGGCGACAAAATTACTCTCTATGCCGGGATGACCGGCAACGACGAGGCCGAGTACATAGCCTTAACTGCTCAGTCCCTGATTAAAGACGGAGCTGAACCGTCTTCTATTGCGGTCCTTTACCGAACCAACTTCCAGTCACGTTCTCTCGAGGAAGCTTTTTTAAATTTTGAAGTACCGTACCAACTACTCGGAACAAAATTCTTCGAACGAAAAGAAGTGAAAGACGTTTTGTCTTACCTAAGACTGGCGCTGAACCCCGGTAGCAATGCAGATTTGTCTCGAGTAATAAATACGCCAACCAGAGGTATCGGGAAAGTTACGATGCTTAGGGTAATAGAGGGAAACAAAGCTGACCTCAACACTGGAGCCGCCGCTAAAGTGCAGGCGTTTGACGAAATAATGTCCGACATTGCTAAAGTTGCATTAGAAAAACCTTTGTCCGACACCATAAAATTTATCATGAAGCGAAGCGGACTTGAGGACTCATTAAAAGAAGAGGGGACCGAAGACGCCATGGAGAGAATCGAAAACCTTCGTGAGCTGGTTACCTTAGCTAGTCGGTTTAATGACACAAAACCAAGCGAAGCGGTAGAACAACTACTAGAAACCGCCGCTCTACAAAGCGACCAGGACGAACTAAAAGAAAAAGAGGAACAAAATGCCGTGCGCTTAATGACCATACACTCAGCGAAGGGGTTAGAGTTTGCAAATGTTTTTATAAGCGGCCTCGAAGAGGGACTTTTCCCACACGAAAGACTCGATGATGGAAAAACCGACAAAGAAGAGGAGCGCAGGCTTTTTTATGTAGCGCTCACGAGAGCTGAGAGCAAGTTGTTTCTAACCTACGCTCATATGCGCACTATTTTTGGTACCCAAAGAGTCAACATGCCTTCTTCATTCTTAAACGACATCAGCCAAAAATACGTCGAGGACGCTGAGCCGGTTGGGGGAGACAACAAATCTGGCTACGAAACCACTATTTATTTAGACTAGACCCGCGAGGAACACATCCCCATTAATTTACTTTGCTGGGTGCGTCGTAAAATGGTGGCAAAATTATTTTCTCCTTGTGTGCGGAGAATAAGTATCGTAGTCTGGAAGCATTGCGATGGAACATAAAAACTTTGAACACAAAAAGTCTCTCGGACAACACTTTCTCAACAGTGATCACATTCCTAAAAAAATGTGTGACGCCGGGGCGGTGCGAGCGGGAGACACTGTACTTGAAATTGGACCGGGTACCGGCATTCTTACTAAAGAACTCCTCGCTCGAGGAGCCAAAGTAGTTGCCATCGAAGCCGACCCCCGAGCAGTGGCCTCGCTAGAAGAAACTTTCGCCAATGAAATCTCGCAAAAACAACTCACCCTTCACCTTCATGACGCCCGAGAACTAAACCCGGTGGACTTTGGTCTACAGAAACAAAGTTATAAAGTAGTTTCTAATATTCCTTACTACCTGTCTGGCCTACTGTTCCGACTAATGCTCGACACCCCTTGCCAACCGAATACACTAGTGTTTTTAATTCAAAAAGAGGTGGCCGAGCGTATTGCCCGCGACCAGAAAGAATCTCTATTGTCACTGTCGATAAAAGTGTTTGGTGACCCTACCTATATATGTACGGTTAAACGCGGCCATTTCACCCCACCGCCCAAAATCGATTCAGCGATTGTGGCAGTAACCGACATCGGCAGACACCGACTGCTCTCAACCGACCCGGCAAATTTCTTTACCCTAATCCACCTAGGGTTTGGCCAAAAACGCAAACAACTTTTGGGCAACTTATCTAAAGAATTTGCTAGGCAGAGACTTGAAGAGGACTTTACTAGCCTCAACTTACCACTCACGGTACGCGCTGAAGATGTACCTTTAAAAACATGGCTTAAGTTAACCGAAAAAATCTTCTCCCCACCTACTACCAACGTAAATCACAGTTAATCCCCGTCTTATACACAACCTATTAACTAGTTGTGTGCACATAAGCAAAACATCCTTACTTTAGACTGCTATAATGACTCGTATGGGAGGTCAACCAAACCCCAAGATTGTCGGCGCAACTATCATTGGTTTTGCGCTAATTGCTGGCGCCTACACGGTAAGCAATTTCGGCGAACCCCGTATGGTTAGTCAGCCCGCCAGTGCCCAACAGACCCAGCCACGCCCCTCGGATATCGATAGAAGTCGTCGATAACGACGCCAACGGGATCGAGGACTGGCGTGATGTTTTTGTTACCTCAGAAGTCAACACGACAGTGATCTCTACCGCCCCCTACGTTCGCCCTGACACTGTCACGGGAAACATGGGTATCAACTTTATCGACGGAATAATCAGCTCAAAACTTTACGCTCCCTTCTCTGCCAGCAGTGAAGAGGTAGTTACCCGGGTAGCCAACTCACTAGATGAAGTTTCTTTAATTAAACTCTACGAAACTAAAGACATTACTATTATCGAAGCGTGGGAAGACGAAGACATTGTCAATTACGCCAATACTGTCGCAGCTACTATCTATCGCCACAACGTAGAAGGCATGGACAATGAAATTAGGATTCTTTATGACATTTATGAAACAAATGACCCTAGTCGGATTAAAGAACTTGAGGTTATTCGTGGGGTTTATCAAAGCTACCGAGACGACACACTACAAATACCCGTCCCCGCTTTTATGGCTAAAGAACACCTAGACCTGATAAATACCTACCAAGCAATTTACGAAGACTTGACCGGAATGACCCAAGCCTTTCTGGATCCTGCGGTCACTTTGGTTCATGTCAAACGCTACCGAGAAGACGCGGAGGGATTTAGAATGGCCCTCGCTAACATGTACTCGGCTCTTCTCCCACACGGAACATTATTTGAGCCAGAAGACCCAGCTTTGCTGTTTGTTATATTTAGCCCAGATTATAAACCTTAATTATTAATTATATGGACAAGTTTTTTAACTATTTAAAAAAAGGCTTAGTGGCTACGATGGTGGTACTGTTTGCTTTTGTTGTTACATACGTTCCGATTCCTCACACAAACAACATACACACTGCTGAAGCACAAAAAGCTGTAATCGACCTCGCCAACATCTGGCAAAACACAATCACAGCAGGCGCAACTGGTGAAACAGCCCTCTCAAGTGCCGTATCAGCTGTCCAAGATACCTTAACAGCAGCCTCAAGTGCCCTTATCGCCGCTTCGACCGCAATGTCTGAGTGGATTGAATCATTTGGTGACCCACTAGCTTGGTTGGTGGCCAAAACTTTGCTGAGCAACCTGGTCCAAGACCTTACCCGCTGGGTCCAAAGCGGTTTTGAAGGTAAACCCATGTTTGTGACCGACATCAAAGGCTTTATTATTGACATAGCCGACGAAGAATTTGGCGCCTTCATCGCCGAACAAGCGGGGAATGGCTCGTTCCTCTGTAGCCCCTTCAAGTTAGACATCTTAATCGCTCTCAACCTATCTTTTGCCCGCTCTATCGACGGCGCTCCATCTTGTACTATCACCGATGTTATCGCTAACGTTGAAGGTTTCACCTCGGGAGTTAAAGGAAGCTTTGCCGAAGGCGGGTGGAACGACTGGATCGACCTCACAACTTCACCCAGCTCAAACACTAAGTATGGCCAGTTCCTAGAGGCTGAAGGAGAAATGTTTGCGCGAATAGAGTCTTCCAAAAACGAAGAAATAGCTGCTTTAGCTGCTTCAGACGGCTTTAGAACAATTAAAGAATGCAAAAAAACCCCCCGGCCAGACGGCACAACGGTAGAAGACTGTACAGTCACTACTCCGGGCAAATTAATCTCCAACTCTATCTCTAGCAACCTAGACTCTCCCCGCGAGGTGCTAGTAACCGCCGACGAAATTGACGAATTAATCGGCTCTTTGATAGAGCAAGTAGCCATCAAAACCTTCACTGGCGCCCGCGGCTTCCTAGACGCTTAAACCTACAAGGGAAACAACCCGACATGAAACAACTACTCAACCAATATAAACCACTCATCACGCTTTTCACCTTGGTGTTAGTTTTGTTTGCCTTACCTGGGTTTGTTTTGGCACAAGAATCTATTGTGTGGGGCATTGTAGCCAATGTCTTTGGGCTGTTTGTGGCCATGGCCGGCGGACTCCTGGACTTTGCTGTGAGAGAATTTGTTATTGGCTTCGGTGATATATATGTCAACAATGGTATCGGGCTGGCGGTAGACACGGTTTGGGTCAATGTCCGGGACATCTTCAACATTACTTTTATTTTTGGCCTAATTTACATTGGCTTCAAAATGATTCTCGACAGCAGTAACTCCGAAACCCAGCGCTGGCTGGTTAATCTAATTATGGCCGCTCTTTTGGTCAACTTCAGTCTATTCTTTACCAAAGTAGTGATCGATGTCAGTAACACTATCGCTACTGAAATTGTGCAAACTGGTTTTCAAGGTGTAACTATATCTGAATTCTTCATAGACCAAATTGGTCTTGGGGTTGTTTTTGGTATTGATAGTAAAACTCTTGGTAATATTGCAACAGAGGCTTCGATGAGCTGGGGATTCATATTTAGCTCTATGATTATGTTGACGGTACTAACTTTTGTTCTTGCCTCGGGAGCTATGTTGCTTATCATTAGATTTGCAGTTTTGTTATTCTACATGGTTTTATCACCCTTTATGTTTATTGGCTGGGTGTTTCCCCAACTACAAAAATACACCACCGAGTATTGGACTGGGTTCTTGGGTCGAGCTTTTTTTGCTCCTCTATATTTACTTTTTGTATATCTATCTGCTCAAATTATAGAGAAATACTTTGTAAGTTTTGGTAATCCAAACTTAGGTGCAGCAACTGGACAAAGCGGGGGAGCGAACTTTCAACCGGGACTAGAATCCACCCTCCCGCCTTTTATCCTTGCTAGTGTTTTCCTAATTATGTCGCTAGTAATAGCCAACAAACTCGGAGCTAACGGCGCCAGCGCAGTAATTAGTGCCGGAAAAGGTATGTCCCAAAAGTTCCGAGGCGCAGTCCAACGGGGTGCCGGAAATGCTACCCTTGGTTTAGGGGGGGTTTTGGGGAGAAGAAGTATTGGCGCCTTATCAAACAAAGCGGCTGAAAACGCAAGTGTTCAACGGTGGTCTCGAAAGGAAGGAGCAAAAGGTTTTCTTGGTCGGGTAGCAGCCAATACAGCTCACCGAGGACGCACAGCAAGTTTTGATGCTAGGACTGTTGCTGGCTTAGGAACAGCCGCTGGTATCGGGACCGGCAAGAAAGGTGGTTACGCAAACACCCAAAAAGAGAAAGAGAAGATAGAGAAAGAACGATCAGAAAGATATTCAACCGTTGAAGACGACCAGCTTTACGAAGATGCTGGTCAAGGTGTGGCAGACATAAAACAAAATTATGATCAGATAATAAAAAATATCAACCAAACAGTGTCTGACCTGTCAAAAGTTACTGAACCGGGTGAAAGGGAGCGACTAACAGATCGATTGAGAGACCAGGAAGGAGAGAAGAGAGGGATAGAAAACGACAATGGGGCAGGTAGTGACGGCGGAAGGTTTAATAATATTCGAAAAAATAATAAACAAATACGTCTAAATCAATACGCTGAGACTGTTGAGAGACGGGGAGAAAATTTAGGACCATTTCGTCATTTTTTAACCGATCAACAATCAAACACTAGGTCGGCCAACGCTATCCGTAAAGAAAAGACTGACCTACAAAAATTAACCGATTTCCTTGGCCCGCAAGGGGCTGGAGGTGGAGGTGGGGCTGGAGGTGGGGCTGGTAATGTTCCTGGACCTTAACCAAATAATCTAATATGAGCCTGCAAAAAACAACCGTTGATTTAATAAAGGAAAGAGTCGAGGCCGCACCCAAGGAGGTTGCGTCCATGATTCGCACAAGTGAGATTGATAAGGTCGCTGACTCAGTTCAGGCTGACTTTTCTTTATCTAAGATCCAAACAAACCGGTTATCTGATGAAATTTTATTAACCGCTTTATTGTTTTACCCAACCACAAATTTAAGTCAGAGAATATCTGAAAATTTAGCCCTGGATCAAGACAAAGCAGACGAAATAAATGCATTTATTTCTGGAAAGATATTTGCTCCCTTAAATTACCTATATGATGATACTGATAAATTGTTTGAGGGGGGAGCTGTTACCCAACCTCCTACCACAACTGACCTTCAATCTGAAATTGATGCGGCAGAGGCAGAGCTTCAGGCGTTGGCCCCGATAAGAACAATGGCTGATGATATGAAGAGTGCGTCGGTTGGGGGAGTGAAAGAAAATACCTACGTCTCTAATCAATCGTCGCTACTTGGAGATTCCACCATAAAGCCAATCGCTAAACCGACTGGCCGTTGGGAGAGTCACGACCAATAAAGCTGTTACTATTAAGTAGGCACGTTTATGTATACCGCTGGGCAATGTATACTGTTGTGGTATGCGTTTTGAAGTTCCTCAGTTTATTGAAGTCGAAGACAAAATCTTTGGGCCACTTACTTGGCGTCAGTTTCTATACCTTGGCGGTGGAGTAGGTATGGCCGTGGCTTTGTTTTTTATTGCGCCGTTTGTTATTTTTGCCATTGTTGGTATCCCACTAGCTGCTCTCGGGGGAGCGTTGGCGTTTTATCCAATCAACAACCGCAACTTCTCTTACTTTCTAGAGGCCCTTTTTAATTACTTCAGTAGCCAACGCCTCTATTTATGGCGACGAAATGAAAACATTGTCTACCGGGGAAAAGAAGCTTCACCTAAACCACAAATCCAAACTGCTCCCAACCCACCCATTAAGGCGCGACCAAAGAAAAGCATTACCTCTTTAACCCGGAAGTTAGAATTACAAGCTTTACAAAAATCTGAGTAATATGGCTAACAAAAAAGCAGCTACCCAAGATTTTGTTTCAGTTAGAGACATTAAATCAAACGTGGTTATAAAAAAAGACGGCCAGATGGTAATGGTGTTATTAGCCTCGTCTATTAACTTTGCTCTTAAGTCTTTAGACGAGCAAAAAGCTATTTTAATGCAGTTCCAAAACTTTTTAAACACCCTAGACTTCACTCTCCAAATCTACATCCAGTCTAGAAGGTTAAATATCGGACCTTACCTAGAATTTATTGGTGGCCTACAAGACAAACAAAGCAACAGTCTTATGGAAACCCAACTCCGAGAATATATGGAGTTTATTAGAACCTTCACTTCTAGTGTCGACGTGATGAGTAAAAACTTTTTTGTAGTTATCCCTTACTCTCCGGCTAAGATAAGTATCTCAAAAGGGCTGACTGGTTTGTTTACCCCGGGACAAATGTCTACTTCTTTGCCCAACGATATGAAGTTTGAAGAACAAAAGGTCCAGCTAGAGCAAAGGGTGTCGGTGGTGACAGAAGGGTTAGCCCGAGTTGGGGTACGCACCATCACCCTCGAAACAGATGATTTGGTCGAGCTGTTTTATCACATATACAACCCGGGAGATCAAACTGGTGCGGCGCCGATAGTTGATAATATATAAATATGTCTCTTTTTGATTTTATACAACCTAAAAATTCTACCCCCGGCAACGACATAAAAGCCAGTGAGAATCTTATGACTTTGTCTGACGTGATTGCACCGTCGGCGATTAGTGTGGCGCCCAAAAATATAAATATTAGTGGGGTACTGACTAGGGTTTATTACGCTGTTTCTTACCCTCGGTACTTAAACGACGGGTGGATGGAACCGGTCCTTAATCTAACCCGTGAACTTGATATTTCTATCTACGTTCACCCAATAGACACCGTTGCCACGTTAAAGAAATTCCAAAAAAAGGTAGCCGAGGTACAAAGCCAAATAAGTATCAAGGCTGAACGGGGGGAGGTGCGAGACCCGCAACTCGAGGCGGCGTACCGCAACCTAGAAGAGCTTCGAGACAAGCTTCAGCAGGCTGAGGAGAAACTGTTCGACGTGGGGTTTTATGTAGCGGTTTACGGAAAAAATGAAGTCGAGTTAAACCAGGTAGAAAATGACCTGCGGGGTATTTTGGACGCTCGAATGATCGCTCTGAAACCGGCTCTTTTTCAACAAGAGCAAGGCCTTAAAAGCATTCTCCCTTTAGCAACCGACTCTTTACTGGTACACAACAAGTTTAATTCCGAACCTTTGTCGAGCTTTTTTCCATTTACCTCTTTTGACCTTACCTCAGACAACGGTATCCTTTACGGCATCAACCGTCATAACTCTTCTTTGGTCTTATTCGACCGCTACAGCCTAACTAACTATAACTCTGTCACCTTCGCCACGTCTGGAGCCGGGAAGTCTTATGCGCTTAAGCTTGAGATATTGCGTTCGCTTATGTTTGGTACCGAGGTAATTGTGCTCGACCCTGAGCGTGAGTATGAACACTTGGCTGAAGCTACCGGTGGGCGCTTTTTTAATATTTCTCTTTCTTCTAAACACCACGTAAACCCGTTTGACCTCCCAACCCCTAGTGCTGACGAGGACCCGCGCGATGTCCTTCGGACGCACATTATTGAGCTGGTTGGTTTGTTCCGCTTAATGCTTGGCGGTTTGGCGGCGGAAGAAGAAACGGTGATCGACCTCGCCATTCAAGAAACGTACGCCCTCAAAGACATCACCGGTGACTCAGATTTTTCCGGCCAAGACCCGCCTCTTCTAACCGACTTTGAAATGGTACTGGCTGGTATGGACGGTAGCTCTTCTTTAATCGCCCGGATACAAAAATACACTTCAGGAACCTGGTCTGGTTTTATGAACGAACCCACCAACGTAGACATTAACCAAAAGTTTGTGGTCTTTTCTTTACGTGATATGGAAGATGAACTCAAAACCATCGCCATGTATATAATCACTAACTTTATCTGGGGTTCAATCCGTAGACGAATGGCCAAACGACTGATGGTTATCGACGAGGCTTGGTGGATGATGAAATCGGAAGACACCGCTTCATTTTTGTTTAGCTTAGCTAAGCGAGGTCGAAAGTATTACCTCGGTATTGCCACCATCACCCAAGACGTGGATGACTTTTTGCGTTCACCATACGGGGTACCAATGATCACCAACTCATCGATTCAGCTTTTGATGAAACAATCTCCGACCGCGATTGATAACATCCAACAGACTTTCAACCTAACCGATGAAGAAAAACTACTTCTCCTAGAGTCGTCCGTGGGGGAGGGTATCTTCTTTGCGGGTTTAAAGCACGTGGCTATAAAAATCATCGCTTCTTACACCGAAGACCAAATCATTACCTCTGACCCCTCTCAACTCCTCCAAATCAAGCAGGCTCGCGCCGAACTCCAAGCATCGCGCGTATAGATTAAATTCTAAATAGTGCCTAATTGACGTATAATTTGATACATGTCTGAACCACATATTCCTACTACAGAAAAGGAGGAGCAATTAAGCTTATTAGCTAGGGAATTCGCCCTACTATTGTCCTCAAGTAATATTGACGAAGAAATACAAGCCACCTTGATTGACCTACTCCCTTTTATGGAGTTGGGAGAGATGCTAAGCCTTATTTCTACCCTTGAGGCTAAGTACACTAATTCAACCACTTCCCAGTTGGATACTTTTTTAGAATATGAGTTGAGCAATATTCAAAACCGGTTTGAGCAAAGGCAGAATACCCGGGACAAAGAGTTGTTACAAAAACTTACTGATCTAACTAATAATATAAGTTAGTGGATTTTATACATTATGTTCAACTCATCGTCAGCTACAAAAAAAGCCGGTCTGTCTATCTTAGAAAAAATTTCTAAGTCGGAGTTGCTTGAGGTTTCGAAGCCTTGGCTCCAAATGGCCGCTCGGACCGCGGGAGTTAAATCGCTATATGATGTACCTGAATATTTCAGAGAGCGTTTAGAGTTAAGAGGGGTAAAAATTGGACAAAAAACTTTTGGAAAGGGACTTGGTGGTGCAACAGAAGAATTATTGGACAAAAGTAACGCTTCGACCAAGCCGAGCGGTTTGGGTACTAGCCGGAAGGAGTTGTACAAAGAATTACTGCACTTAGAAAAACAAAACCTCACCAACTCCCCCGAGTATAAAAACCTAGAGGCTCAGATTGAATCAACTAGACCAAGTGAAGTAAGAGACGCGATTAAAGTTGTAAACAAAAAACTCTCGCTGACCAAAGAGGGTGAGCAAAAAAATTCGGAAGCCAGAAAAGAGATGTCCCGAATCCTTAGAGAAAACAGAAATAAAGAAAAAGCTGACCGGCAAGGGGTGGGCGCGCAAGTTACCACCCTACTAAATGATTACACAACCCAAAAAGTTGACGGTATAACCGCAGCCAAAGAGGCCCTCCGTACAGCGTTAGCGGTAGGGGGAGTGAACGGTGTTATGACAATCGCAAACCTTGGTTTTGATGCCGCTACTTTATTAAGAGACTCAGCCCAATCAGCTCGAAGATCGGGTGAGGAATTTAACAGTAAAGTGGTGGCCAAAAAAATGGGTCTCGAAGTAAAAAATACTTGGCAAAAAATCACTGGCAAGGGAGACGGGGGAGAAGGCCTCTTAAACCGAGCGTCAGCGGTCGCTAAAGTGTCTCAACTGGCTGCTAAATTTGGCATCGGTGGCGAAGTGAGTTTGGGTACAGTTGGCGGTTCGGTTGAAACCTTACTAAACAAGGCAGCCGTAAAATTTCCCAAAATCCCAAGCGAAGTTAGACCTATTCTTTACTCAAGAACAAACTTAGCCAAAAGTGCTCCCGGAATTAGCAGCGATTCCGTAGCCACACCTTCTAGCAAACTCCCTGAATCCAAAAGAGCTCGGGACTCAACCAGAAATGTCCAAACAAACACCGCCCGAAAGCCAAACCCGACATCTTCCCTTGGATCCAATCAGCCCACTCACATCCGGTTTAACGAGTCATATTCTGAAGCTGGTTTACAGCCTTCGGTTGGTTCTGTCCGAAACATAAGTGCAGAATATAAAAAGCAGGGTGGTAACGACCCCTCGGTACGTAGGGGTGGAGTAGCGAGACCAGCCCTCGGCTAATTTTTTACCAGCTCCTAGGAAAAAG
>FUWD013181676.1_pt1 | contig 15934 bp, 19 predicted proteins | sample 1063281 | NCBI WGS metagenome assembly FUWD01 (sample SAMEA79048168, study PRJEB19326) | metagenome | biome: marine | reverse complement strand
AGACACGCTGTAAGGTGATAGGTGACGATACCTTAGCTGACTTACTGACCAAGGGTATTCCGAATCTATTTGGTATGGATTTGTCTGGCAAGCTCGGTATGGGTCAAGCGCTTTCAATCATGCCATACACTAACGTTGACATGAGCCGAGACGGGTATGCTCGTGCTGTTACTGCCGCCATGGGTCCGTTTGTTGGTGGAATTATGCCCAAGGTTGTTGATGGCATAGCGCAGATTTCTGATGGTAACTACTACAAAGGTATTGAGAACATAACTCCTTCCGGTATCTCCCAAGCTATGAAAGGCTACCGCATGGGCACTGAGGGTGTCACCAAGCGTAACGGAGAAGTTATTCTGTCGCCTGATGATATTACGTTCCTTGATGCGTTCATGCAGGGTATTGGACTTCCAACCAGATCGCTTACGGATCGCCAGTTTGTTAACCGTACTCAGATCCAGTATGAGCAGTTCTATAGTGACCGTTCCTCAGACATCAAGAGCGACTATATTAAGGCTTACAAGAAAGGCGACTCAGAGAGCATGGAGCAAGCCCGTATCAAGTGGATGGAAATGCAGGACTCTCGTCAGGCTAACGGCTTTAAACGCCAACCAATGTCTGATTTGTTCCGTGCGCCAATCAATGCAGCGAAGCGAGAAGTTAAGACAGTACGTTCCCTAGACACTAGTGGCGCAACAGCCGCCGGATTTCAAGTGAGATAGTTATGGCAAAGACCCAAGCATGGACTCGTAAGGAAGGTAAAGACCCTAAGGGTGGTTTGAACGCCAAGGGTAGAGCAAGCTACAACGCAGCCAATCCGGGAAAACCCGGACTTAAGCCGCCTGCACCAAACCCCAAGAACGAGAAAGATGCAGCACGTCGCAAGTCTTTTTGCGCCAGAATGTCTGGTATGCCCGGTCCGATGAAAGATGAGAAGGGTAAGCCAACTCGTAAGGCTCTGTCACTGAAAGCTTGGAACTGCTGATATGGAAATTCAGATGTGCTTTATAACAGGTATTGCATTTGGATTTGAGTTTGCGGAAGATGAAGAAGGCCCGTTTTTTGTTCTTGATATAGGGATCATCCGCATACTAGTGCTGTATTAAAAAACCCCCCTCAGCGGTTAAACCGAGGGGGAAAGACACACTAGGAGATTCAAGCAGATAGTACCGCAGATCCTTGCTTTGGTGCAAGAGGTCTATCTTCTTTCTTGGCGTCGTACAGGTTCTTAACCTTGTTGTCAGAACCAAAAGCATCGATGTTAGTCATGCTCTCGAGCTTCGCCATGTCGACACATATACAAGCCACGTTACCGGTCTTGACGTCCGTACCACGCCCGATGGTGAACTTCTCCTTATAAGGGAGCAGCACTCCAGAGGACTCAGCGTAAGCTAGGACGTTCTCTAAATCAACACGGTGTTCCTTACACCACTTAATCGCTTCATGACGAGCTATAAACAGCTTACCCACAAGTGGTGACTTGTCGTTGAAGTTACCCATGATGTACCGCCCTGCCGCTGCGCCATGGATGCGCTTAGGACTTTCAGGGCCTTTATCACTACGACCATCCCTGTACTCATGAGTCACGAGAACTCGTGGGGATAGATCCGAGATCATGCTGCTTAGTGCATCTTCAGGTGTCACACTGTTTTGCTGTGTAACGTTGACTGCAAGCTTAGTGAACAAGCTAATCACAAACCCGTAAACAGCTTCCAGATCAAACGTCGTGATGCCGAGCTTATTGGTAATCTCAAGACCTGCCATAGAGCACTCAGCATGAGCACAGTAGAATCGATACTTGGGATCAGGGATGTCCTTGTTGATTCTGGATGCCCACTTTGCCATGCTCTGTAGAATCTCTTCCCGATGGGTAACAACGTGCCGTAAGAACGCATCGCCTGCCGCACCCATGTGAAGTTCCATGCGCTTAATAGCAGCCATAACATCTTCACCGCTTAAACCGCTGCGAGGGTAGTGGTCTACGTTAATCTGAATAATACGTACTGCTTCAGCTGCCGAGTTACCACCTGCATCAGCTAAACGACCCTGCATACTAGCGTTACCAGTAATGTGCTGTGGTGCTGCCCATGAACCAGAATCGGCAAACTGAACACCTGCACCCTTGGAAGTAGTTAGACGTTTTTTATCCGCACCGTTAGTACAACTGTAAGCAAGCTGTGACAAGTACTCTGAGTCCACGTTGGTAAACTCATCTAAGAACACGGGGATGTTCTGGAATGTACTGAACGTGGCGTTTAAGGCGTTAACAGTAGAACCCTTCTCACCGTTAATCAGCAGTTCCTTGGGGTTGCCGTACAACAGTAAAGCAGCGTAGTTAACAGTGGACTTACCCTTACCCGTATCTTCGCCGTACAACGCAAACAAAAGACCGTGGTACAAGCTGTTTGAACTCAGCGGGGTAAGTACCGATCCGAACATCGAAGCTAGAGCGTACTGCATATACTCTTGGTTGGGTCTCGCATACACGTAATTCAAAGCGTCCGCATAACCCTGTACCGATCCTCTTGGTGTGGGGAAAGCAGCCATACTAGACTTAGCCTGTCCACCGACGAGCACTTTACGAACTGTGCCATCCGTGTGGTACAAACGATCACCTAAGAGAAAGGAACTGAAGTCAGCCTTCCATCCGAAGTTAGTCATGGTATTTAGTTCTTCAGACTCACGCTTGAGTTTCTCTAGGCTATCACGCACATAAGCAGTCAGGTGCATAGCAGCATCCTTATTATTCGTAGGTATCAATTCAAATCTGGCTAAGCCTTCAATTAGTTTTTGGTTTGAGGCAAGCAGCGCAGTATCAATGTCGAAGTCTCTTGTTCGCCCATCAGGTAAGTGCATTCGCATCTGTAGGCTAAACTCACCCGACTCTTTACGAACACGATACGTTGGGTAGAACAGGTTGGTCGCAAAGGAGTAAGCCACCACGATGTCGTCTGCATTTTTCATATAGCGCACCATGATACCGTCCTCATGCCCGTAACCCTTGGGCATTTCAGGAATCTCGACATCAATAACAGCACCATCTACGATAGCTTCAACGACTTCAACTTCTGGCTCAGGCTCGAACCTACCAAGAACCAGAGGTGTTTTTATCTTACCGGCTTCAGGACATCCTGCACAGCCCGATGGGTTGCACTTCTTAAAGAACTCGCAGGTTGTAGGTCCCGAGTCCCAAGAGTCGTATCTAACTTGTACATCGTTCTGTGCATGACCTGTCTCTGCCCTGCGACTACTCCACTCAAACGCTAAATCAATTGGCTCTTCACAAAACTTAATGATTCCGATAACACCACGCCAGTGCTCGTAGCCAACGTCACCTTTAGTATCTCGCATCTGTGCAACTTGAGCGCAGCGATTAGCAACGTGGTCTGCATATGAAGGAACTGATGGTGTAGCGTGACTAACCAGATCGTCGTTAAGTGAAGGCGTCTGCTGCCGTGGTTGCTCCGGAGTTTTTGGTAAGTTAACTGCTAATGCCTTGAGAGCATTGGCGAAATCAGAGGGCTCAATAGGTTGACCTGCAATCAGCAGCTTAACTTCCTTAGGAGTTTTCTTTTTGTTGAACGATCCAACAGGTCGGAGAATCCGAGAGAAATCAGCAGTGCAGGTAGGATCAGCCAGAACACCGAAGTGCGATAGCACAGCCTTAAATACGTAAGCAATCTTGCGCCAAGCTTCATGTTTGATAGCCTTTGTAAGAACCCAATAGCAATGAACGCCATTACCAGAGTCCACAAACATAGGCATGGGGACATTGTTCGCCCTACAGAAAGTGGCTACCGCTGTTATAGCGTCTTTCTTGGTAAGGTATCCATCACCCTTGGCTGCTTTGTCTTCGCCACAATCTAGGTCAATCCAAAATGACTTGGCACGATCCCAGTTCTCAGGCACACGAAACTTTTTCTTACCGTCAACCTCAACGACTGCACTCTGGTAAGAAGCGCAGGCATGGTAAGTATTAAACCGTTCATCATCGTTATACTTGGATACGGCGTTTGCCATATTAGCTAAGTCAATGAACGGCTTGTGTGTTACTTTACCCGAAGAGCGCTCAATCAACGCTAGGAAGTACGTCCCTTCGGGTGGGAGTATAGTTTTAAAAAACTCAAGGGTATCCATCATACCCTCGCAATGATTTGCTTCTCTGAAGCTTGGCTCCCGATATGAATAGTCCTACTCATATGCTGTTGGCAAATTGTATAGAGCTCGTCAGCTTGAATTGAATTGTCAGCCACGTCAACAATAATACGACCAACCATCTCGCTCAAACCGAGCAGAATCTCACCCCGGTTAAATCCCTTGTCTCCCAGAATTACAGCAATAGCTTTTACTACCCCAGCAATTTTATTTGGTCTATAACAGTTGTCATCGTATGCTCCGAGTTATTTGAAGTGGGCTCCCATAAAGCAGGGTTTCCATTAGACATAAAACACTAGCTAGGGACAGCGAAGAGTGCGGGTGCCTGCCAAGAAACCCATGCCTGCTTATACTGCCCCGTTACTATCAGGTAGCTAACACCTGACCCCACAAACATGAAGACTGTTACGGTTGCGATCCGTGCAAAATATCGGGATTAACTGACATGGTGGTTGTCTTGCAAAACAGAGCCACTAGCGGTGCAGCATGACCGAATATCTTCTGCCAATCTTCATGTGTGTGGGTCCTTGTCTCTCCAAGGTGTCACGTCTTCAGCAGATTTCCTGCGACGTTCAGGTTAGACCCCGAGGTACGGGGGAGGGAGTAATGGGGGATAAACACCCCACCCATCTGCCATAGGTCCACGACAGCAATTAATCGTCGAAGTTAATATCGTCAAGGTTCAGGTCGCTAATATCTACATCAGCAACTTTGGCTTCAGGCTTTGGCTCAGCTTTTGGCTTGGCAGCTGCCTTGGGCTTGGGGGCTTCCTGTGGGGGAGCAGGAACTTCTTGTGGAGGAATTGACTCGCCCTTGATCATCGGTGCCATGGTAAAGCCAGAACCAAGAATGTTCTGAACAGTATCGCTTGCGATAACCATCTGCACTTCGTTGTATGAATCTTCTGACAGCAGACCAACAGGCTTGAATGTCAGCTTGGGTGTTGGGGATTCCATGTCGAAACCAATCTTGGTAACAACCATGTTGTACGACACACCACGCTTGTCGAGCATCTTACCGTACTCACCTAAGGCACGAATAGAAGCAGGAGGAACACGCAACAGCATTGGGTCGTTAATCATGTCAGCCGCAGCAATTGCCATGCGAACTGAGTCTTGGCAAGCCTTACCCTTGGATGAACCTTTGTCGCTAACTTTGCTACCCCACTGGTTGTTAGGACAGAGTGCGCAGCTCTTAGCTTGTGGGCTTTCTACGCTTGAGTCAGGACGAGTACCATCGTTGGAAAAACAATCTGGCTTCTTGTTCTCACCGCTCTCGTCGTAGCCGTTAGCGTAAAAGACTTTGGATGTACCCTTGTTAGCCTTGACCAACACAGCGTCAATAGATGTAGCAGGGCTGTCTGGATCTTTGGGGTTAGGTAAAATCGTACGCTCACCGTCACGAACAATTGCAAATACTTTGCCTTTGATGCTCAAGCTAGGGAAGCCGGAAGATGCGTGTGCTGTGAGGTCGCCATTAAACTGCGAGAGGTCTACGTTCTTGAGGTATGAGGGAAGATTACCAGATTCAAAAGGAATGAGTGTGCTCATTTAAAACTCCGTGTGTGGGATGTTAGATTACTACGAACGGCGGATGTTAACAACCTGCTCAGCTCGCCAGTTAATACCGGGTGGCAAGTCGTCATGCTGCTCTCTGTACTGCTCTACTGCTGCTTTGGAAGGGCGAACCTCAAGGAGAGGCCACTCGTCATTTGTGCGTACAAATTCCATGAAAGCGTCTTTGTCGCCAGTGGTAACAGAAACTCTTGTGGACTTGTATGCTGTACCTGCTTCGGTCTTAACAGAATCCATACCGGATTCTTCAAACACTTTCAAGAACTTAGCCTCGATTTTATCTAAGTTTTCCTCGATCTTGGCTACTTTGCTTTCGTACTCCGCTTTGTACTCTGCCTTCTTGTCTCGTAGCTGTATATAAGCAGCCACTAAGTCTGACATTTTCATAGTTATACTCCTGTGTGGGGTTGCTAATATAAATCTAAAAAATTATGCAGTCAATGGCGTCACCTTATAATCGTGAAAAATAATTCCGTTACTTGCTTTACCAACTTTCATTTGGCTCACCCATACTCGTTTACCCGACTTGTATTGTCTAAAATGCCCACGCCTGTCGTGCTGCCTTGGGCTTGCATGAGTACCACCAAGGGATGTGTTTTTATATGCGACTCGTTTAATTTCAACAGTAGTCCAATCGAACAGAGGCTTCTTACCCTTGGCTACTCTGGATGCGTTCTTCTTGTTGGCTACAGGTCTATACGCTACTGCTTTCGACTTAACACAAAGACCAATTAAACTCCTTACTGTGTTAGCACCAGTTAAAAGTAATTCTTTAGATAGCTGCTGCTTCTCAGGGGTATCTACACTAAAATATTTTCCATCGGGAGTACACCCAAATATTAAAGAAGATACGCCATTTGCATTTACTTCTGCCTCAACAAACATATTCCTACTAGCCATAGCTAAGTCATAGCACGAGTGCTTATCTTTATCCCAAAGCTTCACACAAAAAACTATAGGGATACCACTAAGCGTTTTACAGCAAATGTTAAGTGCTTTGAATGGTAGGTATTTAAGTACAGCATCATAAGAAGATAATTCATTTTCTAATGCTACTTTTTCAAAATAGGTTGCTGCTTCTATAGCTTCAGTCTCTGTCATACTGGACAGATCAAACCATGTAGTATCCTCACTACCAAAGTCATTTTTAAATAGAGCTAGAATATTTAAACATTCCCCCACAAATGGATTCATCAAATCTCCTTCATCATGTCAAGTAAGATACCCTGCATCTTTTGCTTAGTCTTGAGTCTTGTATATATCCGTCGTTCTACCTCCGATCCTGCGATGTGTACGATAACAGTTGCACGTTTCTGACCGGGACGCCGTACACGAGCACAAGCCTGTTCGTATGTATCGTTGGAATGTACTGGTGCAAACCATACGATTGTTGTAGCTGCTGTAAGCGTTAGTCCATGAGACATAGTGCCGGGGTTAGCCACAATTACGTGGGGGTGTGCGGATGTCTGGAAGCCATGGAATATCTCGTCTCGTTGTGCTTTTGATGTTCCACCATGCACTACCTTGACGTCCCATGTATCTGACAACTCTTTGGCTACGTGCTCAAGTGCTCCGGTTAGAGGCACGAATACAATTACTTTACCTTCAGAACCTTCGATGATCTCCCGCAGTACTTCGATGCGTTGTGGGGCAGGAATTATAATATGTTCTCCATCAGCTCCGTAAGCCACACCGCAAGATATTTGAATGAGCTTGTTAGCCTTGACTGCTTCGTTGACAGCCATGATCTCGCCGCCCTCGTACTCAGCTCGAAGCTTAGACAACATATCGGTGTAAGCCTTGCGTTGCTCTGGCGAGAGTTCTACGTCACGAGTAATAAATATCTGCTCAGGCAGGTCAACGACATCATCAAGAGAAAACCGGATACTTGGTTGCATCCACTCACGCACTATGTCGTTGGCGTTCTCACGAGGAACCCACTTGAACTGAGACAGTTGTTTCATTAACTGGTCACGAGCCTTACCGTAGTACTTGGGTACATCCGCGCTATCAGGGTTAAGTACTCTGCATTGAGCCCATGCGTCTGTCGGACTGTTAGGGGTTGGCATACCTGTAAGTGCCCAAGCTTTACGAGGTGACTGTTTGTTTAATACTTTGTTCAGGACTTTCCATCGCTCAGTACTAGCGTTACGGAACATGGCAACTTCGTCGATGATGATAAGGTCGATGTCTGGTCGTTTGGCTAGGTCGTCTGCAATGATCTTGATGCCATCGATGTTTATGATGTACAGGTCAGAGTCTTGTGCAAGTAGCTTCTGGCGTTTTTTGCGATCACCGTACACCACCGTAGCATCTAAGTGTGGGAAAGTCTTGAACACCTCATCAGCCCATGTTCGTTCCATCGTGGACAGAGGACAAATGATCAATGCTTTTTTAACTTGCTTGGACTCTCGCATATAGTCGTACGCCCACAGGGACGAGACTGTTTTACCAGTACCCATGCTGTTTAAGATAAAGCACCGTGGGTTCATCGAGACGAAGTTGGCTGTCTCAATCTGAGCTTTGAACGGGTCGTACTGACCACCAGCTTTTGGCCATCCATAGTGCAACTTCATAGGGTCAGGAATATTAAACCCAAGCTGCCTAAGCACTCGGGTCTCGTCTGGTCTATGTGGTGTTGCTACTAGTGTTGCGCCTTTGTGCTGTATCAGCTTAGCAGTTGGGATAACCGAAGTAACCCTGCTTGGCTCTTTAAGGCGAAGTAGTACCGCCTTCTTGCTTTTGATTATCGTTGCCATCGCTCATCCTAAGTGCCACCTGCATCGCCGTTATCCGGTCTTCCATAGGTGTGTCGTCGTCAAAAACCATTGTTAATACAACTTTTTGATCCCGTATACAAGCGTACTGAATTACGTACGTCATTGAATCCATGCGCAGCAAACTCTGCACAACAATCTTATCGACGTTGAGTATCTTGTCTAACACCCACTTGTTAGCCATCTGTGTCAATGGATAATTGTACGTATTCGGTTGGTCATGGATTGTAATCGCTCTTGCCCTTTCGCCACCCACGATTCTCGGTTTGGGTTTTGACTGCCAAATTGCTTTTACCGTTGGAGCCTCCGTTTTTAAGGGGAGTTTTGTGATCAACATCTTTGCCATCTCCCTTAGATACTTTACCTGCTTTTGCCATTTCAGCACGAGCAGCATTGCGCTGAGCACGTTTAAGTTTTTGCTCTGGTCTTGCGTTGTACGCTTTATCGTACGCTGCTTTTTCTGGACCACCTTTGTTCATTTGTTCCTCGCTTCCCATTGGTCTCGGCAGAACGAATCGCACCACCGTTTAGGTTCTTCAACTACTTCTTCACAATGTAAACAAAACCCTGTGAACAGGGCCTTGGGTTTCTGACTACGCAAGCTGCGTAGTGCAAGTTCTTCATTCATAGCCACTAAATCATTGGCTTTGTCAGCGATATCTGCCATCTAATACATCCTCTACCATTTTTGCATTATCCGCAACAAAAGCAATGCCCATAGAATCATTTATCTCTTGAATCCTGCGCTCTTGATTAGCAGTTGTGTTTTTTAATTTGCCGGGGGCTTTAGCTTCTATAGCTAGGAACCGCCCTTGCCAACAACAAATAAAGTCTGGCACTCCGACCTTACCAAAGCCATTGGCTGATGGCATAAAGTACCATACCCCTCGGGCGTTTAACAGCTTTTTTATGTCGTTTTTGACTATGTTTTCTGGAGTTCGTGCCATGGTTTTACCGTTTTAATTAACAACATACGACCCCTAACTCCGTGTTTAACAATAGTAGTAGAAACTAGCCCTTGCTCCCGAAGCTCTCTTACAAACTTTTTAGTTGGTTCTTGATGTAAACCAAGAATGTTTTTAGCTCAAGAGTAGTTTTAGGTTCAACACATTCTTTTAGAATAGTTTTAAAATGCTCATGTTTTTTGTGATGTTTGTTAATCTGTTGTTCAGATTTGGTAGCCCATCTACAGTTACTAGGCTCATAGTTACCATCATTATTAATTCGATCTAAGCTCTTCCCTAGAGGGCGTTCACCCATATCCTCGAGGAAGTTATCAAACTTTAACCACCGCTCACACACTGCTATGCCTCGCCCGCCATACCGGTCATAATGTAGTCTCTTTGGGTTATTACACCTTTGGATCATAGAACTCCAAGTCTGATACTCGGGGCTAAATTTACCCCCATTAGTATGCCCGTGCTTGTATGCCGGATTGCGCTCTTTAGGCATACTTCTACCTACTCCCGTACTTTTTGTCATTGCCCTCTCCTACCGTTAAATTCACACGATAACACAGAACAATAATTTTTGCACAGACCTGACGGACGAGCAGGCCATGAATCACGCTCGTATGCACTTTCTAACTTGTTGACTCTTGGCAGGAACGATTGCCAGATAATAGGTGCTTCACTTCTGTGGAATATCTGACGGTCAATCTTACGATCCTTGAGCCAAATAAACCCTGTCTCAACTTGCTCAACCTCTGGGTACTTGGCAAATATATACCCTGCGTACAAGCTAAGCTGTTCTGTGGGTTTGCGCTTACCAGTTTTGTAGTCAAACGTAGCAGCTTTATCCTTATGCTTGACGATCAAGTCAGCAATCCCACGACTCCATGCTTGTGACCAATCAGCTACTTGGAAGTTTCTGTCGATAGCCAACTTCTCTTCAGCCAACTTCTCACCGGGCAGGGTGCAGAGCTTTTGAGCTAGACCTTCCCACTGATTCATGCCTTCAGGTAGTGGTGTGCCATTAAGTATACGGTGTTCAAAAGCAGTATGTACACGCTCCCCCCAAATGGTATGTTCCGTTGGCGGTTCTTTAACGTCACGCTTAACACGTACGTGATAGAATTGCTTCGGACACGTCTCGTACTTTTCTAATTGGGAATAAGTCCAAGCTTGCATGAGATTCCTATTTACATTCAGCGTAGTTAAGACCAGACTCAGCTTCGCAGGCTACCGGTAAGTCAGAGCACCACTTGGGGGCTGATGACATAATTTCAAGCATCATGGACTTACACTCTGCTTCGTAGTGATCCGGTACCACGCAAACAACTTCATCATGGACTGTGAGCACGACCCTGTAGCGCTCGTCAGGTGTATCTAACTTACGCAAGGCTTGGTCAATCTTCGCCATCTGATCAAACACCACAATACGGGCTAGTGCTTGGACAACGTTCTCGATTACCTTGCCACCGTAGATCTTGTTTGGGCCGTACCTAGTATCATACACATACTGACCCTCGCTGTCTTTCCTTAAGTTGGCATACCGCAGGATCATATCGTTAGGCAAATGAATACCCTCCGAATCACACAGCAGGTTACAAGCACCCAACTCGTAGGTAAATCCCTTGGACATGGCATCTAGTGCAGCTTGACCTTCCTTCCACAGCGCAGCAATCTTGTTGTACGTCTGGCGATACAGGGTAACTACTCGCTCACAGTCTTCGGCAGGCATATCCACAGACACACCCGCTTGACCGATCTTTAGCGTATCCTTGAACTTGTCCTTGCCCATGCCGTAACCGAGTCCGAGGATGCACGTCTTGCCAACGAACCCCTCCACAAAATCAGGGTACGTTTCTTTACCATCTACTATTTCCTTACGTTTACGATTGATCGGACGACCGTAGACTTGTGTGGCGAACTTGGAGTAGATGTCTTCCTTGTCACGGAACGCTTGGAGTAAGTCCTTCTGTCCGGCGAACCAAGCTACAACACGTGCTTCAATTTGAGCTGAGTCACACGCTATGATTTTGTGTCCGTGCGGTGCTGCAATACTCTTACGCAGGGCCCCACCACGAGGCAAGTTCTGCAAGTTTACTTTGTCACCACCCGATGCACGACCAGTGTGTGCGCCGTAGTAGTTAAGCATGATAGGTAATGCACCACGCTGCGACATAGCGAGAAAAGATTCTGTACGTGTCTCTTCAAGAGTGGACTTAACCCCAAGCCTTGCCGATACGACTGCTTGTACTCTTGGGTCATCATGCTCGAGCAATGCCTTAAACGCTTGGTCAGTCTTGGCAAACGCATAAGCTTCTTTCTTGGTAGCAGGGCTGATCTTGGTAGGAGGTGTGACATTTAATTGCCGTAATACGTCAGCGAACTTGTCGTTAGACATAAGAGAATCAAGCCCGATGCTTCCGCTGATCTTAGCCATCAACAACTTCTTCTTAAGTTGCACACGAGTTAAATGGTTATTTAGTTCTTCTTTATCTAACACAAGTACGGGGTCTGTATACATACGAATCATCAGGTCGATGATGTACATTTCCCTTGGAGTAGAGTACTGCTTGAGAACGTGGAACAATGCGTAAGTAATATCAACGTCGTTCTTACAATAGTTACCATACTGAGCTAACTCATAAGTCGAAAACTCTCTGCGCCGTTTACCTAACGCTTGGACTACTTCTGTACCCTTTTCACCGAGCACGAACTTCTTGGCGAGAGCTGCCAGTGATCCTCCGACAGTTGCACCGGTGACTGGACGAGCCATTGAGAGAGTATCGAAGTAGTACTTGGGGATGATGCCGTAGCGCCATGCGAGGATTGCTCCGTCGAATGCCATGTTGTGACAGATGACGTTGTGGGAAGGGAGGTCAAGTTCTTGTAGTGCTGTACGAATATCATCGTCTGTACCTGATACCCACACTGAGGGTTGATCGTCAATCTTGTATGCGAACCCGATGGTCTCGAAGTCTCTACTACGGATGTACGCCTCAGTTGTCATCTTGGACAGGCTGAACTCTTTACTATAGAACGTCTCGAAATCTAGTGTGATAAGACTCATCACTTCTCCATCTTCTTAGCGACCATTTGAGACACGAGCCTATCTGCAATCTCTTGTGGGTCTACGCATATGTAGTTTTTATTATTGATGGTAACGTAGTAACCATTCTCTACTTGTTCGATGGTTATGTTTGTACGTTTCTGGGACCTTTCAAACTCTATACCGTACGCATTCATCTGAGCAAGCCCACCGCCACCGCCGCCACCGCCGCCTATATTAACTGCTTGCGCTGCGCCTATACTACTAGCTAAGCCTCCGCCACCGCCGCCTACGTAACTCATATAATCTCCAATTTGATCTGATTTATTATCGCTGTATCTGCGCCAACCTGATCGCAGCTTTATGTATACGTGCTTCAAACCATCGCCTAACGACATAGCTTCTCGCTACTGAAATGATTGTGTACAGGAGTCCAATAAAAAGATTCTGCGTGACTGTTATGTGGAAACCAATCAGAGGCAGAATCAAAAGGTTAGCTGCGAAGTTAATCACATACCCTATCGCTATGTTTATCAGCGATTCTATAAAAGACCCCATACGGGTTTGTCTTATAACCAATTTTATTCTCCTTAATGCGCTTAACCATTCGCTTAGCCCGTTGTTTTGCTATACGGGTGTCGCTGTCTTTGTTATAGCTAAGTGCGCAACGTTGTGCGTTTGTCAAAGGGGGTGGCTGCGCTCTATCTCTGCCCGGCCCTAACTTATATACTGGTACGTTACGTGAGCCATGCTTAATCCATTTACATATACGCACTCGCTTTTGTTTGTGCATCCTAGTTAGTACTCGTTGAGCAGAAGTTGGTATGCACCTAGCTAGTGCTACTACATCATCTTTAGATACAATTTCCCGCCGCTCAAACAAGCGCAGTATTAAGTTTTCGATGTTAGATTTTGAAGCCATTGTTTCGGTCTATCGTCGCCTTCGGGGTAAGTCTTTGAGTACAACGTAATCATTCGTAAGTTACACATGGCATGGGCAATGTGCGGTAAGCCAGACTCAGGATCATTCTCTTCACCTCGCTGCCATGCAGCTAAATGACGCATCGCACAAGCCAGAGGGATACTCCAGTCCATGCCCTTAGCCCAATTCCAAGCTGCGTACTTCTGCTTACCGTACATCCAGACTCGTGCTTCATCTTCCAAAGTACAAAGTGGTATGAGGCTTAAGTCTGGCTTGTTGCTGTTGTACCGTGCTCCACTGCCACGTTCGTTGGAGTTAACATCACCGACCTGTTTGGACTCCTGATCGATGATATCTTTAAGATAGAGAGGGGGATACCCGTCCGATTCTTTAGTCATTTGTTTTAGTCTCTCCTGCTCTAAAATCGCTACTCAAATCTTCATATGTCTCTGATGCTGAATCAAAAATCTCAGAGGCTAACTCATCAGATAAATTCAGGGCTTTAGCAAACGAATCTGTAAGGTGAGAGTGCACCGTGCCGAACGTATCTAGAATCTGTCCTACAGCTTCTTCGTTTTTATTTAATGCTGACTCAACGGCTGCTCTAACCAGATCGATCTGAAGGTTCTGCTCTATAACAAACGTTAAAAACTTAATACCTGCATCACCATATGCTTCTTGGTATTTTTCTTTGATATGTTTCATTTGATTAGCGTTCATAATTATTCCTTGTGTGTGGGTGTGTATATTACTGCGGGTTTTTCGTGATTGCAAGGGGATATTTTTTAAGTTGTTTCCGGTGGGACATCGTTATTGGCTGCTTTGCCGGAAACTTTTTGCTTGCTCTGGTACAGGGATACGTTCCTTTTCTCTAAGCATATGTTACACATCCAACGGGTGATCCTGCCACGCAAGACTTTCTTCCCGTCGGACTCTTCACGCAACTGCTGACAGCCAGAACAAAATTTTTTCATGCTGCTCCGGACATACGTGCGATTACTACTGCGCCTACAAGCTCGTCCACGTTCATCTCTGCCAGTGCTTCGGTAGCTGCTGTGGATTTAACCTGCTTCTCACGCTTGACTTCGAGGCGGTCAAGGTCTTCTTGGTCGATGTACAGCTTAACATCTGGCCATGTCTTAACAGCTTCATTCAAGGACTTGCATGATTTCAGATACTCCGCAATCTTATCGGACACCTTAGCCCAACGTCTATTAATATCAACGTGCTTTGCAGCATACTCATGGATTTCAGCAAGCTCAGGTACGCTAACATCTAAGTTATATACTTGGTAGTATCCGTGTGTTGAAGGCGTTTCGATTGCTGACGTAAACGAAATGTTGTATCCGTAATTCTGCGAAGTTTCTTCGTCTAACTGAATACGAACCGATGCCCTCATGTTTTCGATTGAGCCTTTCCATGTGGAAGGGATTTGATCTTTGAGGTGCAGGTGCTCACCCCACAAAGCTTTAAGTGCAGTCGGGTTGCTAGGTGGCAGCGTTACTTTTGGTGCGTCACCCAACGTCTTGAGCTCTGCTCGCTCCATGTTGTTAATCTTATTTCTGACACGTTCTAACAGACTGCTTGAGATGCCTACGAATGCCATGATTAAACCCCTGTGAGTTGCTTGTTAAATGATTTGATTTGAACGATTGAACCGGACTGCACTTTCTCGATGATAGGTGCTACTTTATCTTTGTACTCCTGTGTATCAGAATATGCTTTTGCTACTAATAAGAAAGAAGTCTGTAAAGATTTATCTCCTTTATGTTTTTCACAAAGAATAGGGATGTACTCTGTGCCGTTCATGGCTCGCTCTTCACTCATCCAGTTGGGCATAGTTGTACGCTTTTTATAAAACGTATGTCTGATGCTTTGAGTTACATAACTATTCCACTTCTCGGGTTCATCTATGCGGAAGGTAACTCGATCAACGTGCCACCACTCGGCTAATGGCTTGGTTGCCTCAGCGGGTAATCGCTTAGCTGCTAAGGAACGAGAATAAGTACTACGTGTGGAGAAAAACATTGCAGGCAGACTAAAAGCATCACTCAGAATACTGTACGCTGTAGCTGCTGTACCACTATCGAATGGCATAGCTCCGTGGGTAAGTGCTCGGATAACTGTGTTCTTAACTCGTGGGCCCAGCTGAGACAAGTCGATATCGTAATAAGATGCCAATGACATATTAACTAGTGTTTCATGATCGTAGTGCATGACTACTCCTTATTGTTTCGGGCATCGTAGTACCCTGCCTTGTAACCCATCTCGTAAGCTTTGCGTAAGGTCATAATGCCAAGCTCATCTTTACTGTTCTCAATGAATCGCTGCGCCTCGACTACTGCGTGTTGCATACATCTGTTGTCGTCCCGCTTACGTTGTACTGCTTCTAACTGACGCCATGCCTCGTCTTCAGTCATCATCTTTCTCCTTGGGTATGCGGGGTAGGGATACCATCCTTGGAAATCTTTAAGGTTTCTGTACGATAAGACTGCAAACACGGCAACACACCC
>FUWD013365724.1_pt2 | contig 15936 bp, 16 predicted proteins | sample 1063281 | NCBI WGS metagenome assembly FUWD01 (sample SAMEA79048168, study PRJEB19326) | metagenome | biome: marine | reverse complement strand
GCGACGGGGGCTCAGCGATCAGGTTGCCGCCCTCACGACACATCCCCCCGAGGCGTAGGCAGGCACCATGGCACACAACTCTGACGCGTTGCCGATTGTGGTGGGCCTTGGCGATGTTGATCCCTCCAGCGTGAACCCTGCGCTCGAGGGGGTCGCGCGCTTCGTGAGAGAGCCTGAGGCTAGCGACCTTGCCCACGCTGTTGGGGCCATTGTGCGAGCCCACGTGAACGTGGACCAGGGGCTCTTTGCGCAAATGCCCCAGCTGAAAGTCCTCGCCCGCACCGGGGTCGGTACCGAGCGTGTGGATCTCAGCGAGGCGGCACGGCGGGGCATCCCCGTCGTCATCACCCCCGGGTCAAACACCACCGCGGTTGCCGAAGGTTCCCTGGCGCACCTGTTGGCGCTGACGAAGTCTCTGAGCCCACTCACCGCGCTCGTGCGGGAGGGGCGGTGGAGCGAACGCGCCTCCGTCACGGTGGGCGACCTGGCCGGAGGGACACTCGCGATTCTCGGATACGGTCGAATCGGGCGGCGGGTTGCCGGCTTAGCCGGGGCCTTTGGTATGTCCTGCCTCGCCTACGACCCCTACGTTGACTCCGCGGACATCCCCCTGGCGGCCACCTTGGAAGAAGCGGTGGCGACCGCTTCCCACATCACCGTTCATTTGCCAGCGACCCCGGAAACGGCGGGGCTTATCAACCGTGAACTCATTTCTACCTTCCAACCCGGCACAATTCTCGTGAACCTAGCGCGGGGTGAAGTACTCGACCTGGATGCAGCGCTCTGGGGGCTAAACGTGGGTCACCTTGGCGGAGTTGGCCTCGACGTTTTTGATGCAGAGCCCCCAGCGCCCCACCCACTTTTTGATCACCCGCAGGTGATCCTCTCCCCCCACGTGATGGGTCTCACCACCCAGAGCACAGCAGAAACTTTCCGGCAAGCAGCGCTTGGCGTCGCTGATGTCCTGTCAGGCCGGAAACCAGCCCACCAGGCTGCCCCTTAGACATCCTTAGAATGGAGACCACCATGTCACGTGTTCGTATCGCTGCCGCCCCCATTTCCTGGGGTGTGTGTGAAGTTCCCGGTTGGGGCCACCAAATGGGGCCTGACCGCGTCCTCAACGAGATGGCATCACTGGGTCTTGAGGCAACAGAATTTGGACCGCTGGGTTTTCTTCCCGAAGATGCCGAAGGGCGAAAAGCGACGTTGGCCCGGCACAACATGAAAGCGGTCGGCGGTTTTGTCCCCGTGGTCCTGCATGACCCCGACGTTGACCCGATGCCAGCGATTAATACCGAGCTGGAAGCGTATGTGGCGGCCGGCGCAGAAGTGCTTGTCCTGGCAGCACAAACCGGCCTGGAAGGCTACGACGCAGCAAAACCGGAAATGACGGAAGCCCACTGGGACACCATGGCGAAAAACTTGGCAGCAATCGAGGCGCGCGCAGCAGAAGTTGGGGTGACCGCCGTCATCCACCCTCACGCCGGCACCATGGTGGAAACCTGGGCTGAGGTTCAGCAGGTGCTCGCGCGCACCACAATCCCGTTCTGCCTGGACACCGGCCACATGTGGATTGGCGGAACAGACCCGGTGGATTTTGCCCGTAATCATGGCGACCGGGTAGGTCACGTGCATTTCAAAGATGTGCACCTATCGGTGGCCCAGAAAGTCAGGGATGGCGAGCTGTCCTACTACGACGCTGTCGTCGAGGGCCTGTATGCACCACTCGGGGGTGGTGACGTCGATGTTAAAGGCATCATCAAGGCCCTCGTGTCCCAGGGCTACCGGGGATGGTTTGTCCTGGAACAAGACCTGGTGATGACCGAAGAACCCGTTGAAAAGGGTGGCCCCATCCTGGATGCCGCCACCAGTGTTGAGTTTTTGCGGTCCGCTGCGGCCGAAGCGGTGGCGTCATGACCCAGTGGTTCTATCCTCGAGGCACACTCCGGCGCGGACCGTGGGAAACGGTGGTGGATGCCGAACTCCCCGGGTGGAAGCACACCGGAATGCGCATTGCCGACTCGGTGGATGCCGCCCGGTTTGAGATTGCTCCAGACGGTATCGAACGGGTGATTTATGTGCTGAAAGGTGCCGGGGCAGAAGTGACGTACACGCTGGCGGGCTCTGACACCGCGGAAACAGTGGAGATTAGTGGCCGGGAATCGGTCTTCCACGGGGCTGTCGATTACCTGTACCTGCCGATCAACACGGATATTGTGATCCGACCTCACGGTCGCGTCATGGTGGTGGAGGCTGTGGCTAGCGTGGCCAAACCTGTTCAGTTGCGAAAAGCCGCCGATGTTCCCCGCCTCCTGCGCGGTGGTGGTCGATCTACGCGCCAAATTCACGACTTTGGTGGCGAGGAACATCTTGATGCCGACCGCATGATTGCGGTGGAAGTCCTGGTTCCTGCCGGAAACTGGTCCGGAATTCCCACGCACAAACACGACACCTATATTCCCGGTGTCGAATCAAACCTCGAAGAGGTGTACTACTTCGAGGTCGCGTGCGACCGCGCCTATCAGCCGTCTGGGGAAACCCACCCGCTCGCCTATTTCCGGGGTTACAGCTCCGACGAACGCGAATTTGATGAACTGCTGGAAATTCATTACGGCGACGTGGTGTTGGTTCCCTATGGTTTCCACGGCCCCGCAGCCGCCATGCCCGGTTATGACCTCTACTTCATGAATGTCATGGCGGGGCCTGACCCTGACCGGACCTGGAAAACCACAGATGACCCACAACATGTGTGGATCAGGGACACCTGGGAGGCAGAAGGCACCGACCCCAGGCTTCCCTATCTGGCCTAATCAGCGGTGAACACGCAGCCCTGGTGGCATCCGGATAGCATGTGCCCATGTTGATGGACGAGGCGATCGCCAAGCGTGGTCTGCAGTCCTTTCGTGAACTTCATGCCTGGTCCATCCAGCACCCTGATGACTTTTGGCATCAGGCCTGGGATGACTTAGGAATTGTGGGAGATCGCGGTGTGCGCATCTCCACGGGTTCCGGTTTCCGTGACACCCAGTGGTTTCCCGACGCATCACTCAATATTGTGGAAACCCTCTTGGACGGTCCACTGGAGGACGAAGTATTGGTGTCGTGGTCTGAGGACCAAGCCCGAGTTTCCCTAACCCGCGCTGAGCTGCGGGGTGAAGTTGCCGCCTGTGCCGAGGCGATGAGGGCCGCCGGGATTGTCCCCGGTGACCGCGTTGCCGCCTGGATGGGGAACACCCCCGAAACCGTCATTTTCGCACTCGGTGCCCTCACCCTTGGGGCGGTAGTCAGCACAGCCTCCACCGATTTTGGTCCCGCCGCGCTCCTTGATCGTTTTGGGCAAATCGAACCACGGCTGCTGTTGGTGCCAGAAACCTCCCAGTACGGGGGAAAGAGATACGACCTTTCGGAAAAAATTGCCGAAGTAGTAGCCGGGCTTCCCTCCCTTATTGCCACCATCACAGTGGGGGCAACCACGAAGGGCCAGTCCTTTGACGAATGGTTACGCCCCCATCGTGGGAGCACTCTGCGGTTCACCCGGCTGAGCTTTGACCACCCCGGTTTCATCCTGTTCTCCAGTGGAACGACCGGGCGACCAAAATGTATTGTTCACTCTGCCGGTGGTGTCCTCCTGAAGGTGTTAAGCGAGCAGGGTTACCACCTTGATATTCGCGCGAAGGATCGTGTGCTCTACGCCACCACCTGTGGCTGGATGATGTGGAACTGGCTGGTGTGTGGTTTAGGTCGGGGCGCCACCATCATCCTTTTTGAGGGCAGCGTCGTGTATCCCGAAGCCGATCGCCTGTGGTCTCTTGTCGAGGAGGAGAAGCTCACCTTTTTAGGTGTTTCCGCGGCGCTTCTTGATTCATGGCGAGGGTCATCTCTCACCCCCCGGCACCACCGTGACGTCAGTACCCTGCGCACGGTGGCCTCCACCGGGTCACCACTCTCCCCCGAGTGCTTCGACTGGGTTTTAGACGCTGTCTCGCCCGATATTGCGGTGGCATCAATTGCGGGGGGAACAGACCTGTGCGGCTGTTTAGTGCTGGGGGTCGCTAGTGAACCGGTCCCCCGTGGCGAAATTCAGGGCCCAGCATTGGGCCTTGATGTCTCCGTGCTTCGCTTAGATGGTTCCCCCGCCGACGTGGGCGAGGAGGGGGAACTTGTCTGTCGGACACCGTTCCCCACCGTTCCGCTGAAGTTTTGGGGCGATGAGGATGGCTCCCGTCTTCGGGCAACATATTTTGAGCGCTTCGAGGGCATCTGGGCACACGGTGATTTTGCGCGACGCACCCCTTCGGGCGGTTTTGAAATCTTGGGCCGACTTGATGCCACCCTCAATGTGAAGGGCGTGCGGATGGGAACAGCGGAAATTTATCGTGTTGTTCTTCAGATTGAGGCAATCACGGACGCCCTGGTGGTGGCAGAGCCCATCGGCACAGACTCACGCATGGTGCTCTTCGTGGTCACCAGAGACGCCCTCACCGATGAACTGGAATCCCGCATCCGCACGGCACTGCGCACCCAAGCAAGCCCTCGCCATGTTCCAGCCCTCATCGTGAAAACACCCGCCGTGCCCCGCACACGCAGCGGAAAAATGACCGAACTGGCAGTAGCCGACATTATTTCTCGCAGACCAGAGCGGGATACTTCAGCCCTCGCAAACCCCGAATGTCTCGAGTTTTATCGCCAGTGGGCCCGCACCTCAGAGCACTAACGCGGCGCTGGTGCTGTGGTGCCGCGGGTGACCAGCTGAGAGGCCACCCGGTCGTGGTGGGCCTGCGTCGTTGGAAACTGAATGCGATGAAGCAAACGTTGCGCTGCCCGTCGCCCCAAATCTGACAACGGTTGGGCGATAGAGGTCAAATTAATATTGCGCAACGCCCCCAAACTAATTCCGTCATAGCCGATCACGGAAATGTCTTCGGGGATGCGCAATCCTGCGTCTTCCACCGCCGCAATGGCCCCCATTGCAGCAAAGTCATTGGCCACAAAAAATGCTGTGGGCTTGTTCAACAGCGCCGACTGGGCGGCCGCATACCCGGCGGTGTCGGTCAGACCACCCTCCACCACCACAACGCAGTCCCCTAGACCATGCCCCTGCATGGCCTCCCGATATCCTTGCGCGCGGGCGTGAGATACCGGATTATCTCCACCACTGAGGTGAACAATGTTGCGGTGCCCGTTCTGCACAAGATGGTCCACCGCAAGCTTTGCGCCCGCGACATCGTCATTACAGACCATGTCCATTCGAGCCACCGGGATGTCATCCCTGGTGACAGTGACGGTGGGGACCTCCGCAGCAATAGTGGCGAGAGTATCCGCGGAAAGTCGGTGGGAAATAAGAATCAGGCCTTCCACCTGAAACTGCAACAGCGTTTCAATCTCTGTTTGTTCCGCCAGGGGATCATCACCGCCGCTCACCAGCATCATGCTGAAACCTTCCGCCCGAACTTCGTCGCGAACAACGTCAAGGATTTCTGCGAACACCGGGTTGTGAAGATCGAGCACCAACACCCCAATGGTGCGGCTGCGCCGCACGGCCAAACTTCGGGCGGCCGCATTGGGTCGATACCCCAACTCGTTGGCTGCTTTGAGGATTCGCACCCGACTCTTGTCACTGACTTTGGGCGACCCTGATAGCGCCAGGGATACCAACGATTTGGACATCCCCGCGCGGGATGCCACATCGTGAATCGTGGGACGAGAAGCAGCCATTGTCTTAGCTGACCTTGGCGACCTCGACAGCTCGGCCGCTCTCAATTGATTGTTCGCAGGCAATCGCTACGCGCAAACTCTCCAACGCTGACTCTGGTGGGCACGGGTTCTCGATTTCTCCCGCGGCGAAGGAAACGAAAGCCTGTGTTTCATTCCGGAAAGCATCGCGGAACCGATCCACAAAGCCCTGGTAGGGGTTCCGATTCAGCGCCAGTTCGTCCTCCAACGCGTGGAGCGGGGTGCGAGTGTTGAGTCCCGCCGACAGGGAATCTTTAGAGCCGAAAGCTTCCATGCGAACATCGTGACCCAAAGCACCGTGGCGCGTGCCAGAAATCACCACCTGGACTCCACTCACCGTCACAATATTCATTGCGCTGACATCGGCATCATCGAATTCGGCGTAATCCTGGAATTCCCGCACCGCTTTGGTTGCATACACGGTGGCGATCTCGCTGCCGGTGATCCACCGCACAAGATCAAAGTCGTGGACGTGCATGTCGCGGAAGATACCCCCACTCCCCGCCATGAACTCTCGGGCACTGGGGGTCATATCGTGAGCTGTCATCGTCAGGGAATACAGCGTCCCCGCCCCTCCGGAGTGAATTGCTTCCTGCATGCCGCGAATGGCGGAATCAAAACGTCGTTGGAAACCAATTTGTAAGTCTGAACCGTGCGCGTGCGCAAGATCAATGGCCTCCTGTGTGCCGGCAAGGGTGAGGGCGATGGGTTTCTCACACAAAACCCGAAGCCCGTGGGGTAACACCCCACTCAACACTTCGTCGTGGGCGGTGGTTCCCACGGCCACCACAACAGCGTCGGCGACCTTGTCGAAAGCGTTGGCCCAGGGGAGGGAGCTGGCACCAAACTTCTGCGCCAAGTCTTTCGCTTTGTCTTCATTGCGATTAGTGACGATGACTTCGGTCACCCGCGGGTCTTGGGCGAGGTCTTCAACTCGAATAGCACCCATGCGTCCTGCGCCGATTACCAGTACCCGCATACCAACCCCTTTGTTAATATTCCACCGATGTTGCATCGTTCGTCCTCATTCTGCCATAATAATTGGAACGTTCCAACGAAGGGCCGAATGTGTCAGATTTTCTCTCCCGTGTGGCTTCTGCCCCCATTTCCTGGGGGGTCTGCGAAGTTCCCGGCTGGGGCACCATGCTTCCCAGCTCCCGCGTGCTGAAAGAAATGTCGAGTCTCGGCTTTGCCGCCACCGAACTGGGTGCCCCCGGTTTCTTCCCCGAGAGCGCTGAAGGCGTCACGGCGGAACTCGACACCTACGGAATGACACTGCTGGGGGCCTTCACCCCTTTCGTCTTTCACCAAAAGTCGGAGAGAGAAACCGCGCTCGCCAGCGCGCGCGACACTGCTGCGTTTTTGAAAAAGGCGGGCGCGACCACGCTCATCTCCTCCGTTGTTCAGGACATGGACTGGTCCCACCCACAACCCATCTCTCAGGACGAGATGAGCCACATGGCCGACATGTTTAATCGTGTCGATGACATTTGTGAAGAGTTTGGGCTCACGCAGGCGTTACACCCCCACGTTCAAACCATGGTGGAAACCAAAGACGATATTTCCCGGGTGCTGGAGGCCTGTGATGTCGGGTTTTGCCTCGACACCGGGCACATGGCTTTTGGCGGCCAAGACCCCGTCGAATTCGCCCGGGAAGCGTTTGACCGTGTTAGACACGTTCACCTCAAAGACATCCGGCAGGACATGACCGCTGCGGTTCTCCGACGAGAAGTGTCGCTGATGGCAGCAACCCAAGCCGGAATCTTCACCACCCTCGGGGCCGGGGATGTTGACATCGCTGGTGTGGTGCAAACCCTGGAAGCCCAGGGGTATCGCGGGTGGTACGTCATTGAGCAAGACACCGCCATCACCGATGGTGTGCCCTTAGAGGGCGAAGGCCCCCTTCACCAGGTGAGCGCCTCCCTGGAATACCTCACCACCATTGTTGCCCCCACCCTTGAGGGTGTGTAGTGGACCAGCTTGACGTTCTCAGTGTGGGTCGCATCAGTGTTGACCTTTACGCCAATGAACCGAACATTGGTTTCGACGGTGACCAAAGTTTTCGAAAGTCTGTCGGGGGAAGCCCCTCGAACGTCGCCGTGGCCGCGGCGCAACTGGGCTCCCGGGTTGCTCTTGCCACCAAAGTTGGCGACGACTCTTTTGGGGACTACATCCTCTCCCGGATGACCGAATGGGGGGTCGACACCCGCTACATCGGTCGTGTCCACGGCGCGCAAACACCTCTTGCCTTCGCCGCGTTGACCCCGCCCGAAACCCCCACCGTGATGTTTTACCGCGGCGCAGCAGCTCCGGATACAACACTGGAGACAACCGACGTTCCCTCTTCCGTGGTGAGCTCCGCCACAGTGTTGTGGATTAGCCAAACCTCTCTCGCCCAGGGCAGCACCGCCGAAACCTGTCTGTCCTGGATGGCGCTCCGCCAGCAAACCCAGCACACCGTGCTGGACCTTGATTACCGGCCCTCCCTGTGGGCAAGCAAGGCCGACGCCCACACGATGGCGCAACGCGCCATCGCCCACGCCAGTGTGGTGGTGGGAAATATCGAAGAATGCGAGGTGGCACTCGGGATTTCCGATCCCGACCTGGCCGCCTCTGCGCTCCTGACTGCCGGTGTGCAACTCGCCATTATTAAGTTGGGGGCCGATGGCGCCCTTCTAGCCACCTCCGAGGAGAGGGTGCGGGTTGCCCCAACCCCGGTGGAGGTTGTCTGTGGGCTGGGAGCCGGGGATGCGTTTGGTGGTGCGCTTTGCCACGGGCTTGTAGAAGGCTGGGATCTGGAAACCATGGGTATTTTTGCTAACGCGTCTGGTGCGCTGGTGGCCACACAGCTCACCTGCGCAGACGCCATGCCCTCACTGCGCGCATTGGAAGAAATGGTGGGACACACAGCATGAATCTTTCTCGGGAACACTACACAGCACTGCTCAACGAAAGAGTTTTTGCCCCCCACGCGCTGACCGAAGCGCTCCAGAACCGCAAACGTCGAAGCATCGCCGGCGCGGATGGCAATCTGTTGATTATCGCTGCCGACCACACGGCCCGCGGCAAGCTTTCCTTGGGGAAGGATTCCATTGCGATGGCAGACCGTTTCACCCTGTTGGACCGCCTCGTCCAGTGCTTAGCTCTCCCCGAAGTCGATGGTGTGCTCGCGAGCGCCGATGTCCTCGAGGAGCTCGCCTGGTTGGGCGCCCTGGATCATCGTCTTGCGATCGGGACAATAAACCGCGGCGGAATCGTGGGGGCTTCGTGGGAGCTTGATGACCGTGTTACCTCCTACGACGTCGAACATATTGAGTCGTTAGGACTGGATGGCGGAAAAACGTTGATTCGCATTGATCACCACGATCCTTCCGTTGCCAGAACCCTCGAGACCGTCGCCGCGGTGACAACACAGCTGGCGGATCGAAAGATCATGTCGTTGATTGAGCCTTTGCCCTACCTCAAAGACGAACGCGGTGGCGCGGTTCTTGACCCCTCGGATGATGCCCTCATCAAAGTGGTGGCGATTGCTTCCGGGTTGGGGGCCTCCTCGGCTTACACCTGGCTGAAAATACCAGCAAGTTCTCGTATGAGCGAGGTGGCCGGGGCAACCTCGCTCCCCATCCTGATGCTCGGTGGTGAGCCAAAGGGAGACCCCTCCGCCACTTTCGACCAGTGGGCTGCCGCCATGGCCGAACCTAACGTTCGCGGGCTGACCGCAGGACGGTCTCTGCTCTATCCACCCGATGGTGACTCCGCGGGTGCTGCCGCGAGAGCGGGCGCCATCGTTCACCCACATGCATCTCCGCCGGGACCCGCATGATGCCAGCACACTGCACGCCCCCACGCTTCACACCATCCACCATTAGTCGCCGTGTCCGCTGTAAGACAAAAGAAGGGTCACCATGAACACTCGTATTGGTATCGCCGTATTGGGGTTGGGCTGGATGGGGCAGGCGCACGCCCGCTCCATGTTGCGCATTCCCTCGCTATTCCCCAACCGAACCTTTGACCCCGTTCTCGTGGTGTGTGCTGACACCGAGCAGGAACGCCGCGACCGGGCGGTCAATGACTTTGGCTTCCAGCGCGCGGTGGCCAACTGGGAAGAAGCTGTCACGGCTGATGATGTGGATGCTGTCTGGGTCACCGCACCCAATATGCTCCACGTCCCCATGATCGAGGCCGCCACACGAGCCGGAAAAGCAGTGTTCAGCGAAAAGCCGATTGGTGGAAAACCCGAGCAAACCCTGGCCGCGTTTCGCGCGGCAGAGGCCGCCAGCGTCCCCACCGGGGTCGGCTACAACTACTTGTGGGCACCGCTAGTGCTCCATGCTCGCCACCTCATCGAATCGGGGGCGCTCGGAGAAATCACCCACTACCGCGGCCGCTTCCTGTCGATGTATGGCAGCGATGAGTTAGGTCTCCTGACGTGGCGGTTCCTCCTCGACCAGGCCGGTTACGGGGCGAGCAGCGATATTTTGAGCCATTCAATTTCACTGGCCCAGTTCTTGATTGGCGATGTCAGTGAAGTGGTGGGGATGCGCAACACCACTATTCCCGAGCGACCCATTCCTTCGGGGGCGGCAAGTCACTACGGTCGTGGCGCACCTGGCGACCCGAAGGGTGCCGTCGAGAACGAAGACTTCGCCTCCATGCTGTGCACGTTTGCTAATGGCGCCACCGGAACATTTGAGTCCAGTCGGACCATGGTGGGCCCCGAAAGCCAAAACGCGTTCGAAGTGTATGGAACCAAGGGTGCCCTGGCCTGGAATCTTGAAAAACTCAACGAACTCCAGTACTACGAACTCACCGATAGCCCCAACTCGGGTTACACCACCATTTATGGTGGTGACCGATTCCCCTTCCACGGTGCTTACGCCCCAGGACAGGCAAACGCCATCGGTTTTGAAGACCTCGTGGCCACGGAGGACCTCTCCTTTTTAGAGTCCATCGCGCAGGGCACCTCCTTTTCCCCGAGCTTCCGGGAAGCCGTTGATGTGGTGAGCGTGCAGCAAGCACTCATCAACTCCTGGGATTCCCGCACCTGGGAACCCGTCGTCGATCTTGCCGGAGACACCCATGGCAAATAAAACTGTGAGGCTCACCACCGCGGAAGCAATCGTTCGATATTTGATTGCGCAACGAACAATTGTGGACGCTAACACTGTGCCACTGTTCCCCGGCGTCTATGCCATTTTTGGTCACGGCAATGTCACCGCCCTGGGTCATTCCTTAGAAACACACCGGGAGGAAATCCCAGTGTGGCGGGGACAAAATGAGCAGGGTATGGCGTTGGCTGCAGCAGCCTTTGCCAAAGCTTCCAGGCGGCAACAAATCATGGTGTGCACGTCCTCCATTGGGCCCGGCGCAACCAATATGGTCACCGCCGCGGGTGTTGCTATGGCGAACCGCCTACCCGTTTTGTTTATCTCCGGGGACACTTTTAGCTCCCGCCTGCCGGACCCCGTATTGCAACAGGTCGAGCATTTTGGGACTCCTTCGACCACGGTGAACGATGCGTTTCGTCCGGTCGTTCGCTATTGGGACCGGATTACCCACCCCGCCCAGATTCTCAGCTCGCTACCGCAAGCCGTGTCCACCATGCTTGACCCTGGTGACTGCGGCCCTGCGTTCTTGGGGCTCCCCCAAGATGTTGCCGCGGAAGCGTATGACTATCCGGTGGAATTCTTTGACACCACAGTCCACAGGATTGCCAGACCTCGCCCGGACCTCGCGCAACTCGCCGACGCGGTGCGCGCGGTGAAAGCTGCGAAGCGGCCGGTCATTATTGCCGGTGGTGGCGTGCATTATTCTCTCGCCGAGCAAGAACTTGCCGACTTCGCTGATCGTTTTGGAATTCCTGTGGTGGAAACGGTGGCGGGCAAATCATCCTTGCTTGCCGACCACCCCCGCTATAGCGGGCCGCTGGGGGTAACGGGGGCTGCGGCCGCCAATGCTGTGGTGGTCGCTGCGGACCTGGTGATTGCCATTGGCACCCGTCTGGAGGACTTCACGACCGGGTCGTGGACTCTTTTCCCTGAGTCCACACCCTTCGTTGCTATCAACGCGGCCAGGTTTGATGCAAGAAAGCATCGTTCGATATCTGTTGTTGCCGATGCCAGGGAAGCGCTTCGTGAGCTTGGTAGCGAGCTCACCGGATATTTCACAGAGCCCTCCTGGAGCGACGTCACAGCCACACACCGTAAGGAGTTGGCAGACTTTGTGGAGCACCGCATGGCGGATGACGGTGTGTGGCCACCAAGCTATGCCCAACTCGTGGGTCTCGTGCACACCTCGGCAACACCGGAGGATTATGTCCTCACCGCAGCCGGGGGGCTTCCGGGTGAACTGAACGTCAACTGGATGAGCAAAAGCGTTGCCTCCTTTGACTGCGAATACGGTTTCTCCTGCATGGGGTATGAAATCTCGGGGGCGTGGGGGGCCGCCATGGCCCGCATCACAGGGGAGGTTTATTCCCTCGTGGGCGATGGGTCCTACCTGATGATGAATTCCGACATTTACGCCTCCGTCCTCTCGGGTCACAAGATGATCCTGGTGGTGTGTGACAACGAAGGCTATGCGGTCATCGAGCGGCTGCAAGTCAGCAAGGGTGGGGCTTCCTACAACAACATGTTGGCGGACTCCACCGGGACCGGAAGTGACGCACGGGTGGACTTCCACGCTCACGCGAAAGCGATGGGTGCTGACACCTATTCGGTCGAAAGCCTGAGCGAATTTGCCGAAGCCCTGCAACAGGCTCGGCACTCGACAAAAACTGCCGTGATTGTCACCAAAGTTCGGGCCCAAGACTTCACCGAGGGTGGCGCCTTCTGGCAGGTTGGCATTCCGGAAGATTCACCGCGTTCCTCGGTGAATCAGGCGCGAGAAGCGATGGATGAAGGTCTCAAAGCTCAACGTCGCGGGGTGTGACGCCCGAGCACACCCGGTGGTGCACTACTTGTTGACGATGGTGAACTCAAGAGAGTAAAGGTCGGGACGGTAGACGTGCTCGCCGTGTTCGATGGCAGTCCCGGCGGCGTCGTAGGCGGTTCGTTCCGAGGTCAACACAGCAGCACCCAACTCGATATCGAGCTGGGTGGACTCCATGGCTGACGCTTTTCGGGCGCTCAGTTTTTGCTTGCCAATGCGCGGCGCCACCCCAGATTGGCGCAACGTTTCGTAGAGGCCTTTTTCCTGCAGGTCGGTCAGCGACATGTTCCCCACTGATTCAGGAATCCAGTTGTGCAAAATTGCCATCGGGACGCCGTCGGCCAGGCGAACCCGCGTGACCTCAATGACGGTATCGCCCGGCGAAACACCGAGGCGTTGCGCAATGTGCGCGGTAGCGTCGACGTGGGCAAAGTGCACAACCTGTGTGGAGGGTTTAGCGCCAGTCTTTGCGATGTCATCATGCAAGGAGGTCAACTCCAGACCCCGTGTCACTTGACCGTGAACCACTTGGCTGCCGATTCCCCGGCGTCTCACCACAAGACCCAAGTCGACGAGAGTCTGAATGGCCCGGCGAATTGTCGGACGAGAGAGAGCAAGACGCTCGGCGAGCGAGACCTCATTTTCAATCCTCGAACCGGGTGGGAGGGTGCCATCACGAATGGCTGACTCAAACTTTTTCGCCACCTGGTGATAGAGAGGCGCTTTCCCACTCCGATCAATATCGGAGAGGAGCGAGTGCGGGAGAAGTACTTCAGTTTTTCTCACAAGAGATGCCTAACAAAGTAGAGGTTTGACAATATGTTAGGACATATTGTCATCTCTGTGCGACAGGGCAGACGCCAACGGCGGGCGTTTCCCCTGTGCGTCCTGGCACAAAAGGCTCCACTGAGGAGAGGAACCGTGTCCACCGGTGGCGGTGAACACAATAGGCAGGAAGCGTTTCGTGAGATTGAATGGGGGGATGAGCACACCTCCGGGAATTAACGACCAGATTGAGCTCCTTCGACAGGATGGCCTCGTCGTTGACGACGAGCAGGAACACAGTGCGCAACGGTTCCTGCTCAATCACGGTTTTTTCCGCACCACGGAGTATCTCAAATACTTCGCTTCCCCCACCCCGTGGGAGAAGCTCGAAAACATTGCCGATACGGACCAAGAGCTGAGAGACACACTGCTCTGGGGTTTGTCGCGCCTTGAAGTGGCTTTTCGATCCCGCTTTGCCTACTTCTTCACCGGCCACGAATCCGCTACCAGCTACCTGGAGGAAAAGAAATACCAGGAACCCCACATTGGGGGCAGGCGGGGTTCAACCCTCACCCCGGAAGGGGTCGTGGATGCCCTACATTCCGATATTGAACGCTCCAAAGAGGCTTTCGCCAAAGACCACAGTTTTCGACACCCCATCCCCCTGGATCACGCGGTGGAACTGTTGTCGATGGGCACCCTCTCCAAGGCGTATGACGGGGTGAAAAACACCACCATCAAAAACGCCGTTGCCCACAGTTTTGGCTTCGAAGATTCGTTACTTTTTGGTGCTGTTTTCCGATCCCTCACGGATTTGCGTAACAACTGTGCCCACCACGTGCGGCTGTGGCACAAGAGGCCTCGGTTTGCGCCACCCCTCAAGAGGGAACTTCACGACGACTCAGACGCCTCGATCTATGACCACACTCCCTGGGCGTGGATCGTTGGCCTGTGGGATGTGGTGGATCAGGTCGAAAACAGCACAGATTTCTCGACACGAGTCCAGGCCGTCATCGCCGAGACGCCAGAATTCCAGGAAGCCCTCACTCACCCCAAGGGCTGATAGTCGAGACTTTTCTCCGGAAAAAACTCTCCATGTCTCCTAAGATTATGTATACCCAAGGGGGTCACTCATGAGTCAAACAATTTCCGAGCGGTCCAGCGTTATTGAAGACTTGATGCGGGAATTACCTCGCGGGTTGATTCTTGACGCCCGAACAACTCCTGCCCGTGATGACAGATAAATCAGGTCAATTTAGCTCCGGGCCTCCCTTATGTTTAGTCGAAGCTCACGACATCGAAGATGTGGTGACGGTGGTAAAGATTGCCGGCCGGCACCGTATCCCCGTGGTGACAAGAGGCGGGGGAAGCGGACTTGCTGGGGGCGCCATTGGCAGCCCGGGAGAAATCGTCCTCTCGCTGGCAAAAATGAACGCGATTCTTGAGATTTCTGCTAAGGACCGCTGGGCTGTGGTGCAAGCAGGAGTAATTAATCACGACCTCAACGAAGCCGCCAAGGCGCACGGGCTGTGGTTCACACCCGATCCCGCAAGTCGCAAGTGGTCGACCGTTGGTGGCAACATCGCCACCAACGCTGGCGGACTGTTATGCATGAAGTATGGGGTGACCCGAGAATCGGTGCTCGAGCTACGGGTTGTTCTTGCCAACGGGGAAATCATGGACGTGGGTCACAAAAGCGTCAAAGGAGTCACCGGCTACGACCTCACCGCTTTAATGGTGGGCAGCGAGGGAACATTGGGCATCATCTGCGAAGCACGGGTGTCACTCAAACCTCTCGACACCCATCCCGTCTGGACCATTTCGGGTCGTGCCCCAGAAATAGGTTTCGCCACCCAGGCAGTCGAGCACACCATTTCTCGCGGGCTGCAGCCAGCAATCATGGAACTGCTGGACGAGGCCTCTGTTCGCCACATCTCAGAACTTCTCGGGCTGCGCATCGAACATCCCGGAACCGTCCAGCTCATCGCTCAGGCCGATGGGGCAGGTTCAGCAGAAGAGGCGGAGCGCATTGCCACAACATGGCGTGAATGCGGGCTGGAGGTCGAGGTGGGTGAAGACCGAGACGACCTCATCGACTTCCGTCGAGCCATGCATCCTGCGATGGAGGGTCAAGGAAATGTTTTGATTGAAGACGTTGCTGTTCCTCGATCTCAGCTCAGTGCAATGTTCGCGGCAATCCGCCAGATTGAAGAAGATTTTGGCATCGAAATTCCCACGGTGGCCCATGCCGGGGATGGAAACCTGCACCCCAACTTTCTTTACACCGGTGACGAGGTGCCAGCAGAAATATGGTCCGCCGCTGATGCATTGTTTCGACAGGCCGTGGCATTCGGAGGAACCCTCACCGGGGAACACGGTGTCGGTTTACTGAAAAAGAAATGGCTTCGCGAGGAGCTGGGCGACGCCCAGTGGGAATTGCAGCGAAAATCAAAGATCTTTTCGACCCGCGGGATCTCATCAGAAAGTCTCACGTCATAGCGCGTCAGC
>FUWD013230958.1_pt1 | contig 15947 bp, 21 predicted proteins | sample 1063281 | NCBI WGS metagenome assembly FUWD01 (sample SAMEA79048168, study PRJEB19326) | metagenome | biome: marine | reverse complement strand
TAAACAGAGACAAATTAAAGTAGACAAGATTATATTTTGTACAAAAGCTCGGCAACTAAATGATTTTAACCTATTGAAACCAATACATCATTATTTAGAGGCTTTACACGAAGCTCCTTTGTTAAGAATATATGCAAAATACAATAAGGTTTGGTTCAAAGATTTAAATAGAATAACTACCAATCAGTTGCTGAGACAAATTATACCGATTGATAAAGAGAATGGTATTATTATGATATCTTATACTGATGACAAAGATACCAAACCATTTTTACCTTTGTTGAACAATGAAACCCAATTACGTAAAATGATTCATAATCAGTTGTCTCTATTGTTTCCAAACAAACATATAGAAGATCCTGAGTACATAGTTTCTTACTATTGGAAAGTAGGAACACATGCTTGGAAACCAAAATTTAATTCCGATAAAATACATGAATCTATAATAAATCCACTTCAAAATGTATATGTATGCGGAGAAGCTTATTCTAAAAAACAAGCTTGGATAGAAGGAGCGTTAATGATGTCAAAAGAGGTTATACAAAAGATAAATAAATAATATAATCTATCTATATATGTCGTTTGAAACAGAAGAAGCCAATGTTATTTTAGAACCTATTATCAAAGAATCTGATCTCGTAGAACCAGTTACCGAGCCAGTTGCCGAGCCAGTTACCGAGCCAGTCGTGGAAGAACCAGTCGTGGAGCCAGTTGCCGAGCCAGTTGCCGAGCCAGTTGCCGAGCCAGTTGCCGAGCCAGTTGCCGAGCCAGTTCCGGATGAACCAGTCGTAGAATCCGTCGTAGAATCCGTCGTAGAACCAGCTGATGCTTTCGAAGACAACGTAATAAAAAAAATGCGAAAATTATCTATACACAAACCAACCAATATGTTATCTAGTATTATAGGTAATACAAAAACAAAAAAAGGACATCTTATGAAACATTATAAACGTCCTGTTCCTTTATTATATAAAAATTGATTTTATTTATATAACTTGACATATATTAAATGAATACATTTTCGGAAAGTCAACAAAGTGCATACAAAAATTATTTGAAGGGAGAAAATGTATTCATTACTGGACCAGGTGGAACTGGTAAATCTTATTTTATAAAAAAAGTATATGAAGATGCTAAATCACGTGGATTAAATGTAAGTGTTACAGCAATGACAGGGTGTGCCGCGTTGTTGTTGGATTGTAACGCAAAGACAATTCATTCGTGGGGAAGCATTGGATTAGGCACAGAACCTATTGAATCCATCAAACAAAAAATTGTAAAATATCGTAAACGTGACGTTTGGATAAAAACTGATTTACTAATTATAGATGAAGTTAGCATGTTATCGTGTGAATTATTTGAATTATTATATAGAATCGCCCAAGATTTTAGGCGAAGTGAAAAACCATTTGGTAATATGCAACTTATCTTTTCAGGAGATTTTCATCAATTACCACCTGTATCTAAAGATAGTAAGTTTTGTTTTGAATCGCCCTTTTGGAATGGTTGTTTTCAGCATAAAATTGTATTAAAAGAAAACTTTAGACAAAAAGGCGATAAAGTATATCAAACGATTTTGAACGAAATTCGCGAAGGAAATATAAGCGAAGAAAGTAAGGATATTTTAAGGTCTTGTTTGAATAAAAAGAACAATGAGCATTTGTCTCCAACGTTATTATATCCAGTAAAACGATTATCCGAACAAGTAAATTTATTTGAAAATATATCGTTGAAAGGTGAAGAAAAACTATATAAAATGAAATATATCATTCAACCTACTAAAAAAATAGAAGAGGAACTGATTAAACAAAAAAGAAATTTAATAGTAGACGAAGAATTAAGATTAAAAATAGGTTCACAAGTAATGTGCGCCGTTAATTTAGACCAAGAACAAGGAATTATCAATGGTAGTCAAGGAAAGGTCATTGGATTTAATTCTCAAAATGAACCTATTGTTAAGTTCTTTTATAAAAATATTATACGAACCATTTCACTTCATAAATGGATGAATGAAACCTATGACAACAACGGCATTTTACAATTACCACTTATATTGTCATGGGCTATTACAATTCATAAATCACAAGGCATTAGTCTAGAATGTGCAAACATAAACATCGGTTCTAATATTTTCGAATGCGGTCAATCTTATGTTGCCCTAAGTCGTGTAAAATCATTGGAAGGATTATATATTCAAGGATTAGATTTTACAAAAATCAAATCTAATCCTAAAGTAATTGATTTTTACAAATCGATTAATTAATTTTACGAGTAGGTATTTTAGAAGATACTAAATAAATCGAATTTTCGGTCATAACAATATATTCTTCAGCTACTTTGAAAATTTTAGCAATAGGACTTGTATATTCTTCTTCACTGCGTACCAACATTTTTTCATCGTTGTCTCTTACCCCAATGAGAACTTTTGAATTATGTGAATCTACCCAATAATCCATCATAATGGGTTTGTCTTCTTTACACGACATTTTGCACGCGTTGATTAATACTTTTTGACTAGGAATAGGAATATCATCACTCATATGAATTAGTGATATTTTTTTCTTTATATAGATTTTACGCAATATAAATTATTTTAAAATTTTTTTTTTTTGGTTTTATTATTTTTGGAATGGTATTTTGCTGATATATTTCCGAAAAATGGTCATATAATATTTTTTTGATATAATCATAAATATGATATAAATCTTCATTTTCACATTTTCCTACAATTAAAATACTACCTGTTCTAAAAATCATAAAAGATACTTCTTGTTGATTCTTCAATTTATATTTACATTGAATACCCGGATAACTACATGAATCAAACGAACATTTCACGCCGTAATTTTGTTTTAAAATTTTAAATAAACGCTCACGATGAATATAATAATTACAATTGAAGTTTGAATTGACCAATATGGTTTCTCGTTTCGAGACCTCTTCTTGTATATCATAATCATAATGAGGTTGTAATAATTGTTTAAGTTTTTCCACCGCAATGTCTAAAATAGAATCGTCTTGTATTCCGGGTATTTCGACTTTACCCGAATTAAATAATTTTAAATGTAGTTCTTTGTATTGGTCTTTAAACATTATTCTATAAATGACCACAAAACAATTATAAAAAGCGCTTTTTGATTTTTTTTTATAATTGATAACATCTTTTTTAGATAAACCAATACTAACTTTTCGGACATCTTTGAATGTAATACGACCAGTTGGATTTTCAAATTGATTTAAAATTTTAACATCTACTGGTAATGTAATGTTTTGTATATTTTTTTCAAATTCAGAAACCTTTTCTTTGTCTTTGAAATTAAATTTCATTTGTTTTTTAATGATACCTTCTTTCATAGAATCATAAGATATCATTGGAAATTTCCAAAAAATTTCATTTAAATCTACTTTAATATTGAAATACAAAATTTTAGTTTTGGTTGAAATAATAATAGGACCACATGTTGGAACAATACTAGGTATAGAGTCTTTTACTTCACCAGGACCTGTTTCATTACTTATAAATCGCATCCAAGCATCATCAATACTCATTAACCTTATAAATAGTGTGTTTAATAAATCAATTTTGCAATTGATATAAATAAGGAATAAACCGTTTGTTAAAAAAATTTAAATCATACTCCACTAATAATCTCTTCATATAAGACATAATGGTACTATCTGTTTTATAATGTAGTAAAATATGCATAAATAATTTTATATTGAATTCTTTATTACCAAATGGTTTTATAAAATGTTTGAATCTAACAAAGGAATAATCTTTACAAATAGAGTCTATATGTTTTTCTTGGATAAAATTACAAGAAGTATATTTATAACATTGTAACGCATTTACCATACAACGAATATCTGGATAATAGTTATAAATAATATCATTTAATGTTTCCCTTTTTATTTGTATATTTTCATTTTCTATGATATGATTCAAATACTCCTTATAATTTGGAATGTTATAAAAATGTAGGGTCAAACATTTTTGTCTCAAACTTGGAATTAATTTACTTATATAATTACACATAAGAAAAAAACGAACATTTTTATGTTCCAATAACAATAAAAGAGATTGTTGAGCTTGTTTCGTCATAGAATCTACTTCATCTAATATAACAAATTTTAGTTCACTATTTGTAAAAAATCCGTCACTTTGAACAAAATTATAAATGGTATTTCTTATGATATCTACACCTCTATCATCTGACGCATTCAAATGAATCACATTATGTTTCATATTGTATTTTTCGGTTATTTTTTGAATCAAACAATTGATGGTAGTGGTTTTTCCAGTTCCAGGAGGACCATACAAAAGCATATGTGGTATATATAATGTTTCTACCATAGTATCAAACATAATTTTATAATCAGAATCCAATACAATTTCATATAATGAGGTTGGTCTATATTTTTCTATCCAAGGGTTCATTTATTAAATTATGAAAAGTATTTAAATCATTAAACCATAATTATTTATGACAGAAGAAATAAAAATACCAAAGAAAAGGGGTAGAAAACCAAAGGGTGGCAAAATAGTGGAACAAAAAAAAGATGATGTAGATGTTAAAGATGGTAATCCGTCAGTGATACTTCATTTAAAATGTAGAAAGAGTGATATCATAGAGAATGATTATGACCCAACGATTTATAATATTGAACCTTATACTAAGGATACCATACAATATGAAATCATCAAACACAATGAAGTAGAGACAAAGGAATATAACAATGATTCGGTAAATGATAAAAAAAATATATATGAAAATTAAGCGAATTGGAAAAAATTTACATAGTAATGATATAAATAATAAATCCAATTGTTTTTGGTGTACTTGTTCATTCGATACTCCAGTTATATACATACCTAGTATCAAAATGAATGAACAATACAAAGTCTATGGTTGTTTTTGTAGTCCGGAATGTGCTACAAGTCATTTATTCCATGAGCCTATTGTGGAGACCATTAAATACGAACGTTATCAAATGTTAAATTATTTATATGGTAAAATTTACGATTACAAAGAAATTATAAAAATGGCTCCATCGCCTTTTTATACACTTGATAAATTTTATGGTAATTTAACGATACAAGAATATCGAAAATTATTGAAATATGATCGTTTGCTATTGTTTACAGAAAAACCATTGACTAAAATTTATCCAGAATTACATGAAGATAGTAGTAATTTTGAACCCTTGTATAACAATAAAATGATAATGCGTAAACCAAATCAAGTCAATAAAAAAAAACATATTGAAAACGCATTTCAATTGTAAGATTTTATTTTCTTATAACTATCTACCATTTTTCTAGGATTATATTTGTAAGGTTTCCATTTTTTATAAGTGGGTAAATACAAGCACGTCACATAACGTTTTTCAATTTCTTTTTCATCGGTTGAATTTTCTTGTTCTTCGTCATCACTATATTCGATATTTTTGTAATTTTTTTTGTTTCTGAAAATTTTTCGTAACAAATAACTTGATTTTATATCGTTGACAAATGCATTTCCGTAAAAAAATTCTTCTTTATCATTCATTACATATAAATGATAAACATCATTGAGTTCAATATCTTTGTATACCATAAAATGGCCGAATAATTTAGATAGTTTGTATATAAATGGTTTAGGTCGTAATTGTACAATACCATATACAGGGTAATTCATTTCACCTGCTTTGAATATAGGTTCGGCATTTGTCATATAAGGTAATTTAAAATTAGTAATGTTACGTATAGGACTAAATTTTATGTAGGTATTTAATATATGCTCCATTAACTGATAAGCATATTTCATACCCTTGTTGATTTTGGTATTTTTATAATAAGTTATATTTTCACAAACAAAAACATTATCTATCAAGGTTCCGTATAATGTTGTTCCTAAGGTAAGTATGGGGTCAAACGCGACGTATACTGATTTATGTATTTTATGTTCTATATCATATAAAATACATAATGGTTTTTTATTTTCTTCCTTGAATGTTGCGGTATACTTTTTTCCACTTGGAATCAAAATACTTGTAGTAGATGGATTTAGACTATCACAATTCGTGTACATTATATATATTTTTGTTCATATCTTTAAGTTGATTTAGAGATTTTTCTAATTCGTTTATAATAGGGTCGTGTTCTTGGGTTGTAAACGTTAGAATATCTATATTCATATAATACAACACAAAATGAACTATACATAAAATGAGTAGAGTATATAACAAAAGCATATATTCCCTAATTATATTATTTCTTAGATAAAAACGAGACCACACTTTCTATTTGGTCAATTGATTTTATTTCAAAGTAATGACTGACTTGATTCAGGTAACTATGTTCTACAAAATCCACATTATGATCTATATTGTATTTTTTATAAGTTTCGGTTACCATAATATGTTCATAAGGTATATGAGTATAAGTTTCATTATATTCATATATATTATCTTCTATCATAAAGTCATATCCGGAGTGTTTTAAAGAGAAATATTTTTCTTTCAACGCATGTTGTTTTCTCCAATGTTTTTGTTTGTAGTATAATATCCCGTTTGGAGTATAAACTATATCTTCCTTATACCTATTATGAAATTCATTATGATCATAAATATGATTTTGAATAAATATTTTCATTCATAATATGTATAAAAAAGGTTTAAATAATATTTTTTATACTTAATAATGGTTATGGTTGTAACAATAAAAAAAGATGGTTCATTCAAAAATGAACATACAGAGGAACTTTATAAATGTTGTAAATATAAATCAGCCAAGGATTTTGTAAAACTGCATCAATGGGATGATTATGAATTATGGGGAAAACGAAAGGGTAAAGCTGGAAATGAAAATAAATGTGAATTACCTGAATTAAATGAAATTTTTTTTGGTACATTATGTGTTCGTAAAAAAGACACCGATTTATCTCTGGATGAATGGTTAGAATGGTATAATGAAAAAATGGGTGGTAGCGAATTATTAGAAAGTGAATCGGTAAGTGAAGATTCTGAAGTATATTCCGAATCCGAGTATACCAAAGAAGGTTACTTGAAAGATGATTTTATAGTAGACGAACTCATTGAAGAAGAATATGATCTAACATAGATTTATGTTTCACCGAATCACTATAGCCCAATAAATATAACTCATAAATAGAACATTGTTTTTGTAACAAACCATAACCCGGTATATTATACGAATTATATCTTTTGAATAATTTATAATTCAAAAATAAAATATTACGATTTTTAATTTGTCTCTTATATTTATTATACAATAATCCACCATCTAAACTACATTTTCCATTGTAAAAATAAAATATATCTTTAAAGGTAATCATTGGTATAAAAGAACTAGATATACAACATTTGGTCATATCGCTAACGTTCAAAAACTTATTATATCCTTCTAAATTATTATAATTGGTTGTCACCGCAATATATCTATTTTTTGTATCAAATTGTTTCATATTCATTTTATTTATAAGTTTAATGGTGTTATTTAATAATAGGGGTAAGGGCATTTTTCCATTTAAATTCATTTGGAACAATTGTCTCAAAAAAATAGAATCGTATTGTTTGTCTAGAGACAAAAAAATGGTATTCAATGAACCTGCCGAAAATCCTATGATATTTTTTCCACTTAAATCATAATTATTTTTTATAAAGTGACAAATACCTAATACATAAAATCCGAGTAATCCGCCCGGAGACAAAATAATATCCGGATTACGTATTAATTTGATGTTTGGTTTGTATAAAATATAAAATAGTAAAAGAAACATAATAAGATATTTCATATATAGTATCATAGGTTATGCTTTATTAAAAAATTGATATAAATATTTATAAATATTATTCATAAAATGAATATAAATGAACCGGATGAGTTTCGTAATCGTATTCGCCAACACATATCTAAGTATGTAGATAATGATTCTTATTGTTCCAATATAGAAAAAAGTATTTACAATTATTCTATCCAACAATCGGTTAAGTATAATATAAAAAAAAGATGGGATAATTCATTATTTGTAGTTCTTTATTTGGATAAATTCAAACAAATTTGGCATTACTTAAAAGATGACCATATATTAGAAAAAATAAAACAAAATCCAAATTTTTGCAAAGAAATATCTTTTAAAACCGAACAGGAAATATATCCTGACTATTGGAATAGTATTACCGAAGAAAAAATAACTCATTTAGATAATAAATATTTTCCAAAAATAAAGGCATCTACCGATAAATTTAAATGTGGTAAATGTAAATCAAAGGAGTGTACTTATTACCAATTGCAGACTCGTTCGGCGGATGAACCTATGACTACATTCGTAACTTGTATTAGTTGCGGTAATCGTTGGAAATGTTAAATGACCTCTAAATCATTTACGTTCCAATATTCAAATTTACCATTCGGTATAGGTCTTTTGATAATAAAAGGTAGTTTTTTTTCTTTTAGTTCACGTTCAACCACCAAAACTTTATCTATATTTAGATTTTGTTCGGATACAAATGCGTTTGCTCCGCAATTCAGTTGATTTACACGAATACCAATAATTTTTGCCTTTTCATATTTACTTAAAACAGGATATGTTTTATGGTTGTCATCTATAATAATTCCTTTATCATTTCGAGTGACTAAAGATAAATTATGTATTTCTTCGAATGATAATTGTAATTCTTCCGGATGATATACTTTTATATAGTCTTTGTTATCTTCAAACTGATTGTAATAATCACCATCATATTCTGTTTGTGAATAATCTTCTTCTATTTGACTATTCAAATCAGGTTCGCGTTCTAACTCTTCTACCAATTCTTCATCTTCTTCTTCTTCCTCTTCTGCCTCAGTGTTGTTATCGGTATTTTCATCGTTTTCTTCTTCAACTTCGTCTTGTTCCAATACACTATTTTCATATTCTTCATCACTCATTATAATAAGTTTATATATAATTTTAAATCAATTTTGTAATAGTAAATCATTCTATGACTTCCATGAAGAATCACAAATTGTACACATATACATATATTTAAGTTGTTGTTCGTCGTACCTATAATAAATCACTTTAGGTTTAACTTCCTTGGATTGATTTGTGTCACACAAATTATTTGGACATTTGATTTGATTCGAATAAGGTATAGTCGGATCGTATTTCAAGTAAGTATTTATGTTTTGGTCTGTTTGATTATCTTTTGTATAAGTTACTTCTTTTATACATTCGCTAGATGTTTGCTGTTTGGTATTTCCACATTTTCGACAATAATAATGCAAACTATTATCTTCTTCTGATATTTTTAAATAATACAGATTTTCGCATACTTCACAAAACTTCATTCTTATAGTATATAAATACTTTTTATCAATCAATTTTTATTAATTCATTATATATTAATTCCAATATTTTAGATAATTTAATATAATTGGTTTCACAATATAAATTGTAAATATTTGTAGTATATGTTTCATTAGGTTTATCTAATTTAAGAGATGAATAATGTTGAATAAAATGTTTTTTTATTATGGGGTAAAATGGTTTGTAATTATGTTCTATGTCATCTATATTCAAACATTTTAATATAGCTACTTCTATATTTCTATAATGAATAATATTATTGTAAGGTTCAACATTTGTATTTCGTATACTTATACCTGGTTCATTGATAAGAGGATTTTCGTGAAATAAAGTGCACAAAGATAGTAAAATAGAACGTAACGACTGACACGCACTCCATTTTTCACCAGGCCATGTATTCAGTAAAGATAAACATACATAACCATTCATATATAAGTTTGGATTGAAACGGGTTTTACCGTCGTATGTTTTAAAGATTATCTTAGGTGGAGCAAATGGATAATTATCTGGATAAATAAAATCAAAGAAGTAATAGCCATTTTCATATGGCGTATCTTTAGGTCCAATGATCATAGCATAACCCATATTTACAACATCTTCATCTGGTTCATAAAAGATATTATCGATAGGGTCATTCATAATATCTTTTACGTCTAATACTATTCTCTTAGCTGAACGATTCATTATACATATATATAGTTTTTTCTTTAATAAAAATTGATATAAAATTATATTCATATTTATATTATGGACGTATGGATGAAAAAATACTCATCAAAAAATGGTCACACGCATACAAAAATTGGATGCGAGAAACTAGGCATATATGGCGGTAGTTATGTGATTCCATACGAAGACATAGATTCTTTTTATAAAGTATATAAAAAACATGTCTTAATAGAAAAAAAAAAGGCATATTTTACAGAAAAACAACTGGAAGAAGGGCCATTGTTAATTGATTTGGACTTTCGTTATGTTCCGGAGGTGGATGAGCGTCAACACAATATGGACGATATTGTACATATAGTAGAACTTTTATTTGATTTATTATCCGAAATAAAAGTTCCAAATGACAAATTCATTTCTTGTTCTATCTTTGAAAAACCTAACGTAAATACATCATTAGAAGACGTTACCAAAGATGGTATTCATATTATAATGGATGTTAAAATGGATTTTACCGAAAAGATTATTCTTAGAGACAAATTGTTAAAAAAGATTTCCAGTATTTATGAGAATTTACCAGTCATCAATACTTGGGACCAAGTCGTGGATGAAGGGGTTATGAAAGGGTCGGTCAATTGGCAATTGTATGGGTCTCAAAAACCTGGAAATGAAGCTTATGAACTGACCTATAGATTCAAAGGACAATACCAAGAAAATGAATGGAACATCGAGCAACTGGAAATCAATGAGGACTATATATGTAAGCATTTTGTTGAATTTACCGCTAGAAATACAAATTTAATTGAGTTGCGTCAAAATAAGGATATCCAAGAAGAATATGCCCTATTGAAAACACAACGAGAAAGTGGACAAAGTCGTAAATGTAAAGTAAAACTAATTAGTTCTTCTAATGTGTCGTATGAAAAAATAGATAATCCTTCTATGTTAGATGCCTGTATTGACGAATTATTGAAAGATTGTAGTATAGAAGAAGAATATATCAAAGATACCCATAATTATACAATGATATTGGATGAAAGTTATTACGGCGAAGGAAGTTACAATAAATGGATTAAAGTGGGTATGGCGCTAAAAAATACAAGCGAAAAATTATTTATTTCTTGGTTGAAAATTAGTAGTCAAAGTCCATCCTTTGATTGGGGAAATGTATCTGAACTATTCCATAAATGGAATCATTTTGATGAACGAGACCTGAGTTATAGGTCGATTATTTATTGGGCAAAAGAATCTAGTATGGAAAAATACAATGAAGTTCGTAATAAAAGTTTAGACAAATATATTCATAATTCGTTGATGAATGTAACCCATTGGGACCTAGCCAATACATTGAATCAAATATATAAAGAAAATTATAAATGCGTAAATATCAAACATTCTGTATGGTATAGTTTCGAAGAAAATAGATGGATTGAAAATGATAGCGGTACATCTTTGCGTAACCTATTATCTACCAAATTTTATAATATTTATTTTAAATATGTACAAAAAAGACTAAAAGAAGGCAATAAAGATAGCGAAGAATCTAAAAATATCGCAGGTAATTTTTCTAAATTAGCCAAATGTTTAAAAACATCGAGTGAAAAAAATAATGTCATGAAAGAATCGTGTGAGTTATTTTATGACAAAGAGTTTTATAATAAGTTAGATACTAACCCTTATTTGGTGGGTTGTAAAAATGGGGTAGTGGATATCAAACAAAAAGAATTTCGTAAAGGCAGTCAAAATGATTATATCCATAAAACCACCAATATAGATTATATGCCTTTACAACATTATCAAGAAGTCTCTCCAGAGATAATCGATGAACTGAATACCTTTATGTATCAATTATTTCCTGAACAAGACCTTCGCGAGTATATGTGGGAACATTTAGCCTCTACCTTAATTGGAACCAACAACAATCAAACGTTTAATATTTATTTAGGGGTTGGCGCAAATGGTAAAAGTATATTAGTCGATTTGATGAGTAAAATATTAGGTGATTATAAAGGCACAGTGCCAAGTACACTGATTACCCAAAAGAGAACCAGTATTGGTTCGACATCATCTGAAGTATATCAATTGATTGGACGGCGTTACGCCGTGATGCAAGAATTAAGTAAAGGAGACACTATTAATGAAGGAATTATGAAAGAAATTACAGGCGGTGATCCTATTCAGTGTAGAGCATTATTCAAAGATAGTGTTACATTTATTCCGCAATTTAAATTAGTTGTATGTACAAATGTATTATTTGATGTAAAAAGTAATGACGATGGTACATGGAGACGTATTCGTGTATGCGAATTCAAATCAAAGTTTACCGATAATCCTTATGAAGACCGCGCCTTTCCAGAAAAAGATTATCCATATCAGTTCAAGATTGATAAAAATTTAAATCAAAAATTCAAATATTGGGCACCAGTGTTTTTCAGTATGCTGGTTGAAAAAGCATTCCAAACACAAGGTAAAGTTATTGACCGACCATGCGTATTAGAACCTACTGAAAATTATCGGAAAGGTCAAGATGTAATATTGGAATTTTGTCATTCTCAAATTGTAGAAGAGCCAAATGACGCACTCGGTAGCTTAAAAATAGGAATGGTCAATACTATATTTAACGATTGGTTTAAAAATGAATACGGTAAAACAAGTCATATTAGCTCTAGAGAATTACGCGAATATCTTGAAAAAAAATATGGAAAATGTCCTAAAGGTGGATGGCAAAATATTCACATCAAAGAAGTAGATATTTAATCTTTCATAAATGCGTTTTTTGGAAAAGCATTTTTTGATTCGTCTCTAAAATAAGTGAATACAAATTGGAAAAGTTTGAATATATAAGGATAAATGACAATTGGTAATAACAACAATACAATATATATAAATCCATTTTTTACTAGATTTAATTTTGATTGACTATAAAGTAAAAGTAATAAACTGATGAATAATAAATAATAAATCCAGTTTATATAACTATTGTACAAATGTAAAGAATCTTCTTCAATACTTCTATATTGCATTTTACGAATAGATAAATGAGGGTCTTCGCTTCCACGATTGGATAAATAATCGTTTACATAATTATCTTGATTTATTTTTTCTAAATAGCTTAATGTTTTTATTTTTTCTTTTATAAGATCATATAATTCATCATCGCTTAATAAACTTATATTTTGTATAGTATTACATTTTCCAGATAATTTACTATCAATTGCGTGATTTCTTTTTTGTTTCCATTCATCGTATATCGGTTTCCATTTGTTTTCTTCTGGACCATAAAAACTAATAAAAATTTGTTGTTCAAGATTATTTAATTTTTTATGAAATTGCTCACCTGATTTTATTTTTAATTTATAATCTTTGAACAATAATTCTTGTTTTTCTTCGGCATTTAGTTCAGTTAATAATCCAATGCTTGTTCCATCGGAATCATCTGGAATAGCACATATGGTACCTTGATCTTCTATAATTTTTTTTGCTATGGATTCATCGTAACCCATACCAATTATATCAACCATATCAGTCATTGGTTCATAATATACTACAAATATTTTTATACAAATGATAACCAATAATATAAACAATAGATAATTTCTCATTATATATTGTTTATATTTTCAAATTGTTGTAATTATAAAATATAAATATACCTAAACATAAAACAGTCAACATAGAGGTAATTAAAGACTGATATATTGTGTTATAAACGATGATTATACTTAATAAAAATAATGCTATAATTACCCATGATACACATAATATAGTTGCTCTTTTCAACATATATATTATTTTGATAATAAAAAATAAGACCCAATAAGAACACCAAACAATAATAATTTGAATATTACAAAATAAAAATTATAGGTATATATGTCTAATGTACTTTCATTCATAGAAGACATCGTCAAATAATCTTGTGATTCGTTGGTTCTATAGGAGACAGATTCTTCTTTTTTAACTAAACTATTCAATCTCTCGTCTATTGTTTTTTGAATACATTGGTTGAGTTGATTCAAATCTATTGAGTTTTTTAAATCATTTACGTAATCCGAAGATGTTTTTTTTAAATCACAACTCATTATAGTATATATATATTTATCCTACACATATTCTATAATAATCATTTTGTAATGAAATTTTATCATAACGAATAATTTTACATACTTCACCGGGTCTTAATAGAATTGCTTTGGCAACAGGATCAAACCTACTAATTTGTGGTAATTGTTTATCATTTTCTATGTTATATTTCAAATATAATTCTTTTTTTTCCAAAAAGGATAATTTTACATGTTTGGGAACAAAGGAGTGCTCTAAAAGATTGTATTGGAGCTCATTTATTTTGAAAACATTAATGTATAAATGAGACCATCTTGTTCTCAAATATTCATTTATAGTAGAAGCATAATCCTTTGTTACAATCAATAACATATCACTTTCTTCTAAATGACTATTTGATATTATTTTATCTAAGGTGTTTTTATTGAATGTTTCATAACTATAAAATAAATATACTTTTGGATGTTTATCTATAAGTTCTTTTTTATGATAAAATACATTTATTTCAGTATATCCCTTTTTTAAATCATTATATTTTTTCTTAGATACAGGTTCAATTTCATAGTCGTTTAACTTTAAATAGTGCTCCATTTGGGATACAGATTTTTCGATCATTTCAGATTCTTTGTTCATGACTAATATATATATAGATTGTATTTTAAATCAATTTTAATTTATTTTATTTACACGTAATATTTGAGAAGAATTTGTGGATACTTGTTCAGGTGATTCTTGAGTTGAGTTATATTCGGTTGAGTTATAATCAGTCAAACTATTTTCAGAAGAAGGTTGTTGATTAGACGGAGGAGGTTCGGGTTGTGGAATAGGAGGTTGTGGAATAGATAAAGACTGTGGAATAGATGGAGGAGGAGGTTCTGGAATAGACGGAGGTTGTTGTTCAGGTTGTGGAGGAGGAGGTTCTGGAATAGACGGAGGTTGTTGTTCAGGTTGTGGAGGAGGAGGTTCTGGAATAGTCGGAGGTTGTTCACCTATAAGAGATGACTCTGGTGTTAAATTTTCTATGGGGGGTGATTCTTCCATGAGTGAATTATCGTTCAAGATTGGCATAGACGCGTTAGGTTCGGAATTATCATTTTCATTGGAATTATCATTTTCATTGGAATTATCATTTTCATTGGAATTATCACTTATAAATAAATCATCATTTGTTTCTTGTTCTTTGGGTTTTAAATATACACTTCCATGGGTTAATTTGGTGACATTATCACTTGTAATGATTCGCATTTGAACATTCATTGTGGTTAATTCTTGCATCAACAATTTGAAACTATAAGGTATATTTACTACACTAAATTCTTTACCATATTTAGTGATTAAATATGGATTCATATTTTGTTCTGTCATATCGTATTCTATAGGACCATCCGATAATAAACTATAAAAATGTTTTTTGTCTTTGTTGTATATCGAAATTGTACCGCTTTGATTACAAATGGCCATTTTATAATCATCGCCACGTTTCATCATAGAATCTTTTAAAAACGCACTCATTCCGTGAGATATGACACCATCGCGTTCCATTTCACCAATACGTAATCCACCATCGTTGGCTCGTCCGTGATTGGTTTGTCTCGTCATTAAGTCTCTTTGACCAGTAGCTCTATAATTTATTTTATCTTTAACCATATGCTTCAATCTCATATAGTAAGTTGGTCCCATAAATATTTCACTCGTAATTTGTTCGCCAGTTAATCCATTGTATAATATTTCATTTCCTTCCGATTGATATCCTAAATCGTTCAAATGCTTACCAATGTTTTCGTGTTTAGGTCCTTTGTTTAAAACGCAGTACTATTGGCACTCATTCCATTAGCACAACATAACTTTGCTAATAAGGTTCGATCA
>FUWD012817271.1_pt1 | contig 15955 bp, 13 predicted proteins | sample 1063281 | NCBI WGS metagenome assembly FUWD01 (sample SAMEA79048168, study PRJEB19326) | metagenome | biome: marine | reverse complement strand
CTGCAATAATAAAGCTTGTATCATAATTAAATCGCCCAAACTAAGCTCTTGATTTACAACGCCCTGAGATGCCAAAATAAGAACTAATGTAACACCAATAGCGATGACTGATCCTTGAACAAAATTTAACGCCGTCATTGAAGTGAAACTCTTTGTGGCTAAGTTCTCCCAACGACTCATTGTTCTGTCATAACGGTTTACTTCAAATTCTTCTTGGTTAAAATATTTAACCGTTTCATAATTAATTAAACTGTCTACTGCATTAGTATTAGCTTCAGACTGCATGTCGTTCATTTGATATCGATATTTCATTCTCCAGGTTGTAATAGCTAATGTTAGTAAAATATAAAAAATTACTGTTAGTAGCGATATTAATGCAAAAAAATTATCATAATTTACCCATAACAAACCTACTACTAAGCATATTTCAAAAAATGACGGTATTATATTGAAAACGAAAATGGAAAGAAGAGTGGAAACACTTTGGGTGCCTCTATCAATATCTCTTGTAATTCCTCCTATACGCCTATCTAGGTGAAACGACAGGTCAAGAGTATGTAGGTGTTTGAATACACCAAGTGCAATAAGACGCATCGCATGATAACGAACTTTTGCAAAAATTGCATCCCTAAGCTCATTAAACAAAGAGCTCAACAGTCTTAATAAGCCATAAGCAAATAATAGTCCAAGTGGTAATATTAATAAAATATTGGTCTGGTCTAAACTATCAACTATTTGTTTTAAAACAACAGGGACAGCGACATTAGAAAGTTTTGCTAAAACTAAAAAAATAGTTGCTAGAATAACGCGAACACGCATTTTCAACAAATAAGGCATTAACTTTTTTAAGACCTTTATATCCCTGGTCTTAAAGTCATAGGCTTTAGTTTGTTCTCTATTAATACTTGAGCGCATAATTATTCTGTAAAGGCATACTTAATATGCTCAAAATCAAACCCTCTAGATTGCAGAAAACGTTTCTGTTTGGCAGTCTCCTTGAAATCAGATGGAAACCCGCAACCAAATTTCATTTGTCTAATGTTTTTTGCTAATGTATAAAAATCAAATTCTGAAAAATCTGAAGTATTGATGCCTCTTTGTTTTAGTTCTATGGCAATCTTTATTGGGCCTTTTCCTTGGTTAAAGCGCATCCTAATAAAGTCCTCAGAAAAGCGGCTGTCGCTTTGCTTATTTTCTTGTGTTAATTTAGAAATTGTACAATCAACAAGATCGCTATCAAAGCCTTTGGCTGATAGTTTCTGTTTTAGTTCTAGAGTAGAATGTTCACGCCTAACTAGCATCCTCATAGAAGATGCGTAACATTTATCCTTTTGAGTCTTTTTCTGTTCCACTTTCGCCCATTAACTTGCCGCGAATTTGCGCCTCAATTTTTTGACTTAAGTCTGAATTCTCTATTAGGTACTCTCTAGCATTATCTTTCCCTTGGCCAATGCGCTCTCCACCTATACTGTACCAAGCACCTGCTTTTTCAATGAGGCCTTGTGAAACACCAAGATCAATGATTTCACTTTCTCTTGAAATGCCTTTATTGTAAAGTATTTGAAATTCAGCTTGCTTAAATGGTGGTGCAACTTTATTCTTGAGAACCTTAACTCGGGTCTCATTTCCTAAAATCTCGTCACCTTTTTTTATTGCTCCGATACGTCGAATATCTAACCTAACTGATGCGTAAAATTTTAAAGCATTGCCACCAGTTGTAGTTTCAGGATTGCCAAACATTACGCCTATTTTCATGCGTAACTGATTAATAAAAATAACCATGGTATTGGTCTTCTTAATATTCGATGTTAATTTTCTCAGTGCTTGTGACATCAGACGCGCTTGCAATCCCATATGCGAAGCTCCCATCTCTCCTTCAATTTCTGCCTTAGGTGTTAAAGCAGCAACTGAATCAATGACTACAATATCAACCCCTCCTGAACGAACTAGCATATCGGCAATTTCAAGAGCCTGCTCGCCTGTATCTGGCTGAGATATTAACAGTTCATCTGTCTGCACTCCTAAACGTTTAGCATACTGAGGATCTAGTGCATGCTCTGCATCAATAAATGCAGCTGTACCACCAGTCTTTTGCATTTCTGCAATGACGTGTAAAGATAGTGTGGTTTTGCCAGAAGATTCAGGCCCATAAATCTCAATTACACGGCCTCTTGGCAAACCGCCAATACCTAGTGCAATATCTAAGCTTAAACTACCGGTAGAAACAGACTCTATATCAGTTTGAGTGTTGTCATCTCCTAAGAACATAACTGACCCTTTGCCAAATTGCTTATCAATTTGACTAAGTGCTGCTTTTAAGGCTAGTTTTTTCTGTTCATCCACGCTAGTTCTCCTTGGTAAAATATAGTTAAATTTAATTCTAATTATTATATCTGAAATATAATGGAAACTTTTTCAATAAATGACACTAAAGCTATGGCAATCGCATTACGTATTGCCAAAAAAGGAGTGCATGGTGTAAAAGCTAATCCTATGGTTGGCTGTGTTATTACAAGAGATGAAAAAGTTATTTCTCAAGGTTATCACAAATATTTTGGCGAAGCTCATGCAGAGGCAAATGCTTTAAAAAAAATTGACAATAAGGCTAGCAATGCAACTTTGTATGTAACGCTTGAACCCTGTGCACATAAAGGTAAAACGCCATCTTGCGCCCAAACAATTATTAATTCTGGTGCGAAGAAAGTTGTTATTGCGACTTTAGATCCAAATCCATTGGTGAATGGTCGAGGTATGCAAATGCTAATCGATGCAGGTATTGAAGTTAAGGTAGGTTTACTAGAGACTGAAGCAAAAGAACTCAATAGAGGCTTTATTCATCGTATGCAAACAGAAATGCCTTTTGTTACATGCAAAATTGCGATGAGTATTGATGGAAAATCTTCAATGGCTTCTGGAGAAAGTAAATGGATAACGAGTGAAGATGCGAGGATAGATGTGCAACATTTAAGATCTAATAACCAAGCAATCTTAACTGGCTATAAAACAATTTTAAAAGACAATCCAAGGCTGACTGTTAGGCTTGATAATGCCAATTCAAGCCCACTAAGAGTTGTAATTGATGGTAATAACAAAATCAAAGATAAATCACTAAACATATTTTCAAATGATGCCCAAACTCTAGTACTTAATACTGATAATACAAAAAGATTAAATTCGGGTAAATTAGATTTGAGAGATGCCCTATGTAATATTGCAGAAAAAGGTGTTAACTATGTGCTTCTTGAATCTGGTCCAGGTCTTGTTGGTGCAATGATTGAGGCGAATTTAATAAATGAATTTATAATATACATAGCACCTATTCTAATGGGTAATAATGCAAAATCAATGAACAACTTATTAATCGATCATTTGTCAGATAAAATTAAGCTTTCAATTAAAGACATAAGAATGGTTGGTGAAGACATAAAAATAACAGCATCCATTAGATAAATTATGAAATGAAATCACTAACTAACAAAAATATCATACTTGCGGTAAGTGGCTCAATTGCAGCGTATAAGTCGCCTGATATTGTCAGGCGCTTGCAGGACTTAGGTGCCGAGGTTAGGGTTATTCTAACTGATGGTGGTGCAAAATTTATAACTGAATTGTCATTACAGGCAATTTCTAAAAACAAAGTTCATAGTAACCTTTGGGATAATGAAGCTGAATTGTCTATGGGACATATTGAGTTAGCAAAATGGGCTGACGCTATATTGATTGCCCCTGCCAGTGCAAATATTATCTCTAATTTATCCAGTGGTAAAGCATGTGACTTAGTTACAAGTGTAGTTCTGGCAAGCGATTGTCCGATACTTGTTGCCCCTTCAATGAATCAACAAATGTACGCATCCAAAGCTCTAAATGAAAACTTGTCATTACTAGAAAAAAGAGGTTATGTCATTATTAAACCAGATTATGGCGAGCAAGCTTGTGGTGATATTGGACTTGGAAGACTAGTAGAGGCAACAAAAATTGCTCAAACTGTTGCCGAGCTTTATACAATCACAAAGCTTACAGGAAAAAAAGTGTTAATAACTCTAGGAGCTACTATTGAACCAATTGATCCAGTAAGGTTTCTTTCAAATTATAGTAGTGGCAAGATGGGTATGGCTTTAGTAAATAATTGCATTGATGCTGGCGCGATAGTTACAGTTGTTTATGGCACTATTTCAACTCAATTAAACGAAAAATGTATTAATATCAAAGCTGAAACTGCTGCGCAAATGCACCAATCAGTAATGGAAAATATAAAAGAGCAAGATATATTTATTGCCTGCGCTGCAGTTTGTGATTACAGAGTTAAAGAAGTTAGCAATGAAAAGATAAAACGCAATAACAGTAATATAAAAATTGAACTTATTCCTAATAATGATATCTTAGCAGATGTTTGTAAAATTAATAATAGACCAATAACAATCGGTTTTGCTGCTGAAACAGAAAAATTAATTATAAATGCCAAAAATAAACTTAAAAGTAAGGGCTGTGATGCCATTATTTTAAATGACGTTTCTAAGGATGATTCAGGCTTTCAGAGTGATGAAAATGAGGTGGTAATTATCTCTGACAAATTGGAAATAAATGTCGCAAAAAATAGCAAACAAAAGATCGCCAGAAAAATTGTAGAAATTATATGTGAAAATTTCTTCTGATATGTAAAAAAGCTTGTTAAATCAACGCATAATATACTTACCCACAATACTGTGGAAAACTCAGTTAATATCTAATAATAATTTGCAAAAAAAGCCTATATATTGGGCTTTTCTACGCTTTTGATTAAAAATTAATCAGTTATTTTTTATTGTTATAAATCAAAGACTTACGTTTATTTACTAGACTTAATTAATTTCTATTAATGCAATTCAAAGGTATATATGAATTAAAGAGGAAAACTTTTTGTGTTTCACGTATAAAATCAAGTGTTTCACGAAATATTAGAACACTCTAAATTAAATATTAGGTTTGTTTATTTAGAGTAAAAAAAAGTGCCAATATGTACAATTTTTTATATCTGACTAGAGGCCCATATCATCAACAATATTTGCCAACATATACAGCTTAATTTAGTCTAAATTAAGTGCTTGATTGTTATTGTATTTTATTCATATTATGCATTTAAATATTTGTATTAATACCTCAATATATTTAAAGCTCATTTTCAATAATATAAATATTTAGTGATAACTTATATTGCTCGAACTGTCGCCTAGAAGTTCGTCTACCTTATCTAGTAATTTTTGGTTTGGTAAAACTCTATACCCTCTATCTAAAGAAAAATTACCACTAATATTATTACTTTGATAATTTATTTTTACTGGGCAATTCCCTTTACTACTTTTTAATATATTTGATAATTCACTTAGTAGCTTGTGATGACCTTCATTAAGTGTAACTTCAAAAATTTTGGCATACCTAACTTTTAATTCCTCAATCTCTTGTATTTTATCAACTACAAGTTGCCATTCATCTCTATAGTCTTTAGTTATCTTGCCAGAAAATATAACTACATTATCAACTAACAAGTGCTCACTTACTGAAGGAAGTACTTTTGAAAATATTACAGCATTAAGCTTTTTTTTGCTGTCTTCTATAGTAAGGCTTACCATTTGACCGCCACCTCTGGTAGATCTATATCTCAACTCAGATACCATAGCAAGGACTTTCACTTCTTTGTTATTTCTATATACAATATTTCTTGGTAATCTAGCACCAACATATTTTATATCGTTATCAAATTCATCTGTAGGATGGCTATAAAAGTAATAACCCATAACGTTTTTTTCTAGATGTAATTTTTCTTTAAATGTCAAACCTGGACTCTCCAAATAATTTAACTCGTACTCTTCATGATCATCTATCTCAAAGAATAGGCTACTTTGTCCGTTTGAATGGTCACTTTGTTTTTGCTCTGCTTGTCTAACTGCATATGGGTAAGTTTTGAGTAGGCTTGCTCTTTCAATTCCAAAACAATCAAAAGAGCCGCTATAAATTAATGCCTCTATTGCTCTTTTATTTAATGACCTTCTTTCTATTCGTTGGCAAAAATCAAACAAACTTTTGTACACTCCATTGGCTTTTCTTTCCTCAACTAGTACATTTACAAGTGCCTCTCCAACTCCTTTTATTGCTCCCAAACCATAAACTAAAGTATTTTTATTTTTTGTGCTAAATTCAAAATCTGACTCACAAACATTTGGCCCATTGACTATTAACCCCATACCTTCAGATTCACTCACAGTAAATGCCACTCTATCTGTGTCATCCATAACTCCTGAAAGAACCGAGGCCATAAATGCTGCTGGAAAGTGCGCTTTAAGCCATGCTGTCTGATAAGAAATATATGCATACGCAACAGAATGTGATTTATTGAATCCGTAACCTGAAAATTTATCAATTAAGTCAAAAATTTCATCGGCTTTTTCTTTGTCAATATTATTTTTCTCTGCGCCTTTGACAAAAACACTTCTCTGCTTCTGCATCTCTTTATCTATTTTTTTGCCCATAGCTCTGCGTAACAAATCTGCCCCGCCTAATGAATATCCTGCCATAACTTGGGCTGATTTCATAACTTGTTCTTGATATAAAAACACCCCATTTGTAGGCTTAAGAATATCTTCTAACATTTTATGTGGATACTTGACCTTTGCACCATGCTTAACATTGATGTAGTCATCTACCATTCCTGCGCCTAATGGTCCAGGCCTGTACAATGCCAACATTGCTACAATATCTTCAAATGAATCGGCCTGTAGTTTTTTTAAATAACCCCTCATGCCGTCTGACTCTAATTGAAAAATACCAGTAGTATCACAACGTTGTAATAGTTGGTAGACTAGCTTGTCATCTAACGGCAATGAGTCAATATTTATTGGCTCTGAGCTTAGCCCTTTAGCACTTATCATCTTCACAGTTTTGTCTATAACTGTAAGGTTAGAAAGCCCTAAAAAATCAAACTTTACTAACCCAACGGCTTCGACATCTTTCATGTCAAACTGAGAGACGACCACATCAGACTCACCTGGGCCTTTATAGATAGGGCAAAAATCACTAATCTTGCTGGGTGCTATTAGCACACCTCCTGCATGAGTACCTACATTTCTTACTAAGCCTTCTAGTTCTAAAGACAAGTCAATCAGCGTAGTAACGCTCTCTTCAGAGTCGTAACGTTTTTTTAATTCCTCTGAATACCACTTATCTTTTGACTCTTGAGAATCGTTGTCATTAAAGTATCCCAAGGCTCTTGATAGATTTATTTTTAAGTCATTAGGTATTGACTTGGATATCCTATCGCTAAAGCCATAAGGATGCCCTAATACTCTTCCTACATCGCGTACAACTCCTTTTGCTGCCATAGTACCGTAGGTAATTATTTGAGCTACTTTTTCGGTTCCATACTTACTTGCTACATACTCTATCACCTCGTCACGACGTTCAGTACAAAAGTCAATATCAAAATCAGGCATAGAAACTCGCTCAGGATTAAGAAAACGCTCAAATAGTAATTCATGTTCTATCGGGTCTACGTTAGTTATTCCTAAAGCATAAGCTACAAGAGATCCAGCACCAGATCCACGCCCAGGACCAACAGGAATACCGTTATCTTTAGCCCAGCTTATAAAATCAGCAACAATTAAAAAGTAACCTACAAAATCCATCTGAATAATAACGGAAAGCTCAAAAGACAGCCTATCGTCGTAAACCTTTCTGTTGATCTTTTTATCCTTTAGACGTTTATCAATTCCAGCCAAAGATTGATCTTTAAAGAATTGATTAATTGTTGTTCCTTTTGGGATTGGAAAATCTGGCAAATAGTGTTTTTTATATAACTCAAAATGCACATTACAACGCTTGGATATCTCTACACTGTTTGATAATAACTCAGGGACATCAGAAAACAACTCAGACATCTGCTCACTGGACTTTAAATATTGCTGATTGCTAAAATACTTTTCTCGACGAGAATCCTCTAATAAACCGCCCTGTGAAATACAAATTCTAGCCTCATGGGCTTCAAAATCATTTTGATTTACAAATTGCACATCGTTAGTTGCCACTATAGCGATACCCAGCTCTATTCCCAACTCTATACAAAGATGTAAATGCAACTCATCATCTTTACGATTAGTCCTTTGAACAGCTAGATAGTATCTATCTTTAAAAACTGTCTGCCAAAAAAGTGCTTCGTTCCTTGCATCTTCTTTTTGGTTACTGACTAGTAATTTAGCAACATCTCCAGATACCGCATTAGAAATCATAATGAGTCCTGAATGAAATTTAATTACTTGTTCTTTTGTTACACTAACACCTTCTATATCTTGGCCTTCTATGTAGGAAAGTGTAATTAACTGTGAAAGATTTGAATAGCCTTCATTGTTCTGACACAACAACAATGCTTGGTATGATTTATCACTATCTTTGATAGTAATATTGGTGCCAATAATTGGTTTAATTCCTGCATCGATTGATTTTTTATAAAACTTTAAAGCTGCAAATACATTTGAATCATCGGTCAATGCAATTGAGCTATAACCTAAACTCTTTGCCTTGTTAATAAGGCTATCTACTCGAACCAAGCTGTTCTTTATAGAGTATTCTGTTTGACACTGCAGATGGACAAATTCAGTATTTGGCATTTAATTCTAGACGATATATAAACAATAACTACGAAAAATATATGGGGCTATATTTTGTATTTTACCGCTATAATTTTGCTCACAGTTTGAAATAAAATATTAACTCCAGTTATTTGCTTTTTTATGCGTCTTGATTAATATTTATTCTGAATTATTGGTTATTCACTTATTGCAATATTTTATAGTTATATAATTAGCAAAAAAAAATGCCCCTTGCGGGGCACTTTTTATAGCTTTACAATTAAACTAAAAGCTGGGTCCGGCGTTAGCCTGATCGATAGCCTGTTGCTGACCTAATCTTCCTTGCTCGGCAGCTTTACTAAGCAGCTTCTTAGCCTTAGCCCAATCTCCCCCATCAAAAGCTTTCTTAGCATCCTTCATAAATTTGCCAATATCACGCCATTCAAATTCAACAGCTGCAGCCTTTTTTTGCTCTGCTTTAGCCTCAGCTAATGCAATATCATACAGCGCTTGATTTGTTGATCCATCGTTCCAATTATGAGTTGAGGGCATAGAATCTCCAGCACAAACTGTGAATGAGAATACAGTTAATATTGTTATTAGTAATTTTTTCATATTATTTCTCCTTATTCTCTGTATTCAGTTCCAGTAATCTCCATACCGTTACTCATCGCGGTGTGGAAGAATTCTAGATTGTCATATTGACTCTTATGTCTCTTGAATGGTTTCGCACGTACCTGCTTGTTACAGCCACCGTAACGTCTTTGAATAGTGCCAAAACCATCGCCCTTTGATTTAGCCCATTTGCCTCGCCAAACTGGAAAATGGGTTGTCTGACCTAAGCCAGGAGACAAAGTATTACCACGCGCTCTCATGCCTGCGCCACCTACATGACAGTTAGCGCATGAAAGGTTAAGCTGTCCTCGCTTAGCATAGTAGAATCTTTTGCCATCATTATATGCTGCAAGTGCTGCCTCATCACCTTCTGGGACAATTACATTGATAAATGTTCCCTCTCCAAGAGTTGTTAAGTGAGCAGCAACCCAAGCATGTTTACCCTTTCCTGTGCCCCACTTTTTCTCTCCATTAGAAACTAGGCAATCTACAAGAGCTTGCTCTAGAGTGTCTACCTTACCTTTTGCAGCGTTCCATCTAGGGTATGCAGCCCTAATAAGCCATGGCTCTTCTTCAAAACAGCTTGAAAATGTATTACCATTAGCAAAAGGTTTTTCCCAAAGCTCCCCACCTTTTTCAAGTAGGTCTTCGAAAGGCGGCATCTCCATTACAGCTTCAAATTGCATCATTTTATCGTCACTCATTGCATAAGGCCCTTTAGAAAAACCCTGCAAACTTACGTTTGAAAATCTATCTAAAAAATAGGCTTGATATGCATCAATGTCGGCCTGAACTGCGCTAGACTGTTGCGCCGAAAGGGCAACTGTTGAGCTTAGCATAGCAGCTATTGCCATTGTTATTGTTATTTTTTTCATTACTCTCTCCTTGATGTTTTCAGTTTACTTAGATTTGGCAGTAGCAGAACCTGTCCCACCATTATTATCTTTGTAGGCCAAGGTAATTTCATCACCCTTAGCTCCTGGAACCTGAAATTGAAAGTAAGGATCTTTTGATACGGCAGCACCAATATCAGCATCAACTACCTTGTTCCCATTATGGGTAATTGTCAGATGGTCAATATGATTTGCTGGAATTGGGTTGCCTTTTTTATCTTTTCTTAATCCGGTTTCCATTGGGTGTTTAACTAGAGCTTTAACTTTAATAACACCTTTTTTTGCTTTTGGTTTTAGTTTAATTTTTCCCATTATTTACTCCTTAATATGTTATTAAATTAGCCGCCGCATCCGCCAACAGTTACTTTTATCTCACTAGTAATAGCTGAAACAGAACCGCCAGAAGTTACTACCGCTGTAACTGGGGAAGTTTTACCCATCTTAATTCGTGTCGAAACAAAGCCAAGAGCACCTGCAAAATTAAAAGACCCTGCAAGTGGTGTATTGTTTGTTTGCACCTAAAAAAGAAATGTTAGTTACATCATTTAAATTTGTTGCGTCAACAGATACAGGAACTACTGCTCCATTTTCTGCAATTTTTGGTGCCTTGAATTTAAATGTTCCTTTAGCTGCTGCGGATGCTGCACTAACTGTAGCATCAGATGTAGCTTTAAAGGAATCTGAAGCAGCAAAAATAATTTTAGGCGTCAGAAGTCCAGCTCCTACCGCAGTTGCCACTGCTGAACTGGCCATCGCACTTTTTAAAAATAATCTTCTTTTCATTGTGTCTCCTTGATATTTATAGTGTATGGATAAATGCAGTAATCTTGTCAATCTGGTCTGCACTAAGTATATTATGGCGTCCAAATGGAGGCATCATAGTATTGGGATTAGCCACTGTAGCATCATGTATTTGCGCTCTTAGATCTGCAACATCTGGATATCTAGCCTTCATAGCTATAAGTGGTGGACCGATATTTCCTGGCTGAGAACCACCTGAAATCATATGGCATGCTAAGCAGTTGCCTAATTTACGATCAAAAGTAAGATCTTTGCCACTCATCTCTTTGGCAACTAATTCTACTGGCATAGCAAACAGAGTAGCCAATGTAATAACTGCTGAGATAGATGAAATCCTTTTCTTCATATTTCTCTCCTGTATAGAACAAATAATTTGTTTGTTTTTTTAGACAAATAAAATCATCTAGGTGGCAGATTATGAAATAACCTGCTTGTTTGATTATAGAGAAAAATTGTTTATTTACAACTATATTAGTTATTTATAATATAAAATGGTTTATCTTGAACCCTATATATATCAATGGTTTCAGGGCTCCTTAATAATAATTTATATACTTTTTGCAGCTTTTATTAGTGCCATAGCTTTGTGCATTGTCTCGTCCCATTCAGACTGAGCAATAGAGTCATAAACTATACCTGCTCCAGCCTGTATATATAAAACCTCATCCTTTATAACAGCAGTACGAATTGCGATAGCCATGTCCATACACCCATGCCACGAGAGATACCCAATGGCTCCTGAATAAATATTGCGTTTGATAGGTTCAAACTCGTCAATTATCTCCATAGCTCTAACTTTCGGAGCTCCACTTAAAGTTCCGGCAGGAAATGTTGCCCTTAAAACATCAATCGAAGTCATGCTATCTTTTAGCTTGCATTCGACATTAGAAACAATGTGCATAACATGTGAGTAGTTCTCAACAAACATCTTATCAGTCAATTTAACTGTACCGGTTTGTGCAATCCTGCCCAAATCATTCCGCCCAAGATCAATTAACATCAAGTGTTCTGCTATCTCTTTCTCGTCTGACAGTAGCTCATTCTTTAGCTCCAAATCCTCTTTTTTGTTTTTACCTCTTGATCTTGTTCCTGCTATAGGCCTAACGGTTGCATTACGTTCTGAATCAACTCTAGTTAAAATCTCTGGAGAAGAGCCAACAATAACTACATCTTCAAGATTCAGATAGTACATATATGGTGAAGGGTTAAGGCGTCTTAGTTGACGGTATAACTCAATAGGTGGGGCTTCAAACTTACAGCTAAGTCTCTGCGAAGGGACAACCTGCATTACATCGCCAGCCTGAATATACTGTTGTATTTTTTCTACAGTTTTTTTATACTCATCTTCACCAAAACTAGAAATAAAATCATCTTCGTTAATATTGCTCTTCGTGTTGTTATACTTTTTTTAATGGCTTGTCAATTTGATTTTTTATTTGGTTTATCTTATCTATTGCTTCTTCGTAAGTACTTTCTTCTGGATTTATGTGAGTTATAACGAAAGCTTTGTTGAGCAAATTATCAAAAACAACTAAGTCATTTGATACCATTAATAATATATCAGCAACTCCTAACTCGTCTGGTTTACTTATATTAGAGAGTCTAGGTTCGATATAGCGAATAATTTCATATCCAAAGTAACCCACCATACCGCCATTAAATTCTGGTAACGATTCTATCTTAGGTACTTTGTATTTTTGCTGAAATTCTTCAATCCAGGATAATGGATCCTCAACTATTTGAGTTTCAATTAATTTGTTATTTTCTTCTATATGTATTTCGTATTCAAAAACCTTAACTATTGTAGAGGCTGGAAGCCCTATTATAGAATATCTACCCCATTTTTCTCCTCCCTGTACAGATTCAAACAGGTATGAGTAAGGTCTGTCGCCTAACTTTAAATACAACCCTACAGCCGTATCAGTGTCGACAACAATCTCTTTAAAAACAGGAATATGATTGAAACCTTCTGCAACAAATTGATCAAAAGTTGATTTTTTCATAGCTACATTTTATACCTAACGAGTATTGATTTAGCTACTCTATATACAAAAAATGCACTGAAAAATTCAGTGCATTTTTTTTACAGCAGATTAAGAAAACTACTTATTCCTCAACTTCTGCTTCTGCTTCATGCTGCTCTTCAGCTTCACTTAGTTGTGCTGATAATGCTTCCTCTGCCTCTGCAGTTTGCATAATGCTTTCTGAGCGCCTTCTTCTTAACTCTTCATGAGTTCTATATCCGGTGCCTGCAGGTATTAAGCGGCCAACAATTACATTCTCTTTCAAACCCTGAAGCTCGTCTACACGTCCTGTAGTTGAAGCCTCTGTAAGAACTCTGGTTGTCTCTTGGAAAGAGGCAGCAGATATAAATGACTCGGTAGCTAAAGAAGCTTTAGTTATACCCATCAATAATCTCTGGTAAGTAACTAAATCTTTACCCTGTGCTGACAACTGCTTATTGACTTCAATTACTCTTGCATATTCAGCTGTTTCGCCGTTAACAAATGTTGAACTACCTGCATCAAGTACCTCTACCTTGCGAAGCATTTGCTTAACAATTACTTCAATGTGTTTGTCAGAAATTTTTACACCCTGCAAACGGTAAACATTCTGAACCTCTTTGACAACATAGTTAGCTAGAGGCTCAACACCTAATAAACGTAGGATATCGTGAGGATTAGATGGGCCATCAGAAACAACATCACCTTTTTCAACAGTCTCCCCATCAAATACATTAATTTGTCTCCACTTATGTATCATCATCTCAGTACTTTCGCCATTCTCGTCAGTAATAATTAAACGATCTTTGCTCTTAGTAGGGCTACCAAAACTCACTATGCCTGAGGCCTCTGCAAGTAAAGAATGATCTTTAGCTTTGCGAGCTTCAAATAAATCAGCAACTCTTGGTAATCCACCAGTAATGTCACTTGTCTTAGAGAGATCTTTAGGTATCTTAGCCAAAATTTCACCTGCTGAAATAGACTGCTGATCTTCCAAGTGTATCTTTACGTTTGAAGGCAAGTAGTGAGTTGAAAGTATTGACTCTTTATCTTTTGGATCTACTAGCTTAATTAAAGGCTTCAATCCTTTAGCAGAAGTTGATCTTTCTGCTTCATCAATAATTTCATAAAAATTTAATCCTGTTAATGGATCAACTCTTTTCATTACTGTTGTACCTTCAACAAAATCAATAAATATCACCTTTCCAGTTTGTTCTGCAATTATTGGGTGGGTATGAGGGTCCCAGTCAGCAATCTTATCCTTTGCTTTAACTGAACCGCCATCCTGCACATGAACTACTGCACCATAAGGTATTTTATAGCGCTCTTTTTCTTGTCCTTTATCGTTATGAATAGACACTTCAGATGACCTAGAAATAATTACAAGATCCCCACCACTATTGGTAATTGATTTTAGGTTTTCAAAATGTACAACACCATCAGTATTTATATTTATACTGTTAATTGCTGTTGAGGCACTTGCTGCTCCTCCTATATGGAATGTACGCATTGTTAACTGAGTACCGGGCTCGCCAATTGATTGGGCTGCAATAACACCGACAGCCTCTCCAACACCGATCTTATGGCCACGAGCCATATCATTACCATAGCATGATGAACAAACGCCATATCTAGTTTCACATGTGATAGCTGAACGAACCTTTATTGACTCTATGCCTAATTCGTTAATTTTGTCTGAATCATCAAGTGTGATTAGATGGCCCTTCTCTAGAAAAACTTTTTTAGATTCGGAATATAGCACTTCTTCAGAAGTTACCCTTCCCAGAGTTGCCTCACCCAAAGTTTGTACAATATTACCACCATCAATGACGGCCTTCATCAATAGACCATTATTTGTATTGCAATCATTTTCAGTTATAACAAGATCCTGCCCTACGTCAACCAAACGTCGAGTTAAATAACCAGAGTTTGCTGTCTTAAGTGCTGTATCAGCTAAACCTTTACGCGCTCCATGAGTTGAAATGAAGTATTGCATATTGTTCAACCCTTCACGGAAGTTACTGGTAATAGGTGTTTCGATTATCGAGCCATCAGGCTTAGCCATAAGGCCACGCATACCAGCCAACTGACGTATCTGAGCTGGGGAACCTCTAGCTCCTGAATCTGCCATCATATAGATTGAATTAAATGAAGGTTTCTTAGAAGTTTTTCCTTGTGCATCTGTTGTATCTTCAAAGCCAACCTCGTCCATCATAGCTTTTGCGACCTGTTCTGAAGTTCGAGACCAAATATCAATTACCTTGTTATAGCGCTCGCCATCAGTAACAACACCTTGTGCAAACTGCTGTTGTACATCCTTTACAAGTATTTCTGCTTCTTCAATCATTGATGCCTTTGTATCAGGAATAATCATATCATTTGAGCAAAAAGAAATTCCAGACTTAGTTGAGTATTGGAATCCCATATACATCATTTGGTCGGCAAATATTACTGTGTCTTTTAACTCTTGAGTTCTATAGCAAACATGTATTAAGCGAGACACCACTTTCTTTGTTATAGCTTCATTGATTAAATCAAACGACAATCCATTAGGCAAAATTCTTGAGAAAATTGCCCTACCAACTGTTGTGTCAATAATTCTTTTTGAGCTGGGCTCATATTTACCATCACTCTTAACATAGTCCTGAATTCGCAACTTAACCTGTGCATGTAAAGCAACAGTTCCTGCTTCATAAGCATTAAGAGCCTCAGTAGTGTTAGCGAATACCATGCCTTCACCCTTCTGATTTACCATATCACGGGTCATATAATAAAGACCTAAAATTACATCTTGAGATGGCACAATGATTGGATCTCCACTTGCAAGATGTAGCACATTATTAGAAGCCAGCATTAAAGTTCTAGCCTCTAACTGAGCCTCTTCAGATAATGGAACATGGACAGCCATCTGGTCTCCATCAAAGTCAGCATTAAATGCACCACATACCAATGGATGTAGCTGTATAGCCTTTCCCTCAATAAGTAGAGGTTCAAATGCCTGGATACCTAGTCGATGAAGGGTAGGCGCTCGGTTAAGCATAACAGGGTG
>FUWD013022501.1_pt1 | contig 15973 bp, 14 predicted proteins | sample 1063281 | NCBI WGS metagenome assembly FUWD01 (sample SAMEA79048168, study PRJEB19326) | metagenome | biome: marine | reverse complement strand
ATTCTCATCAGCATTTCGAAATTTCCCCTTCGGTGTTGTTATTGATTTCTTTAGCCTTAGCTTCAGACTCATTATTTATATTAGTATGATCACCGGATGTTTCAGAATCATCATTGCCGTCCATATCAACAACTGCTATAATAGTTCCTACAGGTACTACATCTCCCTCATTAAAAAGTTGCTTAATGAGTTTCCCTTCCACGGGGCTTGGAATTTCAGAATCAACTTTATCAGTAGCTATTTCAACTATTGAGTCGTCCTCCTCTAATTGATCACCAACATTTTTAACCCATCGTGTTATTGTTGCTTCAATTATACTTTCACCTAATTTGGGCATTATTATTTCAAACTTCGCCATTTATAAAGTTATTGTAGTTTCAAAACTAATTATCTTAAAATTTAATGGAATAGGGTAGAGGCTATTTCCATAAAACATTGATGGTACAAAAATACTATTATTATTTATAATCATTATAAAGAAACTGAATCATTGTTTATATAACTGATTAATCCTTTGAAAGGGTGATAATGGAATGAAATAATTATGAAAATGGGAACACATAAGTTACATATGTAAATAGTTTACAAAAGGAAACCGAGCAAAATTGAAATAGTTGTACTATGTGTAATTACAGGCGCATAACAAGTGTTTACAAAAATCTATTTAAATAGTTTGAATTTACAAATGTATACAGTTTGATAGATTTGCTAAGATGAAATTAGTAAATTATGATAATATTTGTAAATCAGTAGATTAGATATATGAATATATATTATACTTTAAATACTAGATTAATACAATATTCTTTATAAAGTATTTTGATGGTAAAGTTATAATAATTGTAAAGCAGTATGTTATATTGTTAAATATATTATTTACTTTAGATATAAGACTTTATTATAAATGTAAATTGCTAATTTTAATTTATTTTAGTTAACAAATAGAATTAATTTGAGAATTAGTTATATTTGTAAACAAAAAGCATGATTGATAGGATTAAGAAATTATTGGAAACTGAGCAGTTAAGTCCTTCACAATTCGCTGATGAAATAAAACTTCAGAGGTCTTCTTTGTCACATGTTCTTTCCGGAAGGAATAAACCTAGCTTAGATTTTGTAATGAAAATTAAACAAAGGTTTGCTAATGTTAGTCTAGACTGGCTAATTTTTGGTGCTGGTAATATGTTTTCTGGAAAGGATAATATCGTTAGTAGAGTAGTAGAGTCATCATCTGGGAAAGATAACTCAGATTCTCAGCCTATGTTTAATTTTGATTCACAAAGAAAGCCTGAACCTGGTAATTTAATTAAGGATGAAGATGCGGAAGTCTATAATGTAAGTTCTACTAAGGTAGTATCCGGATCGGGGAGCGCTAGTAAAGTGATAATCTTTTACAATAACGGTACTTTTGAGGAATTTATAAAAGGATAATTAAATCAAATAATGAACTGGATTCTTCGTTACACTCAGAATGACAATAGTTTATGACATCTGGATGTCTTAAACTTAAGCGCAATTGATGAAAAGATAATTTTCCTGTTAGAATCTCTCAAATTCTGAAAAGAAGAAACTTCCTTCAATTATTGCATTTTCATCACTATCGGATCCATGAACAGCATTTGCTTCAATTGAAGTAGCATACAATGCACGAATGGTACCTGGCTCAGCTTCAGCAGGATTAGTTGCTCCAATGTATTTGCGATAAGCCTCAACAGCATTATCTTTTTCGAGAATGGCTGCGATAATAGGATCAGATGTCATAAATTTTACCAAGTCGTTATAAAAAGGTCTTTCGCTATGAACTGCATAAAATTTCATCGCTTGATCTTTTGTTAACTTTGTGTATTTAGTGCTTTAATAGCAAACCCGCCTTCAATAATCTTAGCAATTATATTTCCCATATTTCCATCGGCAACTGCCTTTGGCTTAATCATTGTAAATGTTGTATGTCCTGACATAATAGTAATTTTTAATTTTCATCAAAAGTAGAAATATTACAGATATGTGCAAGTCTAATTTGTAGTTCTATTTTACAAGTCATCATCCTTTTGGCGAGTCGCAAAAGCAACAATTGTTTGGCAACTTGCTGTGAACTAGTGACCCGATGGGTTTTTTCCAACCCGGTGGGTTTGATACAAGTTGACAATAGGGTTACTTCGTTCCGCATCTGCATGACAGAGACTTGCTATATTCGCCAATAAAAAATATCCTAAAGTTATTAACACAACCATAATTCTACATTCATTTTAATAACTTTGCAATTGTATTTCTTTGCTTTGTAACATCCATGTATTCAGTACTATAACAATCGAGTAATGAATTAATCGAACAATGAAACAATGAAACAATCGAATAATCTAAAAATAAATATATGTTCCTGATTTTTGATACTGAGACAACCGGATTACCAACAAATTGGAATGCACCTCTCGATGATTTTGAAAATTGGCCACGATTAATACAGTTGGCCTGGCAAATTCATGACGAAAAAGGAGAACTTGTTGATATTAAAAGTTACCTGGTAAAACCGGAAGGGTTTATTATCCCACGTGGTTCAGAAAAATACATGGAATATCAACTGAAAGAGCAACAGAAGAGGGGCAACCCATTGATATTGTACTTATTGAGTTTAATAAAGCTCTAGAACGAGCTGAAATAATTGCAGGACATAATATTGAATTCGACAATAGTATTGTAGGTTCTGAAATGCTGCGAGCAAAAATTAGCACAGTACTTTTTGATAAAAAATCAGTGGACACTAAAACCTTAAGCACTAATTATTGTGCTTTGCCAGGAGGTAGAGGAGGTAATTTCAAATGGCCTACCCTTGAAGAGTTGTACCTTAAGCTTTTTAATGAAAAGTTTGATGCTGCACATAATGCTATAGCAGATGTTCAGGCTACTGCAAGATGCTTCTTTGAGCTTATCAGAATCGGTATAATTGATGCAAGCTCTCTTGATGTAGATAATGCTTTAATTGAAATGTTTAAGGAAAATAATCCTACTATAATTCAATCGGTTGGCATCGAAGTAAGTTCTTTTCATGAAAATGAAAACATTGAAGCTGAGGTAGGTAAAAAAGAAATTCCAAAGAAGGATATAGCGGCAGATACTAATGAGAAAATACCATTTACGCACTTACATGTTCATACCCAGTTTTCTGTTTTAGATGGCTTATCCGATATTGATGAGATGGTTGGCAAAGCTAAAAAGGATGGAATGGACGCAGTGGCTATTACAGACCATGGTTACATGTATGGAGTAAAAAAGTTTCATGATGCTGCTTTACGCGCTGAAATAAAGCCAATTATAGGTTGTGAAGTTTATGTCGCCCGTAGGGGAATGTTAAAAAAAGAAAGCAAGATTGATGGTTCAGGATGGCATTTGGTACTTCTTGCCAAAAATTTACAAGGTTATCATAACTTAATAAAGATGGTGTCAATTGCTGCGATTGATGGTTTTTATTATAAACCTCGTGTTGATAAAGCTTTGTTGAAAAAATATTCAGAAGGTCTTATAGCAATGTCAGCTTGTTTAGGTGGTGAGATTCCACAAAAAATTATTAATGACGGGGAGGAAAAAGCAGAGGAGGCTTTAATTGAATACAAAGATATTTTTGGTGAGGATTTTTATCTTGAGTTACAACGTCATCCAACCGGTGATCCTGAAATTGATAAAAATGTATTTGATGATCAGGTTTATGTTAACAAAGCACTATTAAAATTTGCTGAAAAGTATGATATTAAGGTTGTTGCTACAAATGATTCACATTTTGTAAATGCTTCAGATGCTGGAGCTCACGATCGATTAATTTGTATAGGTACAGCCAAGGATCTAGATGATCCGGTTCGTATGCGTTACACAAAGCAAGAATGGTTCAAGACTCGTGCAGAAATGCAAGAACTTTTTAGTGATTTGCCTCACGCATTGGAAAACACAAAGGAAATTGCAGATAAAGTTGAGGTTTATGGATTAAATAATGATCCCATAATGCCCGAGTTCGTAATACCTGATCAATTTAATAATGCTGACGATTATTTAAGGCATATTACTTATCTTGGTGCTGAAAAGCGGTATTCAGATGTAAATGATGATATTCGTTCACGTATAGATTTTGAGCTTGAAACAATAAAAAAAATGGGATTCCCCGATTATTTTTAATTGTTTGGGATTTTTTGGTTGCTGCTAGAGAAATGGGAGTAATTGTAGGCCCGGGAAGGGGAAGTGCAGCCGGGTCGGTAGTTTCTTATTCTTTACGGATAACTGATATTGATCCGCTAAAGTATAATCTGCTTTTTGAAAGATTTTTAAATCCTGACCGTATTTCAATGCCTGATATTGATATTGATTTTGATGATGATGGTAGGGAAAGAATACTTGAATGGGTTAGAGATAAATATGGAAAAAACAGAGTAGCTCACTTGATCACATTCGGTACAATGGCTGCAAAAATGGCCATCAGAGATGTTGCCAGAGTGCAGCGATTACATCTTTCGGAGGCTGACAGACTCGCAAAAATGGTACCTGATAGCCCTGGTATTACATTGAATAAGGCAATGAAGGAAAACCCGGAGTTGAAAAAAGAACTTGATGAGGGTAAACCTGAAGTAAGTTCTGTACTTAAAAATGCAATCACACTTGAAGGGTCTGTTCGTAATACAGGAACGCATGCCTGTGGTATAATTATCAGTAAGGATGACCTCAACAATTATATACCTGTAACATCAGTAAAAGACTCAGTTCTAACTTATGCCACTCAAATAGATGGAAAGTACATTGAGTCAGTAGGACTTCTTAAAATGGATTTTTTAGGTCTTAAGACTTTATCTATAATTAAAGATACTGTTGAAAATATTAGAAAATCGAAAGGGGATATTATTGATATTGACAAAATTCCTTTTGATGATGAGCTTACTTACAATCTATTTAGTAAAGGTGATACAATTGCATTATTCCAGTTTGAATCAGATGGTATGCGTAAGCATTTAAAGGATCTTAAACCAACACGTTTTGAGGATCTTATAGCAATGGTGGCATTGTACAGACCGGGTCCTATGGCGTATATCCCAAATTTTATTGATCGCAAACACGGAAAGGAAAAGATAGAATACGATTTTCCTGAGATGAAGGAGGAACTGGAAGAAACATATGGTATTACTGTATATCAGGAGCAAGTGATGTTACTGTCGCGCAAGCTTGCCGGTTTTACTCGTGGTCAATCTGACTCGTTGCGAAAAGCAATGGGTAAGAAGAAGATTGCTGAGATGGAAAAGCTAAAAGTTAAATTCATAGAAGGTTGTGAAAAAAATAACTTGGAAGTTTCTAAGGTTGAGAAGGTTTGGAAGGACTGGGAGGCTTTCGCGAGCTATGCTTTTAATAAATCACATGCAACTTGCTATGCATATTTGGCATACCAAACAGCGTACCTTAAAGCGCATTACCCGGCAGAGTTTATGGCTGCTAACCTTGGTCGTAACCTTAGTGATATTAAAAAGATAACGCATCTTATTGCAGAAACGAAAAGAATGGGGATTTCGGTACTTAGGCCGGATGTAAACGAAAGCTCTGCAAGCTTTACCGTAACAAAAGTGGTATTATTCGATTTGGCCTGGCTGCCATTAAAGGAGTTGGTGAAGCTGCTGTTGATCAGGTTATTGCCGAAAGAGAAAAGAATAATTTCTTCACTAGTATTTTTAATTTTGTAAAAAGAGTAAGCTTAAAATCAGTAAACAAAAGAAGTATTGAAGCATTAGCTAAAGCAGGAGCTTTTGATGCTTTTGAAGATACTCATAGGGCTCAGTATTTTTTCTCTGAAGGAGAAAATTCAGGAAATTATATTGAGAAGGTAATTAAATATGGCTCAAAATATCAGGAGCAGCAAAATTCGTCTCAGGTTTCATTATTTGGTGATACTGAGATGTTTGAGGTTAGAGACCCTGATATGCCCGAGTGCGAAAAATGGAGCCTTCCCGTCCAGTTACAATTTGAGAAAGAGGTTACTGGTTTTTATATTTCAGGCCATCCTCTTGATGATTATTTGCAAACAATGGATAGATTTTCTAAAGTAAAAATTGACGAGCTTAGGAATAACATAGATAAATATAAGGATCAGCAGATTACGTTTGCCGGGATGATAACAGAATCATCTCAAAAGATCTCAAAAAATGGTGATCCTTTCGGTACATTTACTATAGAAGATTTTTCGGGGAATATAAATTTAGTACTATTTTCAGAAATGTACCTGAAGAAAAAACATATGCTTGAACCGGGTAATAATATATTTATTACAGCACGTATTGAAGAAAGACGTTATCAGCAAGGTAGCCTGCAAATTAAAATACTTGATATATTCTTGCTGTCGGAAACAATGGCAAAGCTTGCAAAAGCTATACTACTTAATATTTCTGTCACTGAAATTAATGATAAAATTTCTAGCGAAATATTAGAACTTACTAATGCAAATCCTGGAGATACACCTCTTCAAGTACGCTTAACAGATCCTGATAATAACGTAAATATCTTACTAAAATCTGTAAGCACTAAGGTTAATCCAAGGTTATTTGTAAAAGAACTTTTAGAGAGAAGTAAAATTAATTATTCAATTGTTTGATTTTTGATAAATAATACTTGTTAGTTTATTTTTCTTAACTATTTTTGACACGTTAATAAAAACACTTAAAATTATGGCATTAGAATTTACAGACGCTAATTTTGAAGCACTTGCGTTAAAAACAGATAAACCAGTTATAGTAGATTTTTGGGCAGTTTGGTGCGGACCATGCCGTATTGTTGGTCCTGTTGTTGAGGAAATTGGTGATGACTTTGGTGACAAAGTAGTAGTTGGTAAACTTGATGTTGACCATAATCCAGAAACAGCTAAGAAATATGGAATACGTAATATACCCACACTTTTGTTTTTTAAAAATGGTGAAGTAGTTGATAAACAGGTAGGAGCAGTTCCTAAACAAGTATTGGTAACTAAGTTAGAGGCACTTCTTTAGTTAGATTTATTTTTCAATTGTATGCTTGCCAGTTGGTAGGCTCAATTGATAGTTACTGATTATGTATTGTACTACAAATTGGGCTGTTTCTACATAGCCCTTTTTGGTTTGGTAGATTATTATATCTGATAACTAACAAATAACCAATGAATAAATAACTTTTGGGATATACTTTAGATCATAACCGTATAGAGCAATTTAGTCCTCTGGAATTACTTGCCAAACAAGTGGTAGAGGGTACTATAACTGGTCTGCACAAAAGTCCCTTTCATGGCTTTTCTGTTGAATTTGCTGAACACAGGCAGTATAACGCCGGTGAATCAACAAGGCATATCGATTGGAAACTTTATGGACGTACTGATAAGATGTATGTAAAAAGGTATGAAGAAGAAACAAATTTACGATGTCGCATAATTATCGACTGTTCTTCTTCGATGTATTTTCCTAAAATGGATTCTCCAACCATAGATAATCCAAATAAAATAGTCTTTTCAGTTTATGCAGCAGCTGCTCTCATAAGTTTAATGAATAAGCAGCGAGATACCACAGGATTGAGCTTATTTACAGATAAGGTGGAGTTTCATTCACATTCAAAGTCAAATTCAGTACATCAAAAGCATTTATTTACAGAGCTTGAAAAATTGTTGGATCTTAAAGCATCGGGTAGTGATAATCATACTAATATAACTAATTCATTGCATCAGGTTGCTGAATTGATTCACAAGCGATCATTGGTAATTATTTTTAGTGATATGTTTGATGATATTGACAGGCAGGAAGAAATGTTTTCAACTTTGCAACATTTCAAGCATTATAAACACGAGGTAATATTGTTTCACGTTACGGATAAGAAAGTAGAGGAGGAGCTTGACTTGGATGACCGTCCGTACAAGTTTGTAGATATGGAAAGCGGTGAATTATTGCGAGTTAACCCTGTTGAGATTCGTGAAAAATATATGGAAGAGGCAAAAAAAGCAAATCACGAACTTGAAGTGAGATGCGGACGTTATGGAATTGATTATGTTGAAGCTGATATTAATAAGGGCTTTGAAGGAATATTGCTTCCATATTTAATGAAAAGAAAAAAGTTATATTGATTGAGTATAACCCCCTTGTGTAAAGTCATATGTCCTTTGGTATTAAGAAGGCTTCCTGCCGGTCAGTCAGGCGGGCGTCATATTTTCTCGTAGTGACGTCATTGCGATGACGATCCCGATAGCTATCGGGAGAGGAAGAAGCAATCTCAATACGTCACTTTGAAATTGACTTAACACTAGGTTATTATCCCAACCATCTTAAAGTTCTAAATATTTGATATAAGTATGACTGCCAACAAATGTCAACAGTCATTTGATATTTAGTTAGTTCAGCTAATTATTATTACGTTATTTTAATCTAAGATAGCAATAAAAAAGTAAACTGAAGAAATACTAGTTTGCTTCTCTATTTATTCATAACTTTGTAACAAGGTGTACAATAACGAGATTTAAAAGAATAATTAATTTCTATCCAATGAATATTATAGGCCGTTTTGCGAAAAACCTTGTTGACTCAATTGCCGATACAGGGGAAAAGTTTTTAAAAACAGAAGGTTAAGAGGTAATTCAGTTCAAATGTTGCTTGAATTATGTGATGATCTTATTTCGCATAAAGGTTTTGCCTCCGGAATTGCCCTGGCCAGGGAAGTTGTTAATCGATATGGATTATTAACCCAAAATGATAAGTTAAAGTTCTTCAAGGAATTGAACAAGAACATGGGATATAACCTTCAAGAAATAAAGAAGGTTGCAGCTAAATTTTCAAATTCACCTACTGAAAAAACATTGCAGGAACTATCGGATCATCTGAAATCAAAGCTCCAAAAACTTTTCAGCAGGATGATAATGGCACCAATGGGCACACAGTTGATTGTTTCTCTAAGGGAAGACCTATTGGGTTTTATTCCTTCACATTCAGATTTACAAGCTGTTGATGAAGTTTTAAGAAGGTTGCTTATTTCATGGTTCAATCCGGGATTTCTGGTGCTCAAAAAAATTGACTGGGATACTGAGGCTTCCATTCTTGAGAAAATAATAGAATACGAGACCGTTCATTCCATTGCAAATTGGAATGATTTAAAAAGTAGGTTAGCTGCTAACAGGAAATGTTTTGCATATTTTCATCCTGCCCTGGAAGATGAACCTTTAATTTTTGTGGAAGTGGCTCTTACCAAAGGTATATCACGCTCTATTCAGTCAATCATTAATGAAGAAGCTGATTTGGAAAAAAAGACAGATACAGCCATATTTTATTCCATAAACAATTGTCAGAGAGGACTTAAAAAGATTCCTTTGGGGAACTTCCTGATTAAAATGGTTGTAACGGAACTTGCATATGAATTGCCATCGATTAAAAAATACAGCACATTATCCCCAATTCCGGGATTTGCTACCTGGTTAAGGGACGAGTTAAAAATAGGGGGTAGCCAATATTTACCAGAAAATGATATAGAATTGTTACAATTGATTAATGATAGTGATTGGTATAAAGACTCAAAAAACGCAATGAACTAAAAAACCATTGATTAAAGCATGTGCCAATTATCTTGTTCTCTCTAAAAAGAACGGAAACCCAATAAATTCAGTTGCAAGATTTCACTTTGGTAACGGAGCACAATTGTACCGAATTAACTGGATGGGCAATACATCAGAATATGGAATTACCAAATCTTTCGGGTTAATGGTGAATTATTTGTATGATCCAAAACAAATTGAAGCAAACCATGAAGCCTATTTGCAGAAAGGGGAGTTAGCATTATCAAAATCAATCTATTCCATTCTGGGCTCATAGTTATTTCAACCTCAGTAAATGTTATAACTTAATTTTAACTTCTAATTTCACCTCGCTCTTACTATTCCCATCAATAATATCATTGCCGGAGCCAATTGTATTTTGATTGAAGTAGCTTGTCCTGGCATATCGTAACCACATTGATATTCGTGGTATAATTTTCCATTTTAGCATGAGATACCATCGTTGACCATTGTTGAAATATGAAGGAACACTAAATGCATAAAGTACATCATTTTCATAAGTATATATGCGGCTGTTGTAACCGTCGGTAGCAAATAATGAGTATCTGAAAGTAGTTTCAAGTGGGAAATTTATTGGTCGGAAAAGTATATCCTGATAAATAAGATATCCGTTTTCTTGTTCAGCAAAGTCACTATTATAAATAATCATATCTATCCTGTTTTTACAGATGATATTATGTGTTACATTATAGGAAATAAAGAATCTAAACTCATGGCGCTCAATATCACTAATTAAGGGCATGTAATTGTATTCTTTCTTAAAATTTTCTTGTTTGTTTTTATAACGATATCTTATATATGAGTTTATATTTTCAATTGGAGTGAAATTTATTTGAGTAAGATAATCACGTCCAGTTGATGGAGAACTAATTCTATATTTTAGCCATGGAAATTGATAATGGTCAATATAGCCTGAAATCGAAATGTATTTGTGTATCAATGCTTTAAATCCTAAATATATTCCTGTTTCGTTTGCTATTGCACTACTTTCGGCAAATGGGTTTGAATATAAATTTTGATATTCTTTTCCATAATTATGGTATAAAATAGTTAAGAAAAATCGATCATCTAGAAATGTATTTATTCCGGCTATGCCTGCAAAACCACCAGCTGAAGAGCCTGCAAACTCACCGAAAAAGTTAACATTTTTCAGGTTTAATACCATATCTGCCCCATAATTGGTTAATTCAGTTCCCTGGAAGTTAAATTGTTTATATAATTCATCAGAAAGCACCAATGGCTTGTCTAATATAGTTTTATATGAAGTAACTCCGGTTGTGAAGTTTTTATGCTGATAAGCAATATGACCACCAAAAATTGTGATATTAATTGTATTCTTATCAAGGAGCTCATTAATTGTGCGATGCATACCTGTTTCAATGATGCTACTGGTACCATCTTGTTCGTTGTAAAGTAATGGTATAATATTACCGTCAACAGCATGAGATGAGTAAAAAGGTGTAAACGAGATATTTTTCCACTGTATTGTAGCTGCAATACCTCTAAAAAATCTGTTCTCATTAGCAGATGTATTTGGACGAATTCCTCTGGCAAATCTCTTAATCTGAACACCTTCAGCAGATTTTCCAAAAGTAAGACCACTCCAAAGTGTAAGACCTTGTCCAAATTCCAGATGATAATCTCCAACTACTATTTTTTTGATAATGTTAATATCTTCTGCGTAAGCAAAAGCTGATACAAAATCGTAACCATTACCCACTTTATTGCCGATCAACTTTTTTAAACTGTCACTTAACTGACCTTTAAACATTACTTCTCCGGCATCTTTATCCATAGTAAAACCAAATCGTATTTTATTTTTGAAATTAAATGAATAGCGTAAGTAATAGTGTTGAGGATTACCTAAATAAACTGAACCCGGATGAGCTATCGCAGAGTCGGAGGGAAGCGAAAACCCCTTACGGGTTTCAAGTATTTGATCAGCTCTTAGAAGCAGTTGATGCCTGCCATATTTTAAAAAGTGTTTAGCATTGTATTTTGCTTTTTGTTTAAAGGGCTTAGTAACAACAAATGGCTGAAGTCTTTTTATAGTTTCTTCATCAAATCCGTTTATTGAAGTAAGTTCATAAATAGATAATAATTGCCCGAATTGATTAATGTAAAGCTTCAAATTATTTAACTGAATATCGTTAATCATGTATAGATCTCTTAACATATCAATATTAGATCCATTAATATTAATTGGGTTTTTGGAATAATAGAGGTAGTCATCAATGAGATCAGAATAGTCAAGATTTATATCAGTTGATTGGGCGATGTTTTCAAGTTGGTCAGTTATAAATTCAATATTAACAGGTTGTAAGGTATCAGCTTCTTGTGCATAAATGCCTGTGATATTGGAATTAAAGATTACAATTAAGAAGATAGTAATTAGATTCTTGCATAACCCATAATCAAGTATCCTTGATCGTAGTGAAATATCTCTACTGAATTTATAGACAGTATATTGATATTCACTATCATGCTCAAAAATAAGCTTGTGTTTAAGTACATTTATGGTCTCAATAATACTTATCCTTCTAACAATATTTAATTTGTCAGGCATTGTTAGAATTTGAAATATTAACGATGCTTGTGGTGAAAATCCTAGTGATTCGTGCATAATTGCAGAAATATCAAATACAAGGTTTTTAATTTTGATGCCAAAACCAAAACTGAATATTTCTTTTCTTGTGGAAAAACCCGTTCTGAAAAAGAATTTTCCTTTTAACTCGTACTCAAGACCACCACGAAAAATTACAGGATTAATTGCTGTACTTTTTTCAGCCTCAACAGTTGCTAAAAAAACATCCGATATATGCCATGCAAATCCAACACGGTATATTGCAGGTAGTTTTTCATCTTCATATTCAGCAAGTTTCACCATAATTGGATTAAAAACCCAGGCTCCAATTGTAACTCTATCACTTATTTCAGTTTGTATTCCCAGTTCGAAAGTTATACTACCTTTATTCCCATAATTATTGCCTAATGTAGTTTGTATATAATCTAATTGTAGGCCTATCCTTAATTTTTGGCCGAAAGCTCTTGCATATGCTAAACCTATTTTTTGATCATTATATAAACTGTAGCCAAAATGGTTGTATGTGGCAGCAAAAACACCATATTTTGTGGGAATAATGCCCGCTATACTTTTTGAACTAAGCTCATTGATAAGAAAGCGGTTTTCATAATATATGCCCACAACGGGTTTTTCGAATAAGGCTATACCTGCCTGATTATTCATTGCTGCCCAAAAATCAGTAATCGCTACTGACGAGCGTCCCATTCCTGCCGAACGCGAACCAATTGGATAATTATAGCCTGTGGCTAAACAAGAATTAGGTGTGGCTAAAACCACCACCACGATTGTTAAAAATATCTTAAAATAATTCTGCATCTAAATAAAGGGTTAATTTTGAAATACAGATTATTAGGGTCATCCGTTATGAACGGTATAAATGTAATAAAAAAAAGCTTTAAAATAGAAATTAATAGAAATATCGTTACTAATCAGTGTCAAATTAAAAAATATATAATAGTTATAATGTTTTGACAAATAATAACAGATTATACTTTGAGCGCCTTTGTGATGTGCTTTGAGCATCTTTGTGGTAAAATTTTAACCACGAAGGATCACCAAGTAATGCACAAAGGTAACACAAAGAAAAAATATAATTGTTAACTGACTGACTTTTACAAACAATTAACATACTGATTAGTTACGAAATATCAAATATTAAAACTTTAACTTAAATACTATGTGCAAAAAAGTTCTTAAATTTTTAGTTGATCTAAAGGAAAATAATGACAGGGATTGGTTTAAAGCTAATAAACAATATTACGAAGAGGCAAGAAATGAGTTTAAAGAAATGGTTGAAAATCTTATACCGGAATTGGCACTTACAAATCCATTACTGGCAAACCTGGAGGCTAAGGATACTATCTTTAGGATTTACAGGGATGTGAGGTTCTCTAAAGATAAAAGTCCTTATAAGGTAGCCATGGGTGCTAATATGGCACCAGGAGGTAGAAAATCAGTATTGGCAGGTCATTATTTTCACATTGAACCTGGCAATAGTTTTCTTGCTGGTGGATCGTATTGCCCACCTAGTGAACAGCTTAAAAATATCCGATCAGAAATTTATTATAATAGTCAGGAATTCAAGGAAATTATAAATTACGGTGATTTTAAAAACCTATTTGGTGAAATTACAGGAGATAAACTTAAACGATCTCCTCTTGGTTTTCCTAAAGATTTTGAAGATGTTGAACTTCTCAAGTTTAAGGATTACACAATTTTCCATAAAATTGATGATGAAACTATTCAAAAACCTGATTTTCTTGCAATATCATTAGGTATTTTTGAAAAGATGAATCCCTTTATTGGGTTTTTGAATAGGGCGATAGGATAGAAGAGTAAATAGACAAATAAACAAGTGGATTCTTGGGCTATTTGTTCTGAATCAAATATTAATTTATTGTATCATAAACTAATTTCTGCAACCCTCGATAAACTATCTTGTCATTGATAGCAGAAGAATAACTTTTGAAAGTGTATCCTGAGAAGAACAGGGAAATAATAGAAAAGAGCCGTAAAGGGAATTTAAAAGCCCAGTACCAATTGTATAACAAATATGCAAAGGCAATGCTAAATGTTAGTTATAGGTTAATGGGTACAATTGAAAGCGCTGAAGATATACTTCAGGATGCCTTTACAGAAGCATTTAAGATGTTACACACATATCGTTATGATTCGTCATTCGGCGCCTGGTTTAAAAGAATAGTTGTAAATAAATGTATAAATGAAATAAAACGAAGTAAGGCAGATTTAAAGTATTACGATGATATGACTCAGTTTAACTCACATACAAACATAGAAGAAAAACTTCCTGAATTAAGTGTTGAATCAGTAAAGAAAGCCATGGAAAAACTTCCTCAGGGTAACCGGGTTATCTTCTCACTTTACCTGTTGGAAGGGTACGATCACAGGGAAATTGCTCAAATTCTAAATACAAGTGAAAGCAACTCTAAATCACAGTATATGAGGGCTAAAAGAAGAATCAGGGAAATTTTAAATACTACAAGTCATGACTAACGATAAGCTAGAACAATATATTCTAAATAATAGAAATGAGTTCGATACACTTGAACCTTCTGAGGACATATGGGATGGTATTGTTAAAGAAAAGCCTAAACAGAAGATATTTATCTTGAGTAAGCTGAAATGGGTTGCACGTGTAGCTGCTGCTATACTAATTTTTATTGGAAGTTATTATTTCCATGAATATAGAAGTCAAAAACAACAGTTAAGTAGCCATAACGAAGAAATTAATAAGAATACTAATCTTTACAACAACTTAATTGAAGCTGAGCTATATTACACAGCACAAATTGGTATTGAAACGGAAAAATTTTATCAATTAACTGCAGGAGACTTTTTGGTTCGTGAAGAAATTCAGAATGAATTAAAGGAACTGGATAGAGAGTTTAGTGAATTGAAAGAAGATTTAAGCGATAATGCGGATAATGAAGATATCATTGCGGCAATGATTCAAAATTACCGACTAAAACTAAGGATATTGCAAGATATGATGTTTCAACTAAAAACAGGTTAAAAAAGAAAAAAGCACTAGTGATGAAATCAAACTTATTTAAATTAATTCCGGTATTATATTTCCTGTTGCTGCTTTCTGTATCAGCAAGAGGACAGTCGTTTAGCAAAGAGAACAAGATTGTGCGTTCATTTGTTTTAACAAATGATACTGAAATTGAAATTACCAATAAATATGGTGATATTAATCTTGAGAGTTGGGACAATGATTCAATCAGGATTGAAATTAACTACAAGGTAACCTCCACAAAGGAGTCTAAACTTGATAAAACATTCAATGCGATTAATTTCGATTTTAATGCAAATCAATATTATATTATTGCAAAAACTGTTTTCGAAGGCAAGGGCTCATTTTGGACAGATGTTTCTGATATTGCAAATAATATGTTTGCCGGTGGTACTTATACATCCATTGATTACACTATTTACATACCTGCAGATAAGAGAATTAACCTAACCCTTAAATATGGTAACGTTTATATGGCCAATTATGATGGATATTTTAAACTTTCACTTTCCAATGGTGATTTTAAAGCACATAACCTTGATGGAGAAGTAGAATTAGATATTACATTTGGAGATGCAACTATAAACAAAATTGAAGATGGTAAAGTAAAAATTAGTTATGGTACTTTTAGTCTTGAAAATTCAAACAAGTTGTCAATAATAGGGCAATCGGCCGAATTTGATTTAGGAGTTATTAATAACTTGGTAATTGACTCAAAACGTGATAAAGTAACAATAGAAGAGATAGGCGATATAAGTGGTGTGACCTATTTTAGTAG
>FUWD013189832.1_pt1 | contig 15981 bp, 15 predicted proteins | sample 1063281 | NCBI WGS metagenome assembly FUWD01 (sample SAMEA79048168, study PRJEB19326) | metagenome | biome: marine | reverse complement strand
GATCCTAAAAATATAAAAAGTTAATTAAATAGCCTGTTTAATTGAAAGTTTAACTTTTCCTCTATCAAAACCTAGAACTTTGACAGAAACTTCATCACCTTCTTTGACAACATCGCTTACTTTTTCAACTCTTTTAGGTGCAAGCTCTGAGATATGAACTAGCCCATCTTGTTTTCCTAAAAAATTAACAAATGCTCCAAACTCCATAATTTTTACGACTTTACCTTTATAGATTTTTCCTACCTCAGCTTTAGCAACCAAACTTTTAATTATTTCAATAGCTTTATTTCTTGATTCTTCATCTGGAGCAGCAACGGTAATTTCTCCGGTATCTTTTACATCAACTTTTGCTCCTGATTTTTCGACTATCTCTCTAATTGTTGCACCACCTTTGCCTATAACAGTCGCGATATCTTTTTTATCTACAGTTACAATCTCCATTTTAGGAGTATGTTTAGAAAATTCTTTTCTAGAATCTTTTAAAGCTTTATTCATCTCACCAAGAATGTGCTCTCGACCAGCTTTGGCTTGATCCAAGGCTTTTTCCATTATTTCAAAAGTAATACCTGTAATTTTAATATCCATTTGAAGAGATGTAATTCCAGACTTTGTTCCCGCTACTTTAAAATCCATGTCACCAAGATGATCTTCGTCTCCTAATATGTCTGATAATACAGAATATTCTTCACCTTCCTTAATTAATCCCATTGCTATCCCAGCTACAGGTTCTTTCATGGGCACTCCGGCATCCATAAGAGATAAAGAAGTACCACATACAGTTGCCATTGAAGATGAACCATTAGACTCTGTAATTTCAGATACGACTCTTAAAGTATAAGGAAAATTTTCTGATTTTGGTAATGAAGAATTTATCGCTCTCCAAGCTAATTTCCCGTGACCAATTTCTCTTCTACCAGTTCCTATTCGACCACATTCTCCTACAGAGAATGGTGGAAAATTGTAGTGTAACATAAATCTACTTCTTTGCATTCCATTTAGACTCTCAATTCTTTGCTCATCATCCGACATACCTAATGTCGTTACTACAAGAGCTTGAGTTTCACCTCTTGTAAAAAGAGCAGAACCATGGGTTCTAGGTAAAACACCTACCTCACATTTGATCTGTCTAACATCAGCTAATCCTCTCCCGTCAATTCTCTTTTTCTCTTTTAAAATTGCAGTTCTAACAATATCTTTTTCTAAAGACTTAAGTTGTCCCATTGCTTCGTTTTCTGAAATATTTTCATCTTCGGCAAACATAGCTTTACATTTTGAGTCTATTTCAGAGATGGCTGATGATCTTTTTTTCTTATCTACTTCTTTAAAAGCTTTTCTAAGATCTGCCTCAAATGCTTCAGCTATTTTCTTTTTAACTGCAGAATAATCTTTTGTTTCAACTTCCCATTTAGGTTTTCCAGCTTTTTTTGCTAAATTTTCTATTGCATTAATTATTGGAACAAATCCTTCATGTCCAAATTTTACAGCACCTAGCATCTCTTGCTCTGAAAGCCCAGTTGCTTCTGACTCGACCATTAAAACTGCATCTTTAGTACCTGCTACTACTAGATCTAATATTGATCCTTCCATTTCTTTAGCCGATGGATTTAATAAATACTTACCGTCTTTAAACCCTACTCTGCTTGCTGCGATTGGTCCTTGAAAAGGTAATCCTGAAATTGCTAACGCTGCTGAGGAAGCAATAATTGACAAAATGTCTGTTTGGTTTTCTCCGTCATAAGATAAAACTGTTGGCAATAATTGAACTTCATTCATAAATCCTGATGGGAATAAAGGTCTGATAGGTCTATCTATAAGTCGAGATATTAACGTCTCTGACTCTGTTGGTCGTGCTTCTCTTTTGAAATATCCCCCTGGAATTTTACCAGCAGCATAATATTTTTCTTGGTAATTTACTGATAAAGGAAAATAATCCTGACCATCGTTAACTTTTTTTGCTCCAACTACTGTGGCTAAAACCACCGACTCACCGCAAGTTGCTATAATCGCGCCATCAGCTTGTCTTGCTATTTTTCCTGTTTCTAGAGTTATTTTTTTACCATTAATTTCAATTTCTTCTTTTTCAATTTTGAACATTATTTCCTTAAATTTAATTGTTTAATTACTTTATTGTATGAGTCTGGATTTTTCTTTTTTAAATAGGCTAAAAGTTTTTTTCTTCTGTTAACAGACTTTGTTAACCCAACTGTAGAATGTTTGTCTTTTTTGAATTTTTTAAAATGCTCTGAAAGCTTGGTAATTTTATCAGTTAATAGTCCAACTTGAACTTCTGCTGAACCAACATCTTTATCGTGAATTGCTAACGACTTAATTGTTTCTTTTTTTTTCTGTGTCATTTTTTTTATTTAAATTTATTAATCTTTCTATCTTTTCAGCATATTCGAATGAATTATCTTCTACAAATGCAAGTCTAGGAAGAAACTTAATATCAAGTTTTTTTGACAGTGCTTTTCTAACAAGATGGGAGTATTCCGTCAAGATACTTACAATTTTTTTAGACTCTATTCCTCCAAGTGGAATCACATAAACCCTAGCAGATTTCAAATCTGCTGTCATTTTTACCTCCGTAACAGTAACAACGCTTGTATCTAGAGCTAAGATTTTAGCCTCGTTTCTAATAAACACTTCACCAAGGCTTTGTTTGATTAATTCTCCTACTCTTAACTGTCTTTGAGAATATGCTGGGGCTGAATTACCTTTAGCCATTGTTTTAAATTTGCCTATCTATTTTTTCAGACTGATAAGCTTCGATTATATCTCTCTCCTTAAAATCTATAAAATCTTTTAAACTTATTCCACACTCTAAACCATTTTTAACTTCTTTAACTGCATTTTTCTCTCTAAATAAACTTGAAATTTCTCCATCATAAACCACTACTCCATCTCTAATAAGTCTTGCCTTTGACTTGTTTTTTATTTCTCCATCAATTACTTTTGATCCAGCTATTTTTCCAGCATCAGATACTTTAAATACTTTCAAAATTTCAGCTGATCCGCTCACAGTTTCTTTTGTTTCAGGTTCTAATAACCCTGAGAGACCTTTCTCAACAAACTCTAAAACTTCATAAATAATATTATAATATTGGATTGTAATATTTTGTTGCTCTGCTAATTTTTTCGCTTGGTTATTTGGTTTTACATTAAAGCCAATTAACAAAGCATTAGAAGCTTTAGCTAATGAAACATCCGACTCATTAATCATACCAATATCAGATAAAATAATATTTGCTTTAACCTCAGGGTGTTCAATTTTATTAATTGCATTTTTTAATGCTTCACTTGAACCTTGCACGTCAGATTTTATAATAATATTTAACTCTTGTTTTGTGCTTTGATTTTCAAATATTGAGGTCTTATCTTTGACGACAGGTTTTTTCAAATTTGAACCACTTTTATTAAACTCTGCTATTTCTTTTGCTTTATCTTCATTTTCAGTAACTAGAAATTCTGCCCCAGCGAAAGCTGAGTCGTTCATTCCTAAAATCTCAACAGGCATTGAAGGCAAAGCTTCATCTATTATTTTACCTTCATGGTTAATCATTGCTCTAATTTTTCCATAAGTATTTCCACAAACAAAATAGTCAGCTTTTTTAAGTATACCATTAGTAATTAATATTGTTGAAACGGGACCTTTGCCTTTATCAATCTTAGACTCGATCACAACACCTGTTGCTGGCCCACTAAAAGAAGCTGATAAATCTAAAAGCTCTGATTGTAATAATATGCTCTCTTTTAATTTATCAAGATTTAATTTTTTAGTTGCTGATACTTCTACGAATAAAGTATCTCCACTAAAATCTTCAGCGATAAGCTCATATTTCATTAAATCATTTTTAATTTTTGTAATATTTTTATCAGGTAAATCGCATTTATTGATTGCAACAATAATTGGTACTTTAGCTGCTTTGGAGTGTTGAATAGCTTCAATTGTTTGAGGCATAATCCCATCATTAGCGGCTACAACTAATACAACAATATCAGTAATTTTTGAGCCTCTTGCTCGCATTTCGGTAAATGCTGCGTGTCCAGGAGTGTCTATAAAAGTAATAATTTGATTATTGTCGCTTTGAACTTGGTATGCTCCAATATGTTGAGTAATACCTCCATGCTCACCTGATACAACGCTTGTATTTCTTAAAGCATCAAGTAACGATGTTTTACCATGATCAACGTGTCCCATAATAGTTACTACTGGTGGTCTTTTTTCAACTTTGCCTTCTAATTGATTTTTCTTTTTCTTAATATCTATGTCTGGCGTTGCTTCAATAATTGGATTGTGACCAAATTCTTTAACAATGTATTCAGCAGTATCCTTATCAATTATGTGATTGATAGTTGCTACTACCTTCATATTAAATAAAAATTTAATTATATCAGCTGAACGCTCAGCCATTCTGTTTGAAAGTTCTTGGATGGTAATTGTCTCGGGAATATTTACATCTCTTATTACCTTTACGGTTTCTTTTTTTCATCTGGATTATCTACTTTTTTTCTTTTAGTCTTGCCCGTTTAACAGACGCTAAGCTTCTCTGCTTTATTTCAACTTCCTCAACATTCATTGCTCTAGAAACTGTAAGTTTAAACTCTCGCTTAGATGATAAAGGATCTTTTAACTTTAATTTAGTTTTAGAGGGATTTTTCTCCTCTTTTTTAATAAAGTTTTTCGTTGCTTGTTGTTCTACGAATTTTCTAACAATATTACTCTTAAATCCTTCTGGTTTTTTAAAACCACCAGCAGTGTTGCTTGGTTTGTTATCTCGAGATGATTTGAAAGGAGTTTTCTTTTCAATAGAAAAGGTTTTTTTTCCATCACTTGATAAAGATGACAAATCAATTTTTTTTGATATGCCAGTAGATATAGTTAAAGTTTTTTTCTTATTTTTTTGATCGTCCATGTAAAATTTATTTGAATACTATCTCTCTGGCTGACATAATTAATTGATCAGCTTCATCTCTAGAAAGAGAGAATTCTTCTAAATAGCCCTCTATTCTAATTTTTTTTCCTTTAATTTCATCAAAACCACCAATTAATTCATCCGATGAAAGCTCAGCAAAGTCTTTGAGTGATTTAATATTTCTTTGACCTAATAGAACCAACATTCCTTGGGTAATGCCTTTAAGATTAACTAAAGCATCTTCCATTCCAAGTTCTTTAAGTTTTTTTGAAATTTCCTCTTTTTCCTTAACTAAATTTTCTTTAGATCTATTAATCAACTCGTTAGCAGTTGCCTCATCAATTCCTTCGATCTTAGTTATATCCTCTGAAGAAGATTGAGCAATCTCCTCGATACTTTGCATTCCCTCTGACACAAGTAATTGTCCAAGCGTTTCATCAACTTCTAAGCTTTTAACTAAATTTTCTGTTCTTTCTTTAAATTCTGCCTGCCTTCTTTCTGAATCTTCTTGATCAGTTAAGATGTCAATCTCGTAATTTGTAAGTTTTGATGCCAATCTCACATTTTGACCTCTTCTTCCAATTGCCTTACTAAGATTTTCCTCAGTTAAAATTACATCAATTCTTTTATTGTCCTTATCTATTAAAACTTTTTGTATCTCTGCTGGAGATAAAGACTCAGCTATTAATGTAGGTAGATCTTCCGTCCACTTAATGATGTCAATTTTTTCACCATGTAGTTCATTTACTATTGTTTGTACTCTGCTTCCCCTCATACCAACACAGGCTCCAACGGGATCGATTGAACTCTCCTTTGAAAAAACACATATCTTTGCTCTACTTCCTGGGTCACGTGCAACTGCTTTTATTTCAATGATACCTTCGTAAATTTCTGGAACTTCTTGAAAAAAAAGCTTTGCTAAAAATTGTGGATGTGCCCTTGATAAAAAAATTTGATGTCCTTTTAATTCTTTTTTTACTTCATAACAGTAGGCTTTTACCCTGTCTCCTGTCTTTAATATTTCTCGAGGAATCAACTCATCTTTTTTTATTACACCTTCAGCTTTACCAAGATCTACAATTACATTTCCATATTCTAATCTTTTTATAATTCCACTTAAGATTTGTCCTTGTTTGTCTATAAAGTCTTCGTACTGTCTATTTTTTTCAGCTTCTTTAACTCTTAAACCAATTACTTGCTTTGCACTTTGCGCAGCAATTCTACCAAAATCAATTTGGGGAAGATCTTCAAATATTTGGTCTCCAACTTTTAAATCCTTATTCTTTTTATCAATAGATTTCGCATCGTTTAAAATTATTTGCTTACTTGAGTCTTCAACTTCTTCGACAATATCTAAAACTTTTTGAATTTTAATTTCACCAGTTGCTCTATCTATAAGCACTCTAATATTATTTTCAGCACCGAACTTTGTTAAAGCGGCTTTTTGAATAGCGCTTTCCATAGACTCGAGTACAATCTCTTTATCTATAGATTTTTCATTTGCAACTGCCTCTACTATTCTTAATAATTCTACTTTATCTAATCCTCTATTTAACATTTTTTTCCTTTTTTAGTTTGCTCCAAAAAAAAATGGGCTAAAGCCCATTTTGATAACATCTAATTTTTTATGTATATTTAAAGAAAATTTAAGGCTTTTTCAAGATCACAGTTTAAAAACATTTATCTTATCTGTTTTTTCCCAAGAAAATTCACCTTTATTTGTAGGTTTTCTTCCAAAATGACCGTATGCCGAGGTAACTTCGTAAATTGGTTTATTTAACCCAAGCATTTCTCTAATACCTCTTGGGGAGAGATCAAAATTTTTCTCAATTAATTTTTTAACATTTTCAGTTTTGTCTTGGTCGCCATCAGATAATTTAACAAATATAGAAAGTGGTTTTGAAACACCTATTGCATATGCAAGTTGGATAAGACATTTATCTGACACTCCAGCAGCTACGATATTTTTTTGCAAGGTATCGAGATACATAAGCAGCTGATCTGTCAACTTTTGTTGGATCTTTGCCTGAAAAAGCTCCCCCTCCATGTGGGGCCGCACCACCATAAGTATCAACAATAATTTTTCTTCCAGTTAATCCTGTATCACCATCAGGACCTCCAATGATAAATTGTCCTGTTGGATTTATATAAACTTCTTTATCTTCTAAATTATTTAAATACTGTTCTGGTATAGATTTTTTAATATATGGAAAAACTAATTCACGAACTTTTTCTTGATTTAAATCTTTTGAATGTTGAGTTGAAATTACAACAGATGTAACTTTTGTTGGTTTACCATCTTCATAAGCCATTGTTACTTGGCTCTTAGAGTCAGGTTCAATTCCTTTTAATGATCTTTTTTTCGATCATCAGCCATCAGTCTTAAGATTTTATGAGAATAATGTATTGGTGCAGGCATAAGATCTTCCGTTTCATCACACGCATAGCCAAACATAATTCCTTGATCCCCTGCGCCTTCATCTTTATTGTCTTTTGAGTCAACTCCCATCGCAATATCGGAAGATTGGGAGTGCAAGTGAGACTCAATTTTTGTTTGGTCTTTCCAACTAAAGCCCTCTTGGTCGTAACCAATGTCTTTAATGCAATCTCTAACTTTTTGAATTAATTCATCTTTTTTTATTTCAGGTGCCCTGATCTCTCCTGCTAAAACAACTTTATTTGTTGTCGTTAAGGTTTCACATGCAACTCTAGCAAATGGATCTTTGGAAAGGTATGAATCAACAACCATATCTGAAATCCTGTCACAAACTTTATCTGGATGACCCTCAGAAACTGACTCACTTGTAAATAAATAATTATTTTTCATATTTTCTCAAAACAAAAAAGATTGAAAGAGATGTAATTAAAAGAGCAAAGAATATCAAATTAAATTTTTTAATTTTTTTTTCGGTGTTAATAAAAGGAACATTTAACTCTATTGAACCAACCTCATTTGGTTTTAATACTTTTTTCACAATACCTTTATTGTCAATGAAAGCGCTTAAACCCTGATTTGCGGACCTAACTAAAAAGGTTTCACTTTCAATTGCTCTAAATATTGCTTTAGCAAAATGTTGATAAGGGCCTACAGTTTTACCAAACCAAGCATCTTGTGAAATATTTACTATTAAATTTTTTTCTTCATTAATTTTAACCATTTCTGGAAAAATTATTTCATAACATATTAACGGCAACAACTTTAAACTTTCGTATAAAAAGATGTTTTTATCTTTACCACTTTTAAAAGAACCATGACCTTGTGTTATTTTTTTAATCCAATCTTATTTAATATATTCTCAAAAGGTAAAAACTCTCCGAATGGGACTAATTTAATCTTATTATATTTAAAAAGTACTTCTAATTTGTTGTTAACTATTACCAAACTATTAAATGTATCGATTTGATCATCACGAGATACTTCATAATTAACGCCAAAAAGCACTATGTGATTATCGGCAAATGCTTCTTTAAATAAATATTCAAATTTTTTAATCTGCTCAAAATGATAGCCACTTAAAATTCCCTCGGGCCAAACAAATAGGGTCTTTTTACTTTTATCTGGATCACTATATTTGATTAATTTAAGAATATTTTCCTCAATATTAGACTCTGTCAAATTATATTCTAAATCAAAATTAGGAGAAATAATTTTTGTGTAAATTGAATTTCCTGAGTTTAAATCTAAGTCAATAATTTTATTATTATTATTTTTGATAATTGAAGATCCATAAATATAATTTCCAAAAAAAATAGTTAATAATATTAAAAAAAATAATTATTTCTTTTTTTTTTTAAAAATTAGTAAAAGGGGTGAACAAAAAAATAAAATGGTCAAATAATTGAATGAAAAAAAATCAATATGAGATAATCCTTGTAATAATTCTGGTTTCCACGACCAGCTGTAAGCCCATAAGTTCCAAGGAAAACCTGAAAATAATTTTGCTCTAAGAAAGTCAACAAATGCTAAAGCACTACAAAACAATAAGATTGAAATAAAATTATTTTTAATAAAAGGACCGGCTAATAAAATACTTAAACCAAAAAAAAGTCCTAAAAAAATGGGTAAACCAATAAGGGCAAAAGGTATTAAGAATTTAAAGGATTCATCAAAGGTTAATGAATTAGAAATCCAATAAGTTCCTGTTAAAAAAAACCAACACCAAAAAGATAACCAATTAAAAATAAATTTAGTAAATAGGGTTTTTCTCTATAAGTATTTTTTGATTTTTTTTGCACATAGGTTGTTGTCAAAAACAAACTCGGAATATTAAAAAATTTAAATAGCTATAATTAAATGGTTGAAAAGTGAAGATAGTTATAGCTCCTAAAAAAAGAGGAAATAAAAAAACTAAAAAAAACGACTATTAAAAAAGTTAAAAATCATTAATTTATCAAATTAAGTATTTTATTTTCTATTTTTTGGCATTTCTTCAAAGTCTTTGTTTAACCTATGACGATAGCCAAATAAATGGACAAAACCGTGTACCCAAATTTTATCAAAAGTGTAATTGAAATTATTTTTTTATTTTGCTTTAAAATTTTATTTAAATTTATAATAATGTCGCCAAGATAAATTTGCTTTCTAGATTTAAGAATTTTTTTTAATTCTTTTTTTTCATAAAAAGGAAACGATAATATATCTGTAATTTTATTTTTTTTCTATATTTTTATTTAATTTTTTAATTTCTTGATCATTTGAAAGATTTATAGAAAATTTTAAATTATTTTTTTGAATAAAGCTAAATTCTTTTCAAATCTTTTTAATTTTTGTCTATGTAAAATGTTGGATTACTAATATATTTTTTCCATTTTTTATTAGTAACTATAACATCAGCTTTGATCATCAGTTTTTTTTTGGTAGGCTTTAATAATTTTAGACACTAATGGATGTCTAACTACGTCTGTATGATCAAATTCTATGATTTTAATTTCATCAATATGACTGAGGATATTTTTAGACTTAACTAAACCAGAGTGTGATTTGTTTAAAAGGTCAACCTGTGTTGGATCACCGTTCACAACTAATTTTGAATTTTCACCTATCCTTGTAAGAAACATTTTTATTTGAGTTTCTGTTGCATTTTGAGCTTCATCTAAAATGGCAAAACTATTTTTTAATGTTCTACCTCTCATAAATGCCAATGGTGCAATTTCTATTTCACCAGACTCAATTTTTTTATCTATTTTTTCAAAACCAAAAAGTTCATACAAAGCATCGTAGAGCGGTCTAAGATATGGATCGACTTTTTCCTTCATATCTCCTGGTAAAAAACCAAGTTTTTCCCCAGCTTCTACTGCTGGTCTTGAAAGTATAACTCTTTCAACTTTTTTTTCCATTAGCATTGTAATGGCAACTGATACTGCTAAAAAACTTTTTCCCGTACCAGCTGGTCCAAGCGCTAATACAATATCATTTTCTCTTAATGCTTTTATGTAATTAGATTGTTTTTCAGATCTTGCTATTACAGATTTTCTTGGAGTTTTTATTAATTGTGCAAATGATTTAACATTTGAATTTCGCTCATTATTAGATTCTTTATTCACAGATAAAATTATATCACTTTTTTCTATGGTATTTGTTAAAAAAAATTTGTTTATTAAAAACCTAATTGCTTCAGCAACCACTAGTATATTCTCAGGACTTCCCTTAACAGTTATAGAATTTCCTCTAAAAAAAAGATTTGTCTGAGTTAATTTTTCTAAATGCTTTAAATTAATATTAAATTCACCTACTAATGATGAAAGTAAATTATTATCTAAAATCTGAATATTTAAAGTCTCTTTATCTATTTTTTTAATTGTAAATTTTTTATCTATTTTACTAATTTCTGACATCTACTATGCTGCGTTTGTCTGATTTAAATTATTAGTTATCTCACCAAACAAACTATTATGATTAAATTTTTTAATTTGCACGTTCAATAATTGGCCGCTTAGATCTTTTTGACTATCAACAATCACAGAGTTCAAGAACTTATCTCTACCAAAATATTTATCTTGGTTTTCCAACTTGTTTTCAAAAAGCACTTCAATTGTTTGGTTAAGTAGCCTTTTTTTGTTTTCAGCGTTAATTTTTTCCAACACAGACTGTAATTCAATTAACCTATTTTTTGAGGCATTTTCATTAATTAAACTGAGTTTTGAAGCAGGTGTTCCGGGTCGAGGACTAAATATGAATGAATATGAATTTATAAACCCTATTTCTTTAATTAATTTTACAGTATCTCTAAAATCTTCTTCTGTCTCTCCGGGATAACCTACTATAAAATCTGATGAGAATTGAATATTTGGTTTTGCTTTTTTTAGTTTATTAATTATTTCATAATAATAATCAATATTATGTTTTCTATTCATCGCATTAAGAATTTTTGTAGATCCACTTTGGACAGGCAAATGAAGGATTGGCATTAGTTTCTCACAATTTTTATGAACATTGATTAAGTCTTCAGTAACATCTTTTGGATGTGAAGTTGTGTACCTAATTCTAATTAAATTTTTTAAATTATTAAGTTCATAGATTATATCTGAAAGCTTAAAGTGCTTGTTTTGCTCTTGGTAATAGTATGCATTTACATTTTGACCTAAAAGAGTGATTTCTTTTGAACCATTATTAATTAGTTGTTTTGCTTCTGATATAATATCACTAAAAGGTCTAGAATATTCAGGCCCTCTAGTATATGGCACCACACAAAAATGACAAAACTTATCACAGCCTTCTTGAATGGTTAAAAATGAAGAAGTTTTTGAATTAGAGTTTTTTAATTCATTTAAGCTATCAAATTTTTCTATTACCTCAAATTCTGTGCTATTTATTTTTTCTTCAGTTTTTTCAATTCTATTAAGTATAGAAGATATTTGATGATAAGATTGCGGGCCTATAACGGCATTAATATATTTTTCACGATTAAGCATTTCTTCATTTTCAGCTTGGGCTACACAGCCTGTAACTAAAACAATAGGTTTTTTTCTATTTCTAAATTCTTTTTTAACTCTTCCAATATCGTGATAAACTTTTTCAGTAGCTTTTTCTCTTATGTGACAAGTATTTAATATATAACAATCTGCTTCTGAAATATTCTTTGTTGGTAAATAACCAATTGGTTTAACTAAATCTAGAATACGATTACTATCGTACTCATTCATCTGGCATCCAAAAGTTTTAATAAATATTTTTTTTGACAAATTATTTTTTATTTTTGACCCATAAAGTTCTAACTTATGATCTACTAATTTATAACCCAGTTTCTGAGCTACTTTGATTTGAAGTTCCTCAATTTCCTTATCTACAAACTCAATTATCTCACCGCTATTAATATCTATTAAATGGTCATGATGCTCCTCAGGCGACTCCTCATATCTAGCCTTTCCACCCTTAAAGTCATGTTTTTCTACAATACCAGACTCCTCAAGCAATTTTACGGTTCTATAAACTGTCGCTATGCTTATTTTTTTATCAATTTTATTTGCTCTTTTATGTAATTCATCAACGTCTGGATGATCCGCTGCTTCAGACATTATTTTTGCAATGATTTTTCTTTGTTCAGTAAGCCTTACTCCTCTTGCCAAACATTTTTCTTCAATATTATTCATATAATTTTATAACTTAACTTAAATATAGAGGTTTAATCAATTTATTTTCTAATAAATTATTGTCTCTCAATAAGTTAATATTCATAAGCTTATTTTCAACAAATTTTATTTCTTTAATTTTAAAAGACAAAAGCTCTTTGTCCTTATTTAATTCAATAGGGGCAACCACTATGCAATTATTAAAATCAAATTTATTCGCATTTATAATTTGAGGGTCTGAATAAGTAATTTGTTTTTTATTTAAGACTTCAACAAAATAAAAAAGTTTGGAAGTTTTTTGTATTGAGATAACTTTTTTGTTTTCTTTTAAATGAGTTACAGCATTTAATAAAAAATTATTATAACTCAAAAGATTGATATTCTTTGATATATGCAATCCCTTAGCAGCCGCCAAGGCAATTCTAATACCTGAGAAACTCCCTGGTCCTATGTTTACTGCAACAGAAATTTTTTTATCTAGCTTGATATTGTATTCCTCAATAAATTCTAAAATTTCTAGTACTAAAATTTCATATTTTATTAAATTAGATTGTATTTTTTTAATAAAAAAATTATTATCTTTAATTAAAGCAATGCAATCATTTTTTCCCGTACAATCTATTATTAAAAAATTACTATTCATTTTTATTTTTTTTATTACTATAACTAATGACTCTTTGTCTATGAATGATACTTTAGACGACAAAGGTGTGATTGTCTTGATGTATCACCGATTTGAGGAAAATAAATATCCATCCACTAATATTAAAATTGCAGATTTTGTAAAACATTTAGACTTAATAAAAAATAATAACTTTAAATTTATTAATGCCAATGAATTCAAAGCATCATTAAAAAATGAAAAAGATAAAAAAAAAATATTATTAACGATTGATGATGCTTTTAGCTCTTTTTATAACCAAGCTTGGCCAATTTTAAAAAAAGATAGAATTCCCTTTATACTTTTTGTTAATACACGTGAAGTTGGCAGTTATGGTTACATGAACTGGGAGCAAATCAAAGAAATTTCAAAAGAAGATTTTGTTCATATTGGTAACCATGGTTATTCGCATGATTATCTCGTCGATAAGTCAGATGAAGAAATTATTGAAGATATAAATTTAGCAATAAATGATTTTGAAAAAAATTTAGGTTACAATTCAAATTTTTTTTCTTACCCATTCGGAGAATATAGTAATAATTTCAAAAATATCGTAAAAAATTTCAAATTTGAATATGCATTTGGTCAACATTCAGGTGTTGCAGATGAAACTAAAAATGAATTTGAAATGCCTAGATTTCCCATTAATGAAACTTATGGTGAAATAAAAAGATTTGAAACTATCTTAAAAACAATACCGTTTAAATTTAAATCTGTCACACCTGAAGAGAAATACTTAAATAATCAAAATAATCCTCCTGATGTAGTTGTTGAATTTTATGAAGATATCGTAAACTTAAATTTAATTAATTGTTTTTCGAATGAATTAAATTCTTGGAGACAATCAAAAATAGAATTTTTAGAAAAAAATAAAATTAAAATCAATTTGATAGGAAAATTTACTACTGAAAGAGGAAGGATTAATTGTTCTCTAAGAGAAAATGATGGTTCTTGGAGATGGTTAGGTTTACAATTCGTTATTGCTGAACTTTAAAGTTTAAGCTGATTAGAACTTTTCAAATCATCAATTACAACAGACTCAAATTCTTGCAAATCATTTTGTTCAATAATCTGTTCTAGTATTCTAGTATATTCTTTTCCTGTTTCAGCATAATTTTCTAGCTCATGAATCAGATCTATACCTGACAATGCTTTGTTGCTTTGTCTTAACATCAATCTTTTTTCTCTAAAATTTTTATAACTAGGATGCGTGTTTAAATTTGTAATGTAAGCTTTGACTGAGGCTCTTAAAATTGGAAACTTTAGTATTTTATGACTCTGATCATCAGACTTATCTAAAGGTTCAATTCCAACCCCATCCCACGTCCACTGTCCAAATATTGCATTTCCCTCTAAGGCAAACCTAGATGTTCCCCAACCACTCTCTTTAGCTGCTTGTGCCAATGCTATGGAAGTAGGAACAATATCTACTTTTTCTATTAGCTCGTTAATATCTCCGTCTTTAACTTTATACTCTTTAAATTTTCTCTTTAACCATTGTAATTTTTCACTGCTATCATTGTCTCTAATTACTTTTAATAAATAATTCCTATCAGTTTCAATTTTTTCATTTTCAGCCACCACTAATGGTAGAACAATCTGAAGGAATGTTTCTTTTTTAGCTTTTATTGTTTTAATTTGATCTAAATCTCTCGGAAGCCTTGTAAAATAAATTGGCTTTACTTGTTTTTCATCACGAACTTTATCTAAATCATACTCTAAATCTTCAAACAAATTTAAAACTGTTTGAGCATTTAAATCATAGCCAGTATCAGGCTGATATTCATTATTTGTTTTTGCAAGTTCTTTAGCTTCTTCTTTTGATGTGTCTAAAGCTTTGGATGGCTCTTTTACTTCTTCTTTTGGTTTAAGTTCTTCTTGCTTAGGAAGATTTGTAACTAAATTTTCTTCTTCTTTTTTATTTTTATCTGTTTTAATTTCTACAGATATTTTTAAAGAGTCAATATTATCTGTAACAAGCCCTTTTAAAAAATAACCACCATAGACCAACGCAACAACTAATGAAACATATGCTCCTCCTAAAACAACTCTATCAAGTTTTCTTTTTTTAACTCTAAAGTTATAAAGATTGTTTAAAAAATATATAATTGCATTAAAAATAATTGTGAAAAAATTCTTAATATTAAAAATTATTGAAATAAAAATTTAAAATATTGTTTGATATTTTTTTTAAGACTTTGCTTAATTTAAATTGAAAGGTGAGGGTGTTTTTAAGAGAGATATAAAGAGGTTTTAAAAATTCATTTATAATTTTGTGGGCTAGATATCCACGCCTTGAAGGAATGGGAACCTTGTTTTTTAAAAGCTCTAATTCAATTTCATAAGTTGTTAATCTTAAACTTTTATCAAGTACGGCATCTATCTTGTAAATTCTTGCTAATGATAATAATTTTTGTCTATAGCTTACAATTTTTCTCATTTTAAATAGCTTCCACTGATTTCACTTCTTGCACATAATGGCAAAGTAAATTTTGAACTCCTTGTTTTAGGGTCATTAATGAACTTGGACAACCAGAACAACTTCCTTGGAGCTCGACGTGCACCACACCGTCTTTAAAAGACTTAAATTTAATATCTCCACCATCTCTTGCAACAGCTGGTCTAATTTTTGTGTCTAAAACTTTCATAATTCTCGCTTCCACTTCTGAACTCTCTATGTTTTTAGTTTCACTATCATTTGTGCTTAATATGGGTTCATTATTTGTTTGAAAATAGTCGTTTATATGTGCAATGACAGAAGGCTTAAGTGAGTCCCATGAAGTATCTTTGTTTTTTTAACTGACAAAAAATTTTCAGAGAGTAAAACGAGTTCAACAC
>FUWD013429899.1_pt1 | contig 15988 bp, 32 predicted proteins | sample 1063281 | NCBI WGS metagenome assembly FUWD01 (sample SAMEA79048168, study PRJEB19326) | metagenome | biome: marine | reverse complement strand
ATAGATGAAGTTGGTATTTGGAATAGAAGTTTAAACCTTTCTGAAATATCAGAGTTATATAATTTAGGAGATGGATTGACTTATAATGATACTACTATTATTCTAGACTCAACAGTAACCCTGCATTCTCCAATAAATGATACAACTATTTCTGATGTTGGAACAAACTTTACAGCTATATTTAATATTTCTGGGTCTAACTTAAGTAATTATGTTTGGAAAAATGGTACTTATTATGTTTGGAAGAATGGTGTTGAAATTAATATAACAACAGTAGGATTGTCTGGAAACGAAACTAGTTATACACAATTTATAGATAATTTTACATTAGCTGATTATAAATGGAATGTCTATGGATGTTATGGAAATGCAACATACAATAACTGTACTTGGTCATCTGATGGAAATTATACATTCGTTGTTGGAGCATCTATAATATCAGATACTTATGATAATGAAAGCTATGAAACATATACTAATTTCTTTGAAGTTAATGCGACTTTGTTATCTGGAGTAATTATACAGGCAGCATACTTATATTATGATGATACTAGATATGTTGGTACAGTGACTGAGTTAGGTGATGATAATTATTCTATGTCTATGACAATTGATACTCCATTATTAAGTGGTGGTGTTGAAAATAAAACATTTTATTGGAGTTTTATTTATACATCACCAGTTCAAAAAACACAAAACACAACAACAAAGAACCAAACAGTGATGCCTATTTTCTTTGGACCATGTAATGCTACTTATACAATACATGCAATAGATATGGGCATAAAGGAAGAAGGAACTTTCATTGATCTAACTGGGACATTGGAATTTGCTGCAAATTATTGGTTAGGCTCTGGTGGAATATACAGAGAATTGACATTCTCGGATTTAAATGAAAATCTTAGTAGTTTTGATTTTTGCATATCACCAACTGATAAAACATTTAATATCGATGATATAATTTCTTATACAAGAACAGGATATGAAAGACGTGATGCGTTTTTGAATAACGCAGAGTTATCAAATAATACAATGAATTTGAGTTTATATTTAGCACTAACTAATGCTACTGATATATTTACAATAACTGTTCAGGATCAAGCTAGTAAGGCTGTATCTGGTGCATTTGTTAATATCCAAAGATGGGATATTGGTACTAATAATTTTTATACTGTAGCAGTTGTTAAAACAACATCAGATGGAACAGGAATTGTAAATTTAAGATTAAATGATGCATATTATCGTTATCAAGTTTATTATAATGGGGTATTATATTTAACAACTGATCCAGTTAAAGAGGCTGGAACTTCTAGAATATTAGAAATTAATTTAGAGGAGGCAAACCCATATGATAAATTTGATGATATTGAATACTCGCTGACATACGATAATGAAACAAATATATCTGTCTTTACATATGCTGATACTACTGGGGCGGTTGCTACTGGTTGTTTAAAAGTTTTGAAAATGCAAGGGAATGGAACAACAGAAGTTTATTTTTCATGTGTTGCATCATCTTCTGGAACATTAAGTTATCAAATAACAGATGATGGTACTTACATTATAAGAGCAATTTTTAAATTAGGGTCTGAATATGACAATGTAGAAAAAGTTGTTGATGAGATAATTAGGCAAGGTGTTGGTGAAAGATTTTCTTTAATTGGGGCTTTTGGGCAAGTCATAAGTCTTTTTGTGATTGGTACTGCTGCTATGTTTGGGGTGGCCATTGGTTCTATCCCGCTTGGGCTTGGAGCTCTTGCAGGTGCGTTAGTATTAGTTAATCTTCTTGGGTGGCTTAATATATCTAGCTCTGTTTTATATGGTATAATTTCGATAATTGTTTTGATTGTTTTTAATTTAAGGAGGAACCGATGAATAGAATAGGGAAGGGGCCAAACTTAACATGGATATTTATAGGAATAGCTTTTGCAATAACCGCAATAACATTGTCTATGACATCCTTTAATACATTATTAGAGGATAACGGAATATCAATTTCAGATAATTTCGATAATATATATGGAAATATTTCAGCAGAGCAAGCAGAAATAAATTCAATACAATCTGAAGCTTCAAGTAAGGGTAATATTTATGATGTGGTTAAAGATATAGGCGGAGGTGCTTTAGTAGTTTTTGTGACTGGACTTTCTAGCATCGGTGCATTCTTTAGCATGGGGAAATTGGCAAGCTCAATATTGAGTACAACACAAACAGCCATACCAGGACTAGATGCATTATTTGGATTATTAATATTAGTAGGAGTATTATATATTATGATGAGATTAATAACTGCAAGAAGGGGGGTAAGTGATTCAGCTTAAAATGACAGAACCATATTATAATTTAAGTGAACATGGCCCTGGGATGGAAGGCTTTGTAAATTATGCAAATGTATTGGTAAATGGGTGGCTTTCAATTTTATTTATTTTATTTATTTGGTTAGCAACTATTTATGTTGGTAGTAAGTCTGAATGGAAAATGTCTGGTGTAATGTCATTCGCATTCTTACTTTGTCTAATTTCCTCGGCGATATTAAGTTTATTCACAGTAGTTAATGAGATATTAGTTTTTATAATTATATTTGGGCTTGGGGCTTCAATATTTTGGATGGTGATTGAACGATGAAGGACAATAAATATATAAACATTTATTTGGTTGGTTTATAATGGAAAATCTACCCAAATTCATTATCGGTACTTTAGTTGTTGGAGTAATTATAGTTATAGGAATATTTGTGTTTAGTTCAATGCAAGAGGGTATGTTTGCCGATACCTTTGGATCAACCACTGATACAATTCTTACCGAATCAACAAGTACCATATCTCCTCTATATGGCGGCATTACTTCATCTGAAGTAAAGGCGAACAATAATACCTGGTTGGATTTTGATGGGGTTGATGATTTAATAAATATAGAAGATATGCAATCTAAATATTCATATTAAAATGAAAAAATTAAAATGTAAAAGATGTGAACACTCATGGTTCCCAAGAAAGAACAAAAAACCATTATTTTGTCCTGGCTGTAACTCTCCATATTGGGACAAACAGCGACGGAAAAAGAAACAATGCTAACTATATAGCTATATCCAAACCCAATTTCTATATATAAAACTTTCCCATAGGTTTTTTATGGAAAATTATAATATACAAAGGAGGTTAATTTAATATGGCAAGTATGCAAGCGTTTATTGTTGGTATCGTTCTTGTTGGTGTGACTTTAGTTATTGGTATCTTTATTTCTTCGGAAATAGCAGATCAGATGACTGATAACAGTGCTGAACAGAATGCGGCTAACGACTTAGTAACTGCATTATCTGGTGGATCTGCTTGGATTACAATTCTAGTGGTTGTTGGTTTCGCAACAATTGTATTAGGAATGTTGACAACTGGACTCGGAAGATCTGCAGATATGTCTGGACCTGTTTATTAAATTAACTTTGGGGGTAAAACCCCTTTCTTAATTTTTTAAATAAGTTTGGTTATAAATTTATTAACTGTTAACCTAAATTAATTTTCAATAGGTTGGTCGTGGACATCCAGTCCAAAATCTGGTACAGTCCACGACCATTTGTCTTTATGGACAATAAATATTTAAAGAGGAACACATTATAATAACTATGGGATTAAAAAAAACCGCAAAGAGTGCATGGGAAGGGCTAACTTCTCCTAAAGCTATAGCTGGCTACAAGCGAGCTGGCAGAGGAATAAGACATGCTTCTAGTAAGGCTGCAATTTATTTAGAAGGAACCAATCGTGGTGTTGATAATGTTCTCGGAATCAAGGCTTCTGCCAAAGATGGATTAGCTGGCGGATATATACCAAAGAAAAAATATAAAAGAGGGAGATCTTAAAAAATGATATATAATAAAAAGAAACAATTTAAGAAAAATGAAAAGAAATTTAAGAAGAAAATTAAAAATAATGTTGATGATTTAGCAGATGCTGTTCAGGATGGGCTTACGAGTAGGAGAAAATAATGGGAAGTTATAAACATGAAATGTATGAGAAAGATTTAAAGAAAGGGACAATGATTGAGATGAAAGAACATGGGTTGTCTAAAAAAATGGCATGTAAGATTGCTGGGGATAACATGAGAAAAAACCCAAATCACTATTCTAAAATGAAAATAAATTATTCCGTTAAGAGAATAAACAAAAATATCTCTGGGATATTTGGTATTTGATTATGGCAAAAAACTATACCCCTAACATAAGAAAAATAAAGGTAAAAGGTTTAAGAGTTAAAACAAAGAAAACAAAAAGAAGGAAGAAAAGATAATGGGAGAAATTATTAAAGAAAAAGTTATTGAAAGAGAACCTGGTTATTTATATTATATCGATGGTAAAGGTAATGTATGTAGAGCTGAGATGAAACGAAAGAAAAAAGAATAATTATTTGATTACTATTTCTGAAATATTTGGAGTTTTATATTCATAAGAATTTCCATTTCTATCTTCGCAATCTTGAATATTTTGGATTGCTATATTCTGGAGATAACCAGACCAATTAAAACTTTCTTCATTACGAACAATATCTGGAACAAAATTACAAGTGCAACTTCTGCCTGTCTCTAACCCACATAGATAACAATACCCTCTTTCTCCATATTCTGTTTTTATTTGATTAACTTCGTTTACATATTTAATTTGTATAACTCCTATAAAAATAATTGCAAGAACAAAGAAAGTTGCTATTACTCTTGTTGCAATTAAAAGTTTACGTCTAAACCTTTCTTTGTCCTCTAAAGTTAAAATATCTGGGTTATCTGCCATATTAATTTAAGTTTCTAAATAAAACAGATTCTATCTTGGAAACTCTTTGATCCAAATTAGTAAAGCCATCATATAATCCTTGTTCTACTGATTGGTCTTGAGCTTCTTCTTGAATTGTTTCTTCTTCTGTTTCTTCAACTGGTTCTACTTCTGGCTCTTCAATAGTTTCTACTAACTCTTCAGCTTCAGGAGATTCTACTTCTGGCACAACTACCTTAGGAACTTCTTTAATTTCTTCTGGTTTTTTCTTTTTAAACATTGTATTTTACCTCCATTCTATCTAAATAAAATGAGACATACTATTCCTAGTATTATCGACGCTGTAGTTATAATCCAATAGTGATTTATCATTATAAAACACCAGGGCGAGTGGATCAAAAGGGCTACTTCTTTTGTTTATTTAAATTTAATTCTCTCTTTCCCTGGTGAGTTTGCTTTCTTTTTCCATCTTCATCAAATTGATTAAGTATGTCATCAATTTCTACCTTCGCATTATCTTCAGTATGATTAATTAATTCTTTCTTCTTCTTATATGGGGCCATTGCTTTTTTTAATGGTGCTAGTGATCCATATGCTTTAGATATAATTAATATTCCAATTCCAACGGTAAAACATTTTGTTATTAATCCAGCCCAACCACTCTGATTATTATTCATTACTATTTTAAAAATTGTCCAAGCTATGAAGGCTGAAAATAATGTTATTGTAATTAATGTAGTTTTATATTTCAAATGTAATGATGCATAAGGACTTTGCTGAATTGTGTTCCAATTCTTCTTCACATTTTTTATATCTTTAAATGGATTTCTCATTTCTTTTTTCCCTTAACCTTAATAGAGATTTTCTTCATTCGTCTTCGATGAATTAATTCATTAATAAAATAAAATAAGTAATGGACTAAAAATCCAACTACAAATAGTTGAATACCAATTTTAATTGTTTGTAACATCAAAACTGCAATTTCCTGATATGGTGTATAGTAAGTAAAAACAATGAACCAAAAAAACATCACAGATACAATTGTTACTAATGTTAATATTTTTCCTCCAAAAAACTTTAAGTTAGAACCGAACTTACTTAATTTGTTTGTAATATCTAGCCAATCTCTCATTTTAAAATCTATCAGCCATTGAATCAAACATATTAAAGAAGGCGTTGCCTTGCTTTTGTGGTTGTGGTGGCTGAGCTTGGGGTGCATATTGTATTGGTTGTGGCGTTTGAGCTACTTGTTGCAATTGTCCACCAAAGTCCCAATAAGCTTTTCCGTTCTTTGCTATTATCTTTCCGCTTGGGAACTTCTGTGCTAAAGAAAGGAATGTCTGCAAGTCCGAACCAGTTATATCTATTTGCATTGTTTCTTCCACCATTTCTTGACTTTTTTTTTAAGTTTAGTTAATTCTAATAATTCTTCTATTTCTGATTCTTCTACATCTTTTTTATCAAAGAAATCATATCCAATCTTCTTTTGGAGTTCTAAAACATTCTTAATATACTTTTTAGGGTTTTCTTTATATTCTTCTATCTCTTCTTCTTCCCAATTGATTCTGCCCCATGCTCTTGCCTCTGGTTGAATTGCTCTCTCAAAATGGCAATTTAAATCTGGAGCAATAACTAATTCCTTTTCTAAACTTAACCTAACATATGGCATACGGGCTTTTTTAAGCGTCAAGAGCAATCCTTTCAACATTGGGTGTAGATATTTATCTTCAGTAATAAGTTCGTTTATACGCCTTAGATACAAGTGTGGGGATGCTTCTTCATTTAGCTTGAGGGTTATCTTAAATGGTTTCATTTCTTCTTGGCCTCAACTTTAAAATATTCTTGTGCTAACTCTTTTATTTTTCTATCTCTGACTATTATAGTTATAATGTCTCCAACATATGCCAATGGTAAAATTATCAATATCCACATTGATGGTTCTATAATAGCTGACGAACCAATTACGGTAATATAAGTTTTACATATTATTATGCTTATAAAATAAAATACAATCAAATAAATAGAATGAACAATGCCAGATATACTATTAGGATATTTGTCATCAATTTCTTTTAATCTCTGTCTAAATTCTATTCTATCTAATTGTGATAGTTTATTAAAATCATCTTTATTTATTTTCATTTAAAACCTCCTGTAAATATTTATTTGCAATATAAGAACGAGATCTGTCAGACTGTTCTGCCTCTTGATTAATCTTTTTAATTATGTTTTTGTCGATTGTCCAAGCGACCACATCTTTTGTCTGCACCATCTTATATTTATTTAGTTTATCAAGTATATAAAGGTAACTATAAGGTTTTAATATATAGAACGCACTTATACGTTCAGAAATTGACCATTTAATGAATAATCATTTTGATGGGGGTATTTGGATGTTTTGAGGGGTATCCTTTTCTGAACATATCTCTGACACCTTTCCAACACTTAGACCAGTTTCTTTTGCTATTGCTCTAATAGACAATCCTTTATCTCTCCATTCCCATACAATCTTCTTTTTATTTGTGTGAACTCCAGGTCGGCCCCATTTCTTACCATTGTATGAAGTTGTTTTTTTACCGTCCTTCTTTCTAACAGCAGCTTTTACTCTATCGGATTTTTTATTGCTTTCTTCTTCTGCTAGCCATCCCATAATTTGTAACATTAAATCGTGCATGATTTCATTAAAAGGTTCTGGCATATTATTTATATTTTCTAACCATGTTTGCCTGGCAGAATAAATCTTACATTTATTAATCTTGCATAGCTCAAAGAAACTAACCATTCTTTTTCTATTTCTATATAGTCTATCAACATCCCAAACAATTATGTTTGTTATATTCCCTCTGATAACTTCTTTATATATCTTATCAAAATTTTCTCTCTGCAATTCTTTCCACCCAGAAACTCGATCTTCAAGTATGTCATAATTAGTAATAATTAATTTCTCAGCCAACCTCTTACATAGTTCCAACTGATTCTCTGGATTCTGTTCTTCAGTTGAAGTTCTTATATATATTATTGATTTATCCATTGTATTCTATTATTAATTGTTGTTTATTTATATAATCTTGCCATTAATTTATTTTTTCCACAGGTTACAAACATGTATTTAAATACAGCCTGGTTGGATTAGGCTTGGAACCCTTCAAACCGTCATTTCGGGGGGTGTTTTGGCTCTGGGGTCCCATGGAGGGAACCAGCCATGTTTTGCTTGTGTTTTTAACCACTGGTGTGCAGCAGACACGCTAATAACCTCTGACACCGCTAATTCATTAACATTATGCTCATCCTCTAGGTATGTACGCCTACGGTAATCCTTAGCATTCAATAATGTACCTTTATCCCCATTATTCTTTGTCTCAAGCTCCTCTATTGCATTTATCCCATCATCAATGGTCTGTAGAACGAAGTCTTGCTTCGCACCCTCGTATGCAGCAGCTAATTCCTTACTTGGAAGTCCATAGCTAATATATTCAATGCATTCCATACTAGAATTGATAACTACACGAGGAAAATGACGATAAAGTTTACCTGATGTTGCATTTGTCTGAAGTGTGAATGGTTTAAGGTATAATTTCTTCTCATTTGGATCAATACTTAAAGTTTCTAATTGAATATGGACTAATTCTCTCGCCTGTTTGTTTAACATTGTAAAGTATGGAAGATTCATTAATAAACATAAGTTCATGCTACGAAAAGATTGTAAAATGTAGGAAAATATCTTCGATGTCTTGTTAGCAAAGTCTAAAGCACCCATAGATGTTCCAGCTTCCTCTAAAATAAACAATTCACCCTTACGAACTGGTAATTCTTTACTTCTAATACGTTTAAGTAAATCTAAAACACCAAAACAAACATTATCTATTGAAAAGTCTTCATTAAATCTTTTTTGATACCAAAGTTCAGCAATTTTTAAGTTAGAATAGGATTTCCCTGTACCTGTTGGCCCAGTTGTCACAACTAAGCAGTTCTTATTGTTACGAACTAATCTATTATGAAATATTCTATTAATAATTTCTCCCTCTTGTAATTCAGATGTATTTCTAACCATTCTAATTCCCTATCTTCGCTTTCTTAAAGTAACTTCTTTCATTCAAACACAATTCAAGCTGTTCAAATATTTGTCTGTAAATATAAACAAGTTTAATTAAATATCCATGATAGAAATGTCCTTTGTCATATAAAATTTCAGACTTTATGAATGGAATGTATTCTATTACTGGTTTTTTATTGTGAAGTGGATAAGCATCATAAAATGTTTTCTGTTTTTTAATCTGTTTATCATAAATATCTTCACCTAATTTTATTAACTCATCAATTTCCTTTTTAAAATCTGTTTTATCAATGTCTGCTATCATAACATTCTTCAAAGTTAATATAGCTTCTATTGCTTGTCGTCGAGAGTCGGGATGTATTACTGTCATAATATTACCAGCATTATCCTGTTTTGTTTCTGAGAATCCTTCCTTCATTTCTTGAGATAAACAATCTTGTGCACGAGAAAAAGACTTGAATACACATAGTTGATGGGAGAACTCACCGTCTTTCCCAAAAGAAAATCCATCTGAGCCAGGTTCGATTACATCAAAATCATTATCATCCATATTATATTTTATAAGAAGTAGCTAATAATAACAATAACTTTTATTATATAAATGTATCGTTAGATTTAAATAGTATCTCCAACTTATATTTTAAGCTACTTCTAGTTAGGACAACAAATATTTAAACAAAATACTCCATAAAAAAGAATGAACAAATACTTAATCTTATTAGCACTATTACTTTTACCAATTACAACTGCGGCAGTTGGCTATGGAGAAAATGATTATGGTGTAAGTTGGCAACCAACTCCTATAGAATTTAATAATAATACTGCCTTCGTTAATGCATCTGAGAATTGGATTACTGACATAGGAACTCTTGGGACAGTAAACTCAGCCCATTTTAATAACATCGGTGGAACTCTAACAATAGATGAATCACACTTTGATTTATTATACTGTCAATTAACTGGTTGTACAATGTCTGGAGATATTGATATGAGTGGGAATGATATTAATAATGTTGGCGATATAACAGCAAGTAGTTTTATCGGAGATGGTTCTCAATTAACTGGAACAATGAATTATACAAACATTGCTTTAACTAATCAATCTAATCTTTTTAATTCTGAAGAAGGAGCAACAAAAATTGCAAATTTTAATAATAAAGATAATCCATTTGATACATCAGGTAGATCTATTGATGTAAGTTCTTATCATCTATCTTCAAGTCCTCATGTTGGAAATCATGAGGGGATTGGTGGATTTAATGTTATTGGTGGAGGAAATTATTCTGATGGTTCAAAAGCTACTGCTTTAGCATTTGGAAATGTTGCTTTAACTGAAGTATACCAAGGACTTGGTGTTGGTGGAAATGAATCTTTAGATGTATATGGATTAAATATTTATGGTGCTGCAGGATATTCATATTGGGCATCAGGTGTAGATGGAATATTTACAATGAGAGATATTTATGGAATGAATTTAATATCTGCAAAAGCCCAATCAAGAGTTTATGGAAATATATATAATACAATGTTAAGAGCATCTACTACTACTGAAGCAGTTGATGGAAATGAAACAATTTTAACTTTGGAAAACCAACAAAAGGAGTTAATAATTGGCAAATGCTTTTAGAGGAAGTGGAACAGGAACAGGTATTTGGTTTGATAGTGATGAACGTCTTTATCCGACGACAGATTTAATATACGACGGTGGATTTACGGGAAGTTGTATTAATACAGAATATATTGGTGGGTTTGCGGTGAGCTGTAATGATTAGACGTCTAGACAAAAAAAGGGCGAATAGTTAGATGATTAATCTTTATATAGTTGTTGGTTAATTTTGAGTGTTGTCATTATGTAGTTTTTTTCGGTGGGTTTAAATAGTAAATAATATTGATATGAATATCCTTGGATGCCCATAACATCTTTGGACGAGTGATGTGAAAATGAGTGATGTAATAAAAAAACGGCTGAGTGAAAGTGAGGGAAAAGATATAAAGTTATTTATGCACAATGGTTTTAAGTACGAAGGAAAATTAACAAACTCTGATGATATTTATGTTGAAATATTAGATTATAGATCTAGCTCTTATATTATAAAGAAGATTGTTGATGTTAGAAATGTTGAGGTGAAACAATGAGTGTAACTATTCCGACTGTTAATGATAAAGCTAGAATATCTGTGACTGTCATTAATAATGAAATAGAAGATACAAAAGATAAATGGATTGGTGATAATAATTCTAATGACGAGAAAGCTAATAGTAATTATATTAAACAGGAGTTGAAATTATGAATTATAGATGTAGAAGATGTGAACATAGGTTTTGTTGTGTTGATAATATACCATATTGTCCAGCTTGTGATTGTAAAGAATTAGAGAGGATAGATGATGAAATATGATTCAGAAGAAAAGTTTATAGACATAGTTGAAAAGTGCCTAAAGGATTGTGGCTGTAAAACATGGAGAGAAGTTATACCCGACAATTGTAAAGACTGGGATAATCCCTATAGAGTAGATTTAATTTTTTATAGAGAAGATTTTGGGTATATAGGATCAGAGGGTAAAAATATAAATACACTTGGCAGTGGTGGAATAGTTTCAAATGCAATAAATCAAGTACAAGATAAATATAGAAATCAAACTTATTTTAATGGCAATGTAATAAGTAGGTGGTGCATTCTAGTCCCAACTGAATCTTCTTTTATAAGCGAAGAGGCAATGAAAATTATAAAAATATTTCTAAGAAATTTCTTAAAGAAAAGATATAATATTTCTTTGATGGAATATTCTCCATGTGGTAGAACGTGGAATGATAAAATTCTTATAGATAGTTATACCAAAAGTTCTTTATGTATAAGGCGTGAAGATTATGATGCAAAAAAAGAAATAAGTTTATTTGGAGGTGTTATACATGGTGAAACAGACTAAACAAAAGAAAGTAAAAAACCCAGACTATAAAAAGTTTGATTTTTTCATATCTAAATATGTTGATAAGAATTCAGCAGAGCAGCTTCAAGCTGTAGCAGATGGATCTAAAAAATATAACATAGCCAAGACAGAGGCTAAACATCTCCTAAATGAAAAGATAAAAGTTGTGCGAATAGAAAACAAAGCTAAAAATAAATCTATACAATTACAGCAAGAATTAGAGGAGAAGATATTATCAAAAGAAACCAAGGAAAAAGAAAAGGCTAAGAAGAATGAAGCTATTGAATATGAAAAAAAGATTAAGCTACAGGCTAAAGAAATGAAGTCCGAACAAAAAAGAATTAATGAGGAATCTGCTCGTAAAGAAAAAACAATGATAATAGAAGAATTAGAAAGTACGTGGGAAAATTGCGACGATGATTTATTTGTTGTTGCATGTGAAATTGATTGGAAGAAAGCAAAGCATTATTTTGTTAAAAGATTTATGAAAGAGAATACACATAAGATTGATGATAAAAATATATGCGGAATAAAAACTTTCCAGGACAATAAAGATATAATTTTATATTCTAAAGAACATGGAATATATGCTCAGGATGCAGATATATATTTGTCTAGTGAAATTGAAAAAAGATTTGGAGAACAATCAACAAATATGCAAGTAAAGGAAATTATTGAATCAATCAGACGAAGAACTTATTATGACAGAGAAGAAATTCAAAAAAACCCAAAACACTTAAGACCAGTAGGAAATGGACTGTGGGATATTAAAAAGAAAGAGTTGGTTGCATTTACACCAGAGCATGTGTTCTTAAGTAAAATAGAAACAAATCATGTAAAGGGTGCTGACTGTCCTAAGTTTAAAGAATTTTTAGGACAGGTTCTTGAAACGGACAAAGAAGTTTTAGTTGCACAAGAATGGTTAGGATATTGTTTATTAAATGATGTCAGATTTTCTAAGGCATTACTTCTTTATGGTGATGGAGAGAATGGTAAGTCTGTATTGTTGAATGCTATTAAACATTTTTTGGGTGAGAAGAATGTTACAAGTATTTCTTTACAATATCTTGAAAGTAATCCATTTGCACCAGCTAGGCTATTTGGTAAGTCTGCTAATATATTTGCCGATCTTCCAAAGAAAGCATTAAGCCAAACATCCGTATTTAAGATGGCTGTAGCTGGGGATGCTCTAAGCGGTGAGAAAAAAGGTAAGGATAGCTTTGAGTTTATACCAACATTGAAATTGATGTTTAGCTGTAATGAACCACCAAGGACCCCAGATAGAACTAGGGGATTTTTTAGGAGATGGATCATTCTAGATTTTAAGCAACACTTCCCCGAGGGCGATCCTAGAAGGGATGAGAACCTATTTGAGAAACTTAAAGCAAGCGATGAGATGGAAGGTATATTATTATTTGCCCTAGAAGGATTATATAGACTAATTGAGCAAAAAGGTTTTACTGAGCATATGACTAGGGCCGAGATTGAAGACTTCTGGCTTAGGCATAGTGATTCTGTTGCAGCATTTATTTTAGATATGATTGAAAAAAACTCACTACAAGATGCACCTAAAGCTATGATTTTTGATACATATAATAAGTATTGTGAAATAAAAGGGTACCCAGCAGAAGAGCCAAATCACTTTTGGAGAAGGTTCAAAGAAATAGTTGACTGCTCAGAATTTCAGCCAAAGAACGAATTTGGACACCAAGTTAGACACATAAAAGGTGTCAGATTGGGGCAATTAAACAACATTACTAAAGATATTGATGGAGATCATTTATAGGATGGTATTTACTACAAATATTTCTTACGTTACAAACCGAATAGATACACAGGTTACACACCCATTTTTCTATACTACACGTAAAGAGAATAATAAAATAATAAAAAAAAGTTTTTTTAAAAACTCTCTTATAAAAATTAATGAAAAAAAATTATTTAATAATAAAAAAAAAAATAAGTTTTTATTTCTCTTTAGTAACCAAACCTATACTTTAGGGTGTGTAACCTGTGTATGGATTATCGGAGGTTTTTTATTATGATAACAGAATTAGAACAAAACAAAAACAATTTTAGTTTATCAAAGGAAGATATAAAAGCAATAGTATCATTCAATATTGGTAGAACTAATTTCTTTTGGGAATATATGAATGGGGTTCCTTTTTGTATGAAACGAGAATTTACACCAGAAGATTTTAATAATCACCTGATAGGTTCTAAGGTTTTTGGGTTCTCACCTTTTGTAGATAATAAAAATGTTATGTTTGGTGCTGTAGATTTTGATGCACATAGAGATGAAGAAGATACCGACGAAGATTATAATAAGAAAGTTTTAATAGCACAGGATGAATCTGAGAAAGTATATGAATATATGAAGTCATTTAAATTACCAGTAATATTAAATTCATCTGGGAGCGAAGGAAGGCATGTGCGGTGGTATTGTGGATCGGCCCCAGCATCAAATGTCAGAATGTATTTAAAATTTGTTTTATATAAACTATTAGGAGATCCAAATAAACATGAAATATTCCCGAAGCAAGATGAGTTATGCAAAGAAAGGCCTTATGGTAATCAGATAAAAGGATGTTTATGTGTTCACCCTAAACATAAAAAGAGGGCTAATGTTGTAGCTGGCAAGAGAGTATTGGATTTACATAGTAGTATTGAGGTTATGAAGATGGCTTTAGAAAATTCTGGAAATGTGCCAAATTTCTCAAAGAATGATTATGACACAATTAACGCTTTAGATAAATCTCATGCTTATGTAGAAAAATACAATACTCCAGAATATATAAAATCAATGCAAGATATTCCAGAGACATGTTCTTTTTTTGAAGATGTCGGTACAAAATATGCATTACCTAGTAAAGATAAATATTCTAGGCATTTCTGTCTAGATTCGCAAATGGCGGCATATGGTTTATCTCATCCAGAAACCAGGATTGCTTATGCTAATGCCCAGGGAAGATCAAGTCATACAGCATTTGATAATTGGAAGAAGTATTGGGTTGATGGTAAGCCAGAGTTTAAATGTGGAGTTATAATATCATATTTAAGAAACCATGCTAAATATAAAAATAAAAATGCACTAATCGGACTAAAGAAATGTTTATCATGTCCAAAATTTAAGAATTTTATGAAGAGTAGTTATAAACCAACTGGAAGATGTAGGGTGTTAAATATTTTGAATGTAGCGGAGAAGGAAGGGATTAAGGATTGTCCAAAATGTAATCAGTCTTTTATCTTTGATAAGAATTGCGGCACGTTCAAATGTGAGAAGTGTGGTTTATTCGGTGGAGTTAGAAAGTTATTACAATTATCAATAAAGCAGAATGGGAGATATATCTAATGGATAAAGAAGATTCAAGAAAAAAACAATTCAAGGATGCCCTAGATCATATTGAGATAATGAAGAATAAATGCCCAATAAGAATAGAAGACGTAAATTACTTAATGGACATTGGCTCTAGATTATTTATGACGTTTGAAGAAATGGAAAAATCAAGAGCAAACTGGAGGGCTAGAGCTGAAATTGCGGAGGCCAAACTAAAATGAAAAACGGATGCCCATATTTAAACAAATACAAGTATTGTTCTCATAAAACTAGTGGAGGTGTATGTATCTATTCTAATCCAGAGAAATGTAGAATATGGCAAGAATCCCCATCAGCAGTAATAAAGTTCTTTAGAGGAGCTAAAAACTACCTTAAACAACGCTTCAGGAGTAAGGATGAATGAAAAACTCCTATATAAAAAAGATATGTCCATGCTATGGAAAAAAGGATCAATTTATGAAATCAACTAAATGTAAAATGTGTCAGTTCAAGAAGAGATGTTTGTTACTTTGTAATGGTAAGCTGATTAGTGATGTCACTAACTAATTAATACACAAGCTTAAGTAGTTAATAATTCTATTAATAATATGGTTAACGAAATAAAAAAGAATAGTAAGGTGATTTTAAATTATCTACTAACTGAGGACAATGTTACAATCTCTGAGATGGATAGAGGTCTATCTTTATCCAGAGGTCAAATAAGAATAGCTTTAGCTTATCTCTTAGGATCAAAAGACATTATTCAAACTAAAATAGGTATGGCTAAGATGTATAACTTGCCAAATTTAAAATGAATTGGGAACAAAAAATAAAACAAGAAGTAGGAGATAAGAAATATCCAAAGCTATTGAGAAATAGAATAGGAAAGGTCTTAATGGTTATAGTTGCCTTACCACTTGGAACTTCTTTACTTGCAC
>FUWD013173061.1_pt1 | contig 15988 bp, 16 predicted proteins | sample 1063281 | NCBI WGS metagenome assembly FUWD01 (sample SAMEA79048168, study PRJEB19326) | metagenome | biome: marine | reverse complement strand
GTCCGATTTCATACAAAAGAGAGACAGGTCGCGGCCGTGGATTTGGACACTGCCAATTTAGACAACGGTCAACCCAGCAATTTCTTGGCTCATCAGGTTTTTGGAGCAGCTAATGTCCCCGGATTTAAAAATGTCACGAACCTATCAAAGTTACCGGCAAAGGGATTCAGGATAATTGCCCTGCCAGTGAAAATCGGACAGGGAAGCGGAGCACCATTGAGAATAGTAGCCGAAATATATTGATGCTATTCCAAGTTTAGACCTTGATCCCGCTAAATCAAATTATTTCTTGGTAAATAAAGACCTGAGGGTAAAAATACCGTAAGAGAGAAACAGGACAGCGACAAGGCCGCTGGAAAATGATTTCTCATTAAGTGCACTGGAAAACCAATAGAGACCTACGCCACTGAGGATGGCCCCAACGCTAAAATATCCCAAAAGCTTCAGGAAAGGTAAATGACTTTTGGGCGCAATATCTGCTTTTTCACGTCGCTGTTTGAGTTGCCAGCGCCAGCGAAGAATATAGTATGTTTGTCGAACCCAAGAAATAAGGCCTGCGTCTTCCACTATACTGGATTTGCAGTACATACAGCGCTTATCCGAGTCACGGTTTGGAAACCCGCAATTGAGGCATAACCGTGTTTCCGGCTTGTGATGAAGCAGAGCCGGTTCTTTTTTGGGCTTATCCATAAACATACCTGGATTGAAGAAATCAAGCACCTTATCGGCAAACTGACAACTCTATATAAATAAAATTCAAACCTTTGGGGATGTGTTAAATTTTATACATATTGGCTTCCGCTGTCAATATACAAGACAAAATGTCGGCTCATGAATAAAAACCTCTTAAACTACCGTCTAAGGATGTTATTTTTATATAGTAACAAAGATTGAAATTGTCGAGTCAAATGCATATAATTCGCCCTTCAATTAATTTTACCCCGTAATGGAGACCTACATAATGAAACTGGTCGTGGCCCTGGTGACAGGATTTCTTTGGTTATTTCCGGCAATAGGATTCGCAAATCCACCGGCTTCCGTTCCGCCTGAAGGAATGGTTCTCATTCCAGGAGGAATTTATCCCATGGGGAGTCATAAATCCCTGCTGGAACTTGACCCTGTAGATTTGTTCAATTCAGATCGACACGCCTTAGGGCCCGAAAATCCGGCGCATAATGTGGAACTGGAACCGTATCACATCGACACCCATGAGGTAACCCACAGTTCGTACATGAAATTTGTGAACGCTACCAACGCCAAAAAACCACGGTATTGGGATGACCCCGATTTTAACGGCTCCAATCAACCTGTCGTAGGTATATCCTGGAAAGCGGCACAATCGTATTGTAAATGGAAAAGCGGTCGTCTTCCAACTGAAGCGGAATGGGAAAAAGCCTCGCGTGGGAAACGATCCATCGACTTCCCCTGGGGAAACGAGCCTCCAGACAGTACAAGACTTAATTTTAATGAGGAATTAAAAAAGACCGCGCCAGTGGGATCTTACGAAGCGGGTAAATCAGATTATGGGGTCTATGACCTTTCAGGCAATGTTGCAGAGTGGACTTATGACTGGCATCAGGCAGAGTTTTATATATTCTCATCAAAAGCCAATCCAGTTGGCCCCAAAAAGGGCCAGTACAAAGTAATCCGTGGTGGCAATTGGAGAAACGATGCGAAAGATGTGAATATGATATACCGAAACGCAACGATTCCGTCCATTCGCAATAAAACACTGGGGTTTCGCTGTGCTCAAAGCGCGGGTTCGGCATCGCCGAAAGAATACCCAACCCCTCATTAGTCCCGCAGATTCCAGGCAAAAAAAACCGGCAGAGCAAACGCTCTGCCGGTCACTAACAGATTAATTTATTTGGGAACAACATTACTGGCTTGTGGTCCCTTTTGTCCCTCTGTTTTCTCAAACTCGACCTCTTGGCCCTCTCTCAGTGTTTTGAACCCATCCCCTTGAATAGCAGAAAAATGAACGAAACAATCTTCCCCATCCTCGGACTCGATGAAACCATACCCCTTACTGTCATTAAACCATTTTACTTTTCCTGCAGCCATACCGGACAACCTCCCACAAACAGGCGAGAAAGACAATCGAACTGAACCCGAATCTCCATCCCGGTTGAAATGAGGTTGAGTAGTTGTCGGGATTCAACGGGCACTCAAGTTACCGCTTTATCCTGCAAGCGAGGCGTCAAAACCATCGCGTCACATTGACGACCTCAACCCTGTGAATTCGCCGATGGTACCATATATTCAGCCAATCTGGCAAAACTAAAATTTGAATCCATAAATTAATCTAGAAGCCCATATCGTCTCTGTTGGTGAGGGTGAAAACTTGATATCACATGCAGATCAATAGGATATCGCATGGAATAGAAACGACTGCTATTATTTTAACTACTTACTTTATTGGTTTTTTAAAAAAATAATCCATTTTTGCAAGAAATCGAGGGATGAGGAATGGCTTACTAATATGATCATCGAATCCCGCGGCAACCCCTGCCCTTGCACCTCTTTTAAGCGAATTAGCGCTCATAGCAACTATGGGAATGTTTTTTGTATTCTCATTGTCTTTCAATTTATGCATCGCTTCAATTCCACTCATACCTGGTAGTTGTATATCCATTAATATTAAATCCGGAAGGAGACTCTATGCAAGCTCATTACCTGAAATTGCAGTAAGAGCATAAATAAATCGCACATCCTTCCTCAATAGTAACGTCTGCCTGACAAGCTCAATATTTATTAGATTATCATCTACATAAGGTACTAAATATTCTTTTTCCATAAGTGGACTCTCTATATGCCCAAGCTTAGGTTCAGATTTAGCTCTAGAGTAATCACTGTCTTAATTAAGGATGCATTACAAAATAAGCGTCAACTCTTCTTTGGATATCTTGTCCTTTGAAATAACTTTATTAACGCCCAGACCAATTATCTTTTGCTCCAATTTCTGGTGAAAAAAACCTGTTATAGAAATTATACGTATCTATTTTTAAAAATTTTAAAGGTAGGTCAACACTATAGGTTATTCGTTTACTCAGATAATCCTTAATAAACGATAACTTAGAACACCCGATATTATAATATCGGAACAGTGGGTGACTCAAGGATTACAACTGGGGGCTGAAATGGATTTAAGAATCCTATTCAACAAAGAATGGGCAATTTCAATTTTAGGGAGGATAGGCAGATGTTCGACCTCTTCATGCCTATTTATCAAAGTCACCTGGTTAGAGTCTGACTGAAACCCTATTCCTGGCGCACTGATATCGTTTGCGACTATGAGATCGAGCTTTTTATTTCGAAGTTTTTCCAGAGCGCTCTGGGTAAGGTTTTCCGATTCAGCGGCGAAGCCAACTACAAACTGTTTTGTTTTTAATTTAGAAACGTTTCTTAAAATATCTTCTGTAGGCATAAGTTGCAGAACGAGTGGCGCATCGCCTTTCTTTTTGATCTTTCCCTTTTCAATTTGTTCGGGAGCAAAATCACCGACCGCCGCAGTCATTATCAAAACATCACACTCTGGAAATTGTTGGCTGACAAGCTTATTCATTTCGGTGGCTTTTTTACAAGGCATAAAACGAACGCCATCAGGAGCAGGAAGACGAGTGGGGCCACTCACCAGGGTAACAGCCGCTCCCCTATCCCGAGCGGCATAGGCCACGGCATAGCCCATCTTGCCAGAAGATGGATTGGTTATATAACGCACGGGATCCAGGGCTTCATGTGTTGGACCTGCAGTCACCAAAATGCGGAGTCCTGAAAGGTCATGTTTCAAATTAAAACTTTTTTTAACCGCTTGCAGAAGGTCACAGGGTTCTGCAAGTCTGCCCTGTCCTACTGTTCCACAGGCAAGTTCTCCATGTCTTGGTTCAACGAACTCAATCCCCCTTTGCTTCATTGTTTCAATATTAGATTTCACAGCCGGATTAGCAAACATTCCATCGTTCATTGCGGGAGCTACAATAACTGCTCCTCGAAAGGCTATGAACAAGTTAGACAATGCGTCATCGGCAATTCCGTTGGCAAATTTTCCAATCGTTCCTGCCGTCGCGGGAGCGACTAACAAAAGGTCAGCAGATTCCGCCGCACGAATATGCTTCATTGCCGCCGAAGCGTTGCTATCGAATACCTGATGATAAACAGGGTTACCCGACAGAACTTCAAATGTCAGGGGAGTAATAAATTTCGCGGCATTAGCACTCATGACAACATGCACAGTTGCCCCTTCCGCGACGAGTAGACGCAATACTTCTACAGCCTTGTAGGCGGCAATGCTTCCACTCACACCCAAGACTATTTTCCTGTTTCGTAATGAAAGAATTCCGTCTGCCACAGTAATTTCCCTAGAAAAAGGCTTTATCTATAATTGTATATTTATCAACATTATAAATGGGAAGATGGACAGGTTCAACCACTTATGGATTATAATTATCAAACCCCTTACACGGATACTGGCGATAGTTTGACATTTCATCATTCATTTTTTAGTATGCGTTGAGCCGTTTACAGCCTCAACCTCTCTTCATTCGAGTTTTCTACTTTGCGTAGAAAGAACTTTCCTAAGATGCCAGAACTGAGAAAAGATCCTATTCATAACCGATGGGTTATCGTATCCAAAGAGCGCGCTCAGCGTCCAGACTACTTTACTTCCTCAGAGGATAGTTTACGCGCCGAGTTGTGTCCATTTTGTCCAGGCAATGAAAAAATGACTCCTCCTGAAGTTCTCGCATATCGCGAAGAGGGGACTTCAGCAGATGAGCCAGGATGGTCTTTGAGAGTTATACCCAACAAATATCCAGCGCTGAATACAAAAGGGGAGGCAGTACCACTCGGTAGCGGTTTGCTCCAGGGATTAAACGGCATTGGCTCTCATGAAGTCATCATTGAACATCCTTATCACATGACTGAACTGGAGCATTTACCAGGAAGTCACATAGCAGACTGCTTTCGCGCATTTAAGGAGCGGCTGGCTGATCTTAAGTCGGACCCGCGCCTTCAACACATAACCATTTTTAAAAATCACGGAAAATCAGCGGGGACAAGTCAGGAGCACACTCACTCTCAACTGATCGCCTTGCCCGTTGTCCCAAATCAGGTCACTGAACAAATTACTGCATGCAAACGCCACCACTCTACGTATAATCATTGCATCTATTGCACCCTCATTGACCAGGAACGCTCTGAAAAACGACGCATCGTGGCACAAAACGAAAGCTTCATTGCTTTTTGCCCGTACGCTTCGCGCTATTCTTTTGAGATAACGATTCTTCCTTTAAACCATTGCGCACGTTTTGAAAATAGTAGCAAGCAGGAACTATCAGCTCTCGCCGAACTGTTCAAGGAGTCCCTGACTCGCATGCGTAGAGTATTGAACAACCCTCCTTATAATTTCATCCTGCATACCGCTCCTGTTAAAGAGGATGAAGAAATGGAATCCATATTTCACTGGCACCTTGATATCATGCCACAGTTGACCGCACTGGCCGGGATCGAAAAAGGAACAGGACTGCACATCAATCCTACTTTACCGGAAGAAGCCACCGAAACTTTAAGGAACGCCAACATTGAGTAAACGTTTAAAAATTCTACTTGCCGCGTCCGAAGGTCAACCTTTTTCCAAAACAGGCGGGCTGGCAGATGTCATGGGTGCTCTTCCCATCGCGCTTTATGAGAAAGGGCACGATGTTCGAACAATTCTTCCCAAATACCAATGCGTTACTGACTGCAAAAAGAAAATTGACCCGCTTGATATTGAATTCAATATTCCCATCGGAGTTAAAACTCATACAGTCCGCCTGTCAAAAAGTACCCTTGCGGAAAAGGTGCCCGTTTATCTGGTGGAGAATGATTTCTTTTTCAACCGCGATGGAATCTATGGCACTCAGGGAACCGACTATCCTGATAACGCAGATCGTTTTATTTTCTTCTGCCGTGCGATTCTGGAATCCTGCAAAGCCCTCTCTTTTTATCCAGACATCATTCACTTAAACGACTGGCACACTGGACTTGTCCCTGTGTACTTGAAGTTGGAATACGCTCAGGACGAAAATTTCAAATCCATTCGCACAATATTTTCCATTCATAACCTGGCATATCAGGGGAACTACGATGCCGAAACTATGAATCTTACAGGACTGCCTGATTCCTTATTCTCTCAAGATGGCCTGGAATTTTATAATCAGTTCAGTTTTATGAAAGGCGGGCTGGTGTACGCCGACCTGTTGACCACTATGAGTCCGACCTACAGCAAGGAAATCATGACCTCTGAATTGGGCTGTGGTATGGAAGGATTATTGAAGCTTCGAGAGCAAGACCTAACCGGTATCCTCAATGGAGTTGACTACGAAGAGTGGAATCCTGAAACGGATTCAAAAGTTATCACTAATTACTCTTCCAAAAATATCAAGGGAAAGCTCGAATGCAAACGAGACCTGATGAAAACTTTCTCTTTAACGGTTCCCGAAAGTACACCGATCATTGGAATGGTCACGCGTCTCTCTGAACAGAAGGGGATAGACCTGATCATGGAGGCACTGGACGAAATAATAAACTTTGGAGCGGCGTTTGTCTTGTTGGGAACGGGAAATCCAGATTATGAAAAGTTTTTCCAATCGGCACAACAGAAATACCCAGGAAAGTGCGGAGTCCGCTTCGAGTTCGATGAAACTTTGTCGCACAAAGTAATAGCCGGAAGCGATATTTTTATGGTCCCTTCCCGATACGAACCTTGTGGGCTCACACAAATGTATGCGCTAAGATACGGGACCATTCCACTGGTACGTGCCGTTGGCGGCCTGCACGATACAGTGAAGGAATACCAGCCAAAATCAGGTAAGGGAAGTGGATTCAAGTTCAATGGATACGAGAAGGAAGCATTAATTGAAACTGTACGCAAGGCCTTGACCCTGTACCAAACCAAATCAGCCTGGAAAAAGCTTATAAAAAATGCCTTCGCAGAGGATTTTGGCTGGCCGGTTACTGCAGACAAATACCTCCAGATATATCGAAAAGTCATTTGATGCCGATAGATGGCACTACAAGAAAAAACTTGTAAACATGAACAAATAAAGAGATTAATTGCCAGACTTGTTTACCGTTGCAAATCCTACCTGATTGTATTAAAACCTATACCGACTGACACGTCCATTCGCATGTTCCATTTTATCTTGAATCTGATCTGAACTTGTTTCCTGTGATGTGACTTATGAAAAAGATATTAGTATTCGAGGGTGACGAGGATACGAGGCTCCTTTATAAAGAGGGATTGATTGGGGACTGCTATAGTGTCTCTCTCGCGTCCAGCGAAGACGAAGCTCTGGGAATCATTAAAAATGACAACCCGGACTTGATCGCGATTGGGAATCACTCTCCAGAACTTAATGGCATTGAATTCATGCAAAAACTGTCAGAGAATAACTTAAAAATCCCCGTTATTCTGGGAACCTCATCGGGTCGCTGTAAACAGAATTTTCAGGTCTGGTCCTCCCATGCCCATGTGGTAAAATCGCCTTGTCTGACTGAGTTGAAATTGGCTATCAAGGAAATTTTCGCTTCAGTTAGCTAAACTCCAGATTTTAATCTTTTGAACCATACGCTCTTAACGGGTACTTTATTATGACTGCACAATTACTCGAGCCAAGGTTTATCGCGGTTGAGGGCTGTATAGGAGCCGGAAAAACCTCTCTGGTGAACTTACTGGGAAAACAGTTCGATGCGCAGGTCATTCGTGAAATGGATGAGGAGAATCCGTTTATAAGCAAATTTTATCAGGACCGAGAATCTTTCGGCTTTCAGGCCCAGGTATTTTTTTACTGAACCGTTACAGCCAATATATGGGACTGGCTCAAAGGGACCTGTTCAGTTCTGTTGTCCTTGTTGACTATCTATTTCAGAGAGACCGGCTGTTTGCCGCGCTCAATTTGAAGGATCAGGAACTCAAGCTTTACGATCAGATATACTCCCTGTTAAACACCAAAGTTCCCAAGCCGGATCTTGTGATTTTTCTTCAGGCGAGCACCGATATACTGCGTTCGCGTGTAGAAAAAAGGGGACGCGAGTATGAAGTTTTTATGGACCCGGATTATCTGGATAATGTTAATAAGTCCTTCAATAATTTCTTCTTTTACTATTCAGAGACTCCGCTTCTGGTCATCAATACCAATGAAATTGATTTCGTGGAGAAAAAATGTGATCTTGAACAGTTGATAATCAAGATTAATAGCCATAGAATAGGCAGGGAGTATTTCAATCCGCTTGGATCCTGACCGGACCGTGACGGTGAAAGTTTTTCGAGAATAAGTCGTGCTGGTTGAGCTGAGGACCTCATGAAGGCCTCAAGCTATGTATAAAAACTCGCATCGATGATTTGTAGAAATCTTTCCGCCCACCGGCCTCCTGTCGGCGGGCATTTTTGTTGGACCGCCGGTAAATTTTTAAGGGCTGTTGCTCCCCTGGTTTTCTTGTGTATACATATTAAAAAAGGTGTCCCAGTGAATAAGAATAAAAAAACCGTTCCCATGATTATGGAGCGGAAGTTTTCTTCAAAAAAAATTGTAGCGCTCACTGCCTACGATTATAGCTTTGCCCGACTGCTGGATACGTCTGATCTCGATATCATCCTTGTGGGAGATTCCCTTGCCATGGTTTCTCTGGGACTTGAAACAACACTTCCTGTGACCATGGAGGAAATGATCATTCATACTCGAGCGGTTAACAGGGGTTGTCACAACGCCCTGCTGGTAGCAGACATGCCGTTTATGTCTTATCAGGTTTCTGATGAACAAGCCATCACCAACGCTGGCAGATTCATTCAGGAAGCGGGTGCCCAGGCTGTAAAACTTGAAGGCGGTGCACGAATGGCGGGACGAATACAGGCACTGACGAATGCCGAAATTCCAGTTATGGGGCATATTGGCCTCACCCCTCAATCGGTCAACAAGCTTGGCGGGTATCGCGTTCAAGGAAAGAATTATAAAGATGCGCGCAAAATCAAGCAGGATGCCCGCAAAATTCAGGAAGCAGGAGTTTTCGCGATCGTTCTTGAAGGAATTCCTGATGACCTGGCGGGTGAAATAACCCAGGACATCAAGGTTCCCACGATTGGTATTGGTGCGGGCGTTCAATGCGATGGGCAAATACTGGTACTGCATGATCTGCTTGGACTAGGGATGGACTCTTCTCCAAAGTTCGTCAAGCAATACGCCTGTCTCGGTGACAAAGTAAAAAAAGCTGTGAGTTCCTACATTCAGGAAGTACGTGATGAAACTTTCCCGGACGAAGAGCACTCTTATAAATCCAAAACTCACAATCTTAAATCAGTGAGCGACGCGCCTCAACAATGAGTGGGCGCTTTATATATATTTAATGATGGAAATTATCACCTCCATTGAGGAAATGAAAACCTGGAGCCGTCGGATTCGTGACGAGGGTAAAGTCATCGGACTCACCCCTACCATGGGTTGTCTCCATGAAGGCCATTTGAGCCTCATCAAAGCTTCGATCACCGAATGTGACTCAACTGTGGTCAGCATCTTTGTCAACCCTACACAATTTGGGCCTGATGAGGACCTGGGATCATATCCACGTACTCTTGAGGCAGACAAGGAAGTGTTGCGTTCCGCTGACATTGATGTTTTATTCCTTCCCACAAAGGAGGATTTGTATCCTGATGGATTTCAAAGCTTTGTCGAAGTAGATAATAAAACTAAATATCTGTGTGGTAAAAGTCGGCCCAGTTTTTTTCGCGGAGTCACAACCATTGTCCTGAAACTGTTTAATATCGTAAATCCGCACACAGCTTTTTTTGGAGAAAAGGATCGGCAACAACTGGAAGTGATCCGAACAATGGTCCGTGATTTGAATCTTAATGTCACAGTTACTGGCAAACCGATTGTGAGGGAGGATGACGGACTCGCCATGAGTTCCAGGAACAGGTATTTATCTGAAGAAGGTCGCCTGTCAGCGCGATCACTTTCACAGGCGCTGGAAACTGCTCAAACAAGCATTGAACAAGGGGAGCGTTCAACCGAAACCATACGCAACAAGATCCGGCAAATGATAGAAAAGAGAAATGGAACAGAAGTGGATTATATTTCTGTTTGTGACCCTGAAGACTTTTCTGAGCATAAAGAAATCAGATCAAAAACACTCATCGCACTAGCCGTGCGGGTCGGTAACGCCCGCCTTATAGACAACCGTATTATAGAGAGAACATAATGCTACGAACCATGCTGAAATCCAAGCTCCATCGGGCACGGGTGACCGACGTACTGATAGATTATGAGGGAAGTATCGAAATTGACGAAGACCTGTTAGATGAGGTAGGAATTTCTATCTATGAACAGGTACACGTTTTTAACATCAACAATGGCCACCGGTTCGTCACCTACGTTATTCCCGGAAAAAGGGGCGGCAGGGCTATATCGATAAACGGAGCCGCCGCTCGGCTCGCTCAGATAAATGATCGCATCATTATTGTTGCTTATGGTATTATGGATACAGATCAGGAAAAATGTACTCCCAAGGTTATGGTGCTAGATGAACATAATCATATCCTTGAGAAAAAAGGGATATAATCCTTTTAAATTAAGTTTGCTCCTTTCAACACAACACAATTCAAGCGAGTCGTTTATATAATGGATATTATAATCACATTAGCATTGGTGTTCATGGTTTGGATGTGCATTGACTGCATACAACGCAAAGAACATTTTATTTGGATCATCATTATGGTGGTCCTCTTTCCAGTGGGTGCTGTTGCCTATTATTTTACCGTGAAGGTAAAGGCGAGCGGTGGCATGCCGCGTCCGACTATCCTGCGAACACCAACAACCAAAAACAATATCAGGGAAGTGGAGACTGAGGAAACCTTGCAACTCAAGGATATGATAGGTAAGTTTCACAAGGCTTATCATTACGAGAAACTAGGTCACACCTATCTGGAGCAAAAAAATTATGAACAGGCGGTTCCTCAGTTTAAAGAAGCCATTGAAAAAGACTCTGAATCGGACGAAGCTCGCTATGGTCTTGCCAAGGCTTATCATGGATTGGGGCGCTATGAGGAATCAGCCGAAGCACTTGAGGAGTTGGTTAAAATTGACAAAAAATATGACTACGGTAACGCCATCTTTGGCCTGGCAGAGTGTTACCGGTTAGCGGGACTTGAAGACAAAGCTTTGGAAACTTATCAGGAAGTAATCAATTCTTTCCACTTCTTTAAAGCTTACTACTATTACGCAAACCTGTTAGATAAACGCGGCAAGAAGGAGGAAGCGATAAGTCAAATGAAGTCCCTTATCGGCTCATCCAAAGACCTTCCAGGTTACAAGCTGGAAAAGGAGCGCTACTGGATCGACGAAGCGTACAAATTCCTCAGAAAAAATGGTGTTGAACTGGCTTGATAGTCTTTAAAGTTCAAAATTATTTATAAAAAGGGATATTTGAGCATGACAGTACTAGCGCAAAATTTAAAAACCATCAGAAAAAACCTCAATTGTACGCAGATGACGATTTCTGATGTACTGGATATCGGATTCCGCACGTACGTTCGTTATGAGGCAGGTGAACGTGACGCCCCAGTGGCGGTGCTGGTTAAGTTGGCACGATTGGGAAATATTTCGCTTGACCGGTTGCTGATCACCCCGATGACACTGGAGGACCTTAAGACTCCCGATGTGGAAAAAACACCATCAACTCCACGCAAAATGGAGGTGATCGGTGGTGGACTCGAAGAGGGGAGGATCGTCTTCAAAGGCTTGAGGAATGATCACCTTATCACCACCGATAAATCAGAAAAGAACCTGCTAATTGAGTACCGAAAACTCAACCGTACCGGTCGTGAAAAATGCGTACTGGACGCCGAGTGGATTCTCAACAACCCGAGAACCTTCAGGCGAAAAAAGACCCTCAACACTTCCCGCAAAGCACAAAAAGCAAAAAACGCGCAAAGGCTGAAACAAATGGCCAAGTCCATCAAAAAAATACCCTTAGGGGTTGATCCCATCCATCGGCACGCAATATATTTAAACATCTTCCACCGTACAAGAAATATTCGATTATGCCAGGTCTCTCGAAAAGTATTCTGGACGCCATAGGCAATACCCCTTTACTGTGCCTTGACGGAATTTTTGTCAAATGCGAATACCTGAACCCTTCCGGGTCGATCAAAGCACGGCTGGCCAAATATGTTGTGGAACGCGCCGAAAAAGAGGGTCTGCTGAAACATGGTATGACAATTGTCGAGGCTTCAAGCGGCAACACGGGAAACGCCCTTTCTCTTGTCGCAGCAGCGAAGGGCTACAAAATGCTGGTCATCATGCCGGAAGGCTATACTAACGAACGCATAGCCATTTCTCAGGCTTTTGGGGCAGAAGTTCGGTTGAGAGGGCATTACCAGGCTAACGAGGCTCTTGAGTACGTAAGGGAACTCAGCAAAAAGAAAAAGTTCTGGTCTCCCCTGCAATTCGACAGTGAATGGAACGTTGAGGAAAACTGCAAATGGCTCGGACAAGAAATCATCGACCAAATTCCTCAGAATGTTACGATTGACGCCATCCTCCAAGGCGTTGGCACTGGCGGCACCCTTATCGGCGTGGGTCAGGCGTTGCGAGAACACCACAACCCGGATATAAAAATATTCGCCATGGAACCTTCAGAGTCGGCAATCATTTCCTGCCACGAAGTAAGTGACCATCTCGTTGAAGGGATTGCCGATGGATTCGTCCCTGGAATTTATCAGCGACATCAGACTGAAGTGAATGGAGTGGTGCAGGTGAAAGGCGAACAAGCCGTCGAGTGCATGAAGGACTTGGCCAAAACCTACGGCACGTTTGTAGGCCCCAGTTCAGGTGGCAATTTCCTTGCCGCGCAACAGTTGAGGGAAAAAGGGCTCTCAAATATCCTCACCTTTTTCTGTGACGAAGGAGAAAAATACATCGCCCAACATTTCGCCCCTTCCGACCAAAGCGAGCAAACATCTCATGAATAAAATATACTATATAGACTTACAGCAAAAGCTTCTTACTTCCGTAAAAACTTTTTGAGGATGGTATCCATCTCGAACAGGAGGGCGATGGGGCGTCCATGGGGGCAGGTATAGGGCATCTCGGTCTCTTCCAAGTCGGAGATGAGTTTTCTTATCTGGTCCAGGTCCAGAGTCATATTCACTTTTATCGCGTTTCTGCAGGACATCATAACGAGAATTTCTTCAAACTTTTCTTGCAGAGCATCTTCATGCTGTTGCGTGGGAAGCATATCCACAATCTCCCTCATGATTTCCGCCTGATCATTATTTTTTAAAATAGCGGGAACGGACCGTAACAGAAATTCATTCTTGCCGAATGATTCTAATTCGAGTCCGAGTTCACCCAGACGTTCCTGATGCAGGGCCAATAATTCCGCCTCCCCTGGCGAAAACTCCAGGCTCAATGGGAACAGCAACTGCTGAACCTCCACCTTTTTATTCTTCGCCGCTTTGCTGAACCGCTCATACAACACACGTTCATGTGCTATGTGCTGATCAACCACAAGTATCCCCTGCTTACCCTGCATGAGGATAAATGATCGGTCCAATTGACCCAGAGGCTCAAATTCTGAATAAATAAGATTGGCTACAGGAGTGGGTTTACTGCCAAATATTTCTACCTGCGGCGGCACTGGTAATATCTGTCTCATTGGTGCAGAAGACTCTCCTCCTGCTGAAGGACCTTGGTACATCATTTTCAGAGCACCTGAAAGGTCTCCCGGTACCGGTGGGCGTTCAATCGAGAAGTTACCTGAAGAGCGGTACTCCCCTCCCCTGTTACCGGATTTTTCAGATGAGCGTGGAATGTCATAAGATTTCACAGGCTGATCCTCAGACGGCAGTGGTAACTTGCCGCTTCCACTGATGGCACTTTTAACGGCCTCGCTCACAAAGCGGTGAACTTCCTGTTGGTAGGCAAAGCGCACTTCGGCCTTAGCCGGATGAACATTCACATCGTACAACTTGGGGTCCATTGCCAAATAAAGATAGATTGCTGGGTGTTGTCCTCTTGGCAGAAGATGACTATACCCATGCTGAGTTGAGTGAAGAATGACCTTATCGCGGACAAACCTCTGGTTGATATAACAATACTGGGCAGAACGCGACGAGCGGGTGAAAACTGGACTGGAGATAAACCCTGTAAGACGGTAACCCCCAGCCTCGGCATCAACCGGAATAAGCTCTTGGGTAAGTTCCGATCCAAACAATTCAGCGATGCGGTACAAACTCTGATCCGTCGGCAGAGTGTCGATAACTTTGCGTCCGTTATTGATCAACGTGAAATGGATGTATGGATATGCAAGAGCCTGTTGGGTGATAATCTGGGTGATATGGGAAGATTCTGTACCGTCACCTTTAAGAAATTTTTTACGGGCCGGGGTATTGTAAAAGAGCTGGGCCACCTCAATGGTAGTACCGTGCGGGCAAGCCACGTCTTTCACCTGAGCGGTTCCTCCACCTTCAACTACCACCTGCGTTCCACCTTGGTGTTCGTCATCTGAGGTGACCATACGCATTTGCGAAACAGAAGCGATGCTTGGGAGCGCTTCCCCGCGAAATCCTAAAGAAACAATTCCCTCCAAATCAGCGGAGCTAACAATTTTACTGGTCGCATGGCGCGAGAATGAAAGCAATGCGTCATCCGATGACATGCCCGATCCGTTGTCCGCCACACGAATGAGTTTTTTGCCACCCTGTTCAATTTCAATCAAGATACGAGTGGCGCCCGCATCAATGGAATTTTCAACAAGCTCCTTGACAACAGACATCGGTCGCTCAACCACCTCGCCAGCGGCGATCTGGTTAGCCAATTCATCAGGCAGGATCATCACCTGCGACTTGTTATTATCTTTGGGCAAGGCAGACATGTAAGTCCGGAGCTATAGATAGGAAGGCAACTGCAACAACTCTATTTAAAACAATTTTCACCCGATTACAAGATTTTATGCGGAAGCAGGATTATCCATAATAAATTCAAGTCTAATCACCGAAGAGGCCCTTAACCGCGTTACCGACATCTTCTACATTTTTACCCAATAACTCTTCTGGTTTACCCAGCAACTCTTTTGGGTTGCCCAAACCACTTTCAATTTTATCTTTAATGTCCGACACCGCTCCCTTAACCATTTTCTTGGCCTGACCAATATCCAGTGGATTCACTACTTTTTTAATCTGCCTTTGCAAGGAAGCAAATATTTTCTCAGCAACTTCACCGGGAGAAGCACCGTCTTTTGGTTTACCAATATCATTCAGTTGAATATCAGGAAGATTGACCGCCAAAGTCTCCCCTTCTAGTATAGCAGATCAATCATTGTGGTCTAACCGGAACTCTCCTATACTGTATATGTTGCTGAGATTAAGTATAGCAGATCAATCATTGTGGTCTAACCGGAACATACCTTCCCAGCGTCTGGCCCTATTGCCCAGATAGATCATGTAATTTCATTGTGTTCGGTCAACGAATTAATAAAAGTCCTGACTGACAAATAATGCATATCCCAGACAAGTATCTAAAACTGATGCCTCTCCTTCTCATCGTATCGGCGATAGTTTTTATATCAAGCGATCAGATTCTTCATCAAAAGGGGCAGACCGTTCAACCGCTTGCTCCTGAAGGAATTGATGGAGGCCACATCCATAGCCTTGACGAGGGTGACGTGGATCACTCAGATCCGGAAGCGCAAAAACGAATGGGGATTTTTCATTACAACGAAGGCAATAAATTTTTAAAACAGAATGACTGGGAACAAGCCATCAGAAATTATAAAATGGCCTTACACCACAGCAAAAATTTTACGGAGGCCTATATCAATCTGAGTACCGCTTATCTGAACGGAAAACAATATGAAGCTTCCCTCGAAACTCTGAATTCCCTAAAAGCGATTCAGCCAGAGCATCCCCTTCTACACTACAACCTGGCCTGCTACTACTCTCTGACTGGAGATACCGCTT
>FUWD013231148.1_pt1 | contig 15989 bp, 16 predicted proteins | sample 1063281 | NCBI WGS metagenome assembly FUWD01 (sample SAMEA79048168, study PRJEB19326) | metagenome | biome: marine | reverse complement strand
CTGCAGCCGATAGACTCAAAGAAGCCCGAAAAACGCTAGCTGAGTCCTCAGTGATGATCAAACTGGGCATTACTAAAGCGGAATTGCAGGCGTTTGATGATGTGCAGAAAAAAATTGACAAGCAGTTTTCAGACGTGGCAAAGCTGCGGGCGCAAGCCGATGAAAACGTAGCTTCAAGTGCTATTATTGCGGAGGCGCACCGCGACTTGTTTGTGCAGTTTGAGTACAAGATTTTAAAGCAGTACGAGAAAGAGTTCAGTGAAGCAAAGGCTAAACTTGGTGCAGTCGCACCAGCGGAGCTTAAGCAACTATCTGCCGCTGCCGCCGCTCAACGTGCCCGCGCTGCAAAAGTTGAAAATGAACAGCGCCTAGAGAAAGAAGCTGCCACTAAAGACAAACGCGAACTCGAACAGCGGATGTTAGAGCGCCGCTACGAGGGCAGTAGCAAAAAACAAAAAAACGCCTACGCAGACGCCACCGAGCAAGCAAAAAGTAACGACGTAGCGCGCTTGCAAAAAATACTGAATTCTGTGGACGATGTGTTGGAAGAGCGCAAAGCCGCAAAAGGCAAACGGGCTATTGGGCCTGTTACTCGGACGCAGTCGGCTGCTCCGGCGTCCCTGCGCGGGGGCACTGAGGAGAGTAAGGCGGGGTTGGGGCGTACGGGAACACGTAATCGCTTATCGGAAGCACGAGGTATTAAGCAGCGCAATGTGCCTATTACAAGCGCTGAGATGGCTGCGCCTGCCGACATGTCTATTGAAGAGTTCGGCAAGTTGTCACCGGAAGGACAAACTGCGGAATTAAATCGCCGCCAAATGAAGGCCGATTTGAAAACGCTTGACACGGCTAAACGTACTATAACTCGTACACGCGGCACTAAAGAACAGATTGCTGAAGATAAGCGTATTGCAGAAGAAACGTTTGGCATTGACACATCTAATTCAAAATGGCGTCAAAAACTCCGTGCTGAGCTAGCGAGGCAGGATGCGACAGAGGCCGAAGCGTTGGCAGCGGACCTGCAGAAAGTAACGAAGGGTAGGAAGAATATTGCCGACGTTATAGACGAAGACGTTGACTCTGCAGAAGACAACTATCTACGGGAAAACTCTCAGGCATACGATGCACCATCATTCACGCCTGTAAAGGTTAACGTCATCAAAGCGCTTCGTTCAGCGATGCTGTAAAGGCTGCGGAGTTACTGGCCGAGAGCGGGGCTACGCCTTTTGTGCGTAAGCTGTCCAGACTTCTGGCTACGCTGCTAGGAACGTTAAAGTTGAATGGTCTCAGACTGTACGTGGACGCAACGTGCGGCGGGTAGCTACGAGTCCAATAAAGCGGTAATGCAGTTTGACGAAGAGGCAGTGAGCGAAGAAGTCATCTTGCACGAGATGATCCACGCTGTTACGCTGCGATTGTTAAAAGCGCCAATAGACACCTTGACCGACGCTCAGAAAGCGGCGCGTGTTGAGCTGGAGTCTATGTTTGCGGCGGTTAAAAAGAACACCAATCTTGCGCGTGAGTACGGCATAACTAACATTGCTGAATTTGCCTCTGAGATGCTGTCCAACCGTGTGCTGCAGAACAAGTTGGCAAATGTTAAGTGGACAGGCGGGGGTAACATGGTTACCCGCTTTATTAACAAGGTGCTGGCGTTCTTGGGGCTGAAGGAAGGCGTTGACTTTAACAAGCAAGCTACACAGAACATCCTGAACCTGTTTGAAAAAGCAATGCCGATGACTGAAGGCAGACAGATCGACAACGTCGCGTCTGTGCTACGTGGGGTTTTCCCTAACACCGAGCCAAAGTTTGCCGCTGGTATCTCTAAAGAAGCGCAAGCCGCCGCTGGTCGACAGGTTGCGCGGACTTCCGGGTTTATGGCGTCGCTGTTTAGCCCCGCCGCAGCCGCTCCAGAAAGCAGTAAAACAAATAGGGCGCTTGCTTGGCGCACTCAGTTACTGGATCGCTTTGCGCCTATCGAGGAGCTGTTGCGCAAGGGTGTCGAGCGCGGAGTTATCCCCGACATGCAACTGTTCCAGACGCTCTACTACATGCGCTTTGGCGAACAGGTCAACCAATACGTAGCGCAAGCTGCTTCTAATGGTGTTGTACGACGCGTTAAGGCCGCCGATGGCACCCACACGTTTGAGGCTGTTGAAGGCGACAACATTGCCCGTATTGCGGAGACTTTGCGTGACGCGGGTATTGGTAATGAACAAGCCGCTGAAGAAATGTTTACTACATGGATGGCAGGTCTTCGCGCAGGTCAGGGGCAAATCGGCTGGGACAAGTTGAACTTTAAAGACGCCAAGCAAGCCAAGGCTGACTGGGACGCGGTTAACAAGGACGTGCAAAACAACTCAAAAATTAAAGACGCTTTTGAGTCTGCTCGTAAACAATACCGCCAGTACAACAAAGACTTGCTTACGTTCCTGTCTGACTCAGGCGCAATGTCTCGTGATGAGGCTGTTAGATTGTCAGCGCTAGATTACGTCCCGTTCTACCGTAAAAACGGAGAAGAAGTAGAGCTGATGATTGACCGTGAGAAAATTGTTAAGATCGGCAATCTTAAGAACCAGCCGTACCTCAAAGAGTTAATTGGTGGCGAGGACTCTATCCTGCCGTTCTTTGAGAGCGCGTTGCAGAACACCCGCATGATTCTTGATATGGGCATGCGCAATATCCAGACAAAAGACGTGGCGTACGTTCTGCAGAAAATGGGTAGCGCTGAAATCCGCAAAGGATCAGGCCCTGCGGGCACCAATATCGTACGGTTCCGTGAAGGCGGCGAAATGAAGCACGCCGTTATTGATGACGCGTATGGGGTTCCAGCCGATCTGCTGGTTAAAGGCTTGGAGGGCATAAAGACCACTATCCCAGCGGTTGTTCGTTTGATGAGCTACCCTGCTAACTTGTTGCGTAAGACAGTGACAATAATGCCTACCTACGCGCTGCGTCAAGCCATTCGTGACCCGCTCAACGCGTGGATGGTTACCGGCGGCAATTTCGCTCCAATCGCTAGTTCCTTTAAAGAGCTGACTAAGATGGTAGGCGGCAAGAGCGAAACGCAAAGTATCCTGCAACAAGCAGGCGCTATCAGTAGTAACGTGTTTACTGGCGACAAGCAAGACATCACGCGCATCTTGCGCGATACCGTTGGGGGTAAGGCTGGCTGGCAGAAACTCGTTGCTAAGGCTGAAGGGTTTGCTATTCAAGGCGACTCATCAACCCGCGCTGTTCTGTACAACATGTACCGCGAAAAGGGCATGACCCACATGCAGGCGTTGCTTGGTTCGCTGGAGTCTATGAACTTTAGCCGTCGCGGTGTGTCTCCCAGCATGCAGTTCATGTCCATGATGGTGCCGTTCTTTAACGCTCAGATACAGGGTTTGGATGTGTTGTGGAGAGCCGGTAAAGGGGTGTCACTGTTCCAGAAGGAAATGAACGTCCAAGCATTAATGCTCAAGCGTGGTTTTATGATGGCGGCAGGCACTATGGCCTACGCGGCCCTGATGCAGGACGACGAGTCTTATAAGAACGCAACGCCAGAACAGCGCGCGCTCAACTGGTTCATCCCACTGCCCGGTGTGGAGGCAAGTCTGCGTGTGCCAATCCCATTTGAATTGGGCTACGCGTTTAAGTCAATCCCAGAAATGGTATTCAACGTGGCGTTTGGCGACCAGAAAGCCGGGGAAGCCATGAAGGCGTTTGGTGCTTTGGCTTACCAGACAGTGCCTGTCGGCATGCCACAAGGCATGAAGCCTATTGTTGAGGTGGCAACTAACTACTCGTTCTTTACTGGCTCCCCCGTCGAGTCTGATCGCATGCAGGGACTTACCAAAAGCGAGCGCTACAGCCCCAACACCACCGAGCTGGCAAAGATGTTGAGCGCGGCTACATTTGGCACGGTCTCCCCAATGCAGGTTGAGCATCTTGTCCGGGGCTACACAGGGTCATTGGGTATTACCCTACTACAGATACCTAACGTAGCCATCCGTCCGTTGACAGATCAGGCAGAGCGCCCAACTAAACTCATCAACGAGTACCCAGTTATCGGCACTCTGTTTCAACCTGCTGATGGACGGGGTGTGGTCAATGCTGCGTACGATAGGCTCGAGGAGTTCCAACAGGCCAAACGTACGTACAACACGATGATTGCCGAAGGCCGGGGAGCCGATGCCAAAGCGTTTGCTCAGAAGTACTCTACGGAAATTGCGCTTAACTCCTTTGGCGGTTCTTTCCGTCAAGAGATGGGCGAGTTGGCTAAACTTAAACGCGGTATTGCGGCATCTAAGACCCTGACCCCCGATCAAAAGCGTGACAGGGTTCAGGAAATTAAACGCCTTGAGATTCGCATGTCGCGGCGTATTAAAGATCTGTCCTAGCCCCTAGCCTTGGGGCGGTAAAACCAGACGCCAAGTAAACCTGTCCTGATTGCGGAGTAGGCCTTGGCGTCGGTTATCTTTTGGGACACGGCGGCTCGTAGACCGGCGCCTGTCATTTCCTGAAGGTTGAGGCAGGGGATAAAGAACCCCTGCCCCTTATGCAGCTTTGCCCAAGGGAACAGTTTAGTTTTGTGTGAGTGGGGCGTCGTCTTCATCAACACGTCTACTTATTTGAATCGCGGCTACGCGCATCGTAGGGCCATCGGTCTTGGCAAGCAAGTCTTTCTTTTTCTGGTAGCGTATCTGAAACAACTCTTGCATTTCCTGCTTGAAGTTTTGGTAGCTGTAACTCATGGTCGAGCAGTGTGCGCGAAGTAAGCGCTCTTCAATGTAGAAGTCAATATATCCCGCCGTGTGCCCGTGCTCCACACGCCCCATGACCTCCTGCCGCGCGGTGTTCCTGCCGACCTCGGTGCCGTCTTGGAAATGTGCCAGAAGCCCACTTCTCTCACCATACTTAACGACAACAAACTTGCCTGATCTCTTGGATGTAGGAGTTCAGCACGTCTTCCGCGTGACCGAACCACCGTGGATACTGCGCGCATAGTCTCTACGGCTCGACCATACGCTACCATGATTTCTTGCATGGGGATTTCAGCCAGATTCGTGTGCTTGCCATTGAAAAGAACCCCGGCAACAACCCCGCAAGCTATGGCCGCCATCCAAAAGCGTTCGTCTCGTGGTGCGTTGTAGTGCTTGTACATCTGGCGGGTCGTGTCGTCTACCAGCTTCTTTATGTATTCCGTGTTGTCCACGAAGTACTGTGATAACTCTACCCCGGCCAAGGCGTAGTTGTCCTGCAAAGATTTGATGACCTCGATCTCGTCATCGGTCCACTGTAACTTCTGGTCAATAGAAAATTCCAACAAACGTCTTAGCTCTCCTTCAGATGAGTGCTGGCGCTCCCCCGCTAGGTAATCTACGGCGTTCCGGTTGGAGGACATGATGGCAAGCGTGGCCCACGTAGACAGGTTCAGACGTTCTTTGTTGGACCCGGACTCCATGCGCTCTTTGCCGCGACCTTCGCTCATACTAAACAAGAAGGCTGGGAACCACTCGAAGTCCTTGCGGTTGTTGGTGGTGATTTCGTCCGTGACCAACGGCAAGCTGCGAAGCAAACCAAGGCGCTGCTGCATAGCCACTGCGGAGGTGCCTGAACCCGTGCGGTAGTGCACCGGGTGCCCCCATATAGCGGCGGCGGTATCCAACGCCAAGCTCTTGCCTGTACCTGAATTCCTAGACGCGCAGTGAATGGTCATGCCATACAACTTGGTGAACTTCATAAGGGGCGCGCCAGCACCCAGCAGCACAACCGCTAAGTGGTCCCACAACCGCCGACGAATTAAAAGCTGTACAACTTTCTGCCAGTTTTCTAGTGTCCCTGTAGGCTGGGTGTTCGACGTGATGTTCTCCAGCCCCGACATGGGTACCGATATTGGCTCCTTGTTCTTGCTGTATATACGCCCGGCAAACACGAACGAACCATCATCTTGCCAGCCATAGCTAGTAGGTAGCGCAATAGGCGCACGCTCCACGCTTAGCTTCTCCACACAGGCGCGGACATACTCGTACAGGTTTTTGTCATTGCCCGAACCAAACGCCGCCATGACGTTCTGACTAGCTAGCGTCTTGATGGTTGTATCCTTGCTGGCGATGCTCTCCTGTGCCACTGTGATGTCCTGTACCCGACCGCTGCGTATAGCGCGTAGGTGCACCTCGTGGACGCCGTTGAAGTTCAGGATGTCTACGGGGAACAAATCGTACTGGCACAACATGATCTGCTTCTTTATGGCGTTACCCTGATCGTCCACAGAGTCCTTCTCCATAAACACACCACCGTTCTTACCATAAGCGTACCCGTGGGGCGGCTCTGGGCGTAGTACCTTGATCGGTATCTGCGCAGGCATCGCTACCTCCATGACCACGGGCTCGGTCACCAAGTCCAGTTCTCTGCCAAGCGCTAGGGGGTTGGTTATCTTGCCGCGATGGGAGCAGTTGTCGCACACACCGGGGTTCTCGGAATCAAACTTCACACAGGGGTAGGGCCCCTTGATCTCCGCCAGTTTCTGGTTCATGCGGTCTGTGTCGTAGGGGTGCAGGTCACTAAGCCATATCACCGCCTTGTCGCCGTCTTCGCACTTTTGGGCAATACTCAGCCACGCTCTCCACTGGGGCTCCATACCGTCCTCTGCCGCGTTCTCTACGAAATTGGAAAGCTGGGCACAACCTGTACCCGCCTGCGTCTTTTTATAGATGGTGCGAAACTTGGTGACGCTGTTTTGAAACAGTGGTGCAATCGTGGATACAGAACTGACACTGGTTGGCCTGACCCCTTCCAGCCGTAGGGTGGGCGTAGGCATGGGTACCACCTGCGACTTTAGCTGGCTGATGATGAGCGACTCAAGGTCCTCGAACGCGAAGGTGTCTCCCTCGCTCAGTATGCGCACAGGCTTGGGGGTGCCGTACTTCTTCTTGTGGTTGCGTGTGCCGGGTACGCGAAGGACTCGGGCGGCGTCTGCTGTTACCGTCATGTCGATCTTCAAGCCTTCCTGCTTACATAGGCGCTTCAATCCTTCAGCTAAGGGTTTCCACCTATCAACAGCCACGTCTTCCGTGAAGGGCCAGTAGACGTGCAAGCCGCCACCAGAACCCACGATGTAGGGCGCACCAAGCAGGTCTAGCCCTACCCTATCCATGAATGTGTTTATCGCTTCTACTGCGGCCTTCTTGGTCTCGTAGCCGTCCATATCCACGAACAAGCTGCGTAGGTACTGGGCGTTCACTGCCTCTCTGGTGTCGCCGTTCTCAAAAGTCGCCAATGCAAAATAAACGTCACAGTCTGCGCTATCCCAGCGCGCTACATGTTCCTCCAATTCTTCAAGCGCCGGACTGAATCGGTGCTCTTTTTTTCTTGTACTGAGTTCTGCCACACAGTAATACCCGTGGTCCGGGGACGGCAAAACAACCGCTAGGAATTCAAGCGGGGTCATATAAATCCTCGGGTTTAAAACAGGGGGAGTTCGAGCTGGCGGGTGTCTGCGCGATAGGTCGTTGCGGCATCAACAAGCATCGTGAAGCGGTGGGTCAATTCAAGTTGAAAGGCTTTGCTCATGCCTGCACCATGCGCCATGTCTTCGGCATAGCGGATCAACTCTTCATTGCTTAGGGCTTTAGGTTCAATTCCTGACATACTGTTCTCCATGCGTCATCTGCGCTGTTTGCGCTTTGTAAAATCTTGAGCATCCACTCGGCGCGATCACGGTACGCCGGGAAGATTTCCGTGCCCAAGAACCAGTTGTATACGGTCTGGCGCGTGACGCCCAGAGCCCTCGATATTCGCACAACTGAAAAGTCGTGGTGAATAGCCCACCGCCCTAATTGACTTCCGGTCGTTTTAGGTGTGGCGGCTATCTTGTCTTTTATTCCTTGTGAATATGGCATCTTTATTGGGGCGCTGTTTTACGAGCGCCCCGCCTTTCTTATTCGTCGTCCCACTCGGATACGATGTCGGCCAACTTAGCTTTCTTGGCTGGCACAGCGCTTGGCTTAGCTTCGTCCTTACGGACTTCCGGCTCATCTTCCTCGTCGGCTACCGCCTTAGTCTTGGCCTTGGTGGTTTTGACTTCAGCCACCGCAGCAGTGTCGTCTTCGTCCATCATCTCGCCCATAGGCTTGGCAACGGGCTTGGGGGCAGCGCCAGCGATTTTCATCGGAGTAGGCTTCACACCGTCCGCTTGCGCCGCAGTCATTACGACTGCGCGGTCGGCATCAGGGTTAGTGCCTTGCTTCAAGGAGACCTCGTACTCTTCTTCCGTCAACCAGCGTTGGGGCTGGAAAGTCAGCTTAGGGCTCTCTGACTGGATGTCGAACTTCATGCGGGTAACAATCTGCTCGGGGTTGACAGGTGGGCTTTGTGCAGCCAAGTAGCGGGCGTATGCCTGCAGTCCTCGCCTATCCCCATCTTCTTTACCAAAAATACTTGTCGCTGGAAGCGTCAACTGGAGCACGTCTCCGTCAGGGTTGTTCTCTAACACCACGGCCAAGCGCTGTTGGAAGCGGCAGGCGCGGCTGTTACCGTTACCTGAACCGGCTTGGTTCTGGGGGCATCCAGCACAGTTATAAAACTGCGGGGTCTCTATGGTTGTCTCGGGCGTTTCCCCGTCGTTGCTCCAGCAGTCAGGGCCTGTGATGTTGTCTGCATCGTAGGATTTGCCGTAGAAAATACGGCTGACTTTAGGCGCCGCCTTAACAATGATTATGTCGAGGTACCTCTCATCAACGGTGGCAATTTCTTTGCCGCCAGCTACCAAACGGAACACACCCCCCTTGATGGAGATGCGCTTAGTTGTGGAGCCGCTGGCATTACCACCCGTTAGGGCTTTGGCGGTATCTGACAGCTCGTTGTTACGAGCGAAGGCAGGAACGGTTGATGGGGAAAACAGCATTACGTTACTCATGGTTTGCGTTACTTTCTTACAGGGGTTACACGGATGTCAAAATCCGAAAACGAGTTTAATCCGGGAGGTACTACCCCCGGGTTCTCTTCAAGGAATGTCACGATGTTGCTTTGACTGATACGTTGTTCCAACAGTTCTACGACCTCATGCTCAAGAACGAACTTTTTAAATGAGTCCCAGTCGTTGGTGTGGTATCGGGTCTTTTGCACCAAAGCTACACGCCCGTGGGGAGTGTTGAGCGATGTCAAACCTAATGCGCGCATCTGGTCTTTAATCGCCATGCGTACTTCCGTACGGTGTTCTTCTAGCTCGGCAATCTGTGCATCGAATGTCAGGATCTTTGCTTTGATCTTGGCGTGTATATGCACCAGTTTATCCAAACCTACAGCTTCTTCATCTACCATTTACTTCTCCTTTTATTTGTCTACCGTTTGACAGTGTACACGTTTCCGAACGTGCCGCAACCCCCTTTCATAAATTTATTTCTATCTTGAACATCTCAGTCAGCAGGTTGTTATCTACTACCTTACTGGCGAGGGCTTTAAACATTTTCTTTTCAATTGGGCTACCTTCAATGTGAACAACTGTTACTTTGTCACTATTTTGCCCCTTGCGGTCGGCGCGCGCGATGCACTGGATGTACTGCTCAACGCTCATTAAAGGCCCAAAAAATACCACTGTATCTGCCGCAGTTAGGGTAATCCCGTGTGCAGTAGCGGCGGGTTGCATGACCAACACTCGTGTTTCGTCAGGGCGGTTTTGGAAGCGGCTAATGATGTCGGCTCGTTTACTGGCCGAGACTCCTCCGTGGATGCACTCGTTGGCTATATTGCACTTGGTTAAGTGGCTCTGGATGGTGTTAATGATCGAGCGGTACAGTGCAAAGATGATGACCTTGCGACTAGTCTCTTCCAGAATCTCTTGGAGCACGCCGAGTCGAGGCGCTGCATCGAACTCCACCACTTCACCAGCGTCTGTGTACGCCGCACCACAGGAGATCTGCAACAGTTTGTTTACGCCAGTAGCCGCGTTGACTGCGGTGATGGTCTCCCCGGACGCCTGTATCAACATCTGCTCCTTGAGCATGTTGTAGTACTTCGCCTGCTGTGGGGTTAGTGGGACTTCTCGTGTCATCGTGATGACTGGCGGCAAGTCCAAGCACTGCTCTTTGGTGTAGCGTATGGCAGGTTGTAGCGCGTCGTAGACCATTCCCTTAGCGCCGGGCTTTGCTGCCCACTTGAACATGGTCATCTTGAACATGACTTGGTCACGCCATGCGGTAAAGAAGCGCGGCACGTTCTCAGGGTTAACTAGCTTTGCTAAACCGTATGCGTCCGCAGGCGACTGCGCCGCAGGCGTACCCGTCATCATCCACAGGTGTGTGTTGGGGCGCAGGATTGACTGCAATGTTTTCCATCGTTTAGTGGTGGTCGTCTTGTATGCGTTGGCCTCGTCCACGATCACCAAATCAAACCTGCCGTCGTTGTTGAGTTCCGTGGCGATCAAATTCAATCCATCATAGTTGCAGATAACGAACTCATAGTCTCCCTGAATCATCTCTATGCGACGTGATGACTTGGCATGGTGCGCAATAACTGCGCTTCGGTGAATGATCGAGTTGTTTAAGTCATTCATCCACGCACTCTGCATGATCGACAGTGGGCAAAGTATTAGACACCTTCGCACAGCCCCGCGCTTCATCAGGTAGTCCGCCGCCCATAACGCAGACAGTGTCTTGCCTGTGCCGGGGTCGTTGAACACAAACGCTTTGGTGTTCAGCGTCAAGAAAGCCGCCGTGTCGATTTGATGACTCATTGGCTTGTATCGCCCGGGCCAGTTGTATCGGCGTGTGATGGGGGAAGGTACGTTCTTTAGTCCGAGGTTCCTTAGTACCTTGACTTCGTCTAGCCCCCAGTAGACGGCTATCTCATAAGTGTCTCCTTCTTGCTTGAGCACCTTGTGCTTTGGTATGACTGAATATCTATCGGGCGTACGGGTTTTAAAGACAACCGCTTTGTCTTCTAATATCTCCATTGCTTCTCCGTGGTTTATGTTTTAGCTTTGCCGTTGTCGCGCATGTTAGCTGTGGCACTACGCACCCGCATGTTGCCTTTGGTGCTTTTGCCGCCGTCTTTTATTTTCTTCTTGTGGTCGATCTGCTCGTCGGCAGAAAGTACAACCCCGGCCTTAGCGTATACGCGCCTCCCTGTTTGGCGCTCAAGTTGGTCCTCGGTTTCACCTGTTTTCTTTTGTAGTTTGTATGCGTGTTTGTAATCACGCTTGCCGTTTGTCTGTGTCATATCATTTCCTTTTTGTGTTGTATTCACAGGACTTAACCGCGCACCATCCGCACAGTGGCGTAGGCTTAGGGTTCCAAACTCCTGTGGCGTATGCCTGTTCAATGCGAGCGACACGTTCCCGATAGTCCCACCAAAATCCTTCAGCCTGATCAACTTCAAAGGACGCCTTCTTCATATCGTTCTTGGCAACAAACAGCAGCGCCCCACTCACCTTGCGGATATGCGGGAAATGTGCAAACACCATCAACGCCATGAGTCGTAGCTGTTCCAAGTCAGGGTACTTGTTGTTGCCGGACTTGTAGTCCACCACCCGAGCGGTCAGGTTGTCGTCGTTAATGATGAGCAAGTCCGCGATGCCTCGTACCCACACGTCCTTAGCCATGAAGTCACAGGGTTGTAGGTCCTTGGTCAACCCCATCTTGTGCTCACACAGCTTGCGACCGGGCTTGTCCTTGAGCGCATCCAGCGTGTCCTTGATGTACTCGAACTGTTTGGGCAACGCCGTGTCGTCGCGGATGTAGAACTCCGCAGCTTCGTGTAGCTCCTTGCCGTAGATGGTGGCAACGGTGTCCGTGAATGGGTGGTTCTTGAGCACCTTTACCTCGTGGTAGCGTCGCGCGCACCCCTCGTAGTCTTTAAGGGAGCTGTGGCTCCATGAAATAGGTTTGGTCATTTGAACCTTGCTGATTTAATTGCCCGGTATAGGCGACTACTAAACTCTTCGACAAATGGCTCGTTGTTGTTTAGTTGGTGCTCGCCCATGCCCTCCAGAATGGCGTGAGTTAACTCATGCCAAAACGTTTCCTGCATTAACGGGTACCGATTAGTCACTATGCGGATGCGCTGGGCACCGTAGTCGATCTCCCCAATGTGCGCCTGCCGATTTAATGTTTCCGCTATCTCAACGCTATACCACTTGTCGCCCACTTTTATCTTGCGGGGCAGTTTTTTCTCGGCTGTCATTTAACCATCCTTATTGCTTTGCTTCTCCATACCTACGGTGCGCGCCACCGTCAGCGCCTAGCGGGATGCCCGGCAAATACCGTGGCTCCATAGTCATCTGCGCCAAGACCCAAGGCTTAGCGTCCTCTACCTCAGCATTAGGTACGACAGCAATGAGTTCGTCATGCACTGTCCCCTTGACTGGGTGTCTTTTTTCAACCCGTAGCATCCCGTCAGTCATTACAATACGTGCTACGCCCTGCGTAATGTTGTTCGTAATCTTACCTCCATACAACCTAGTAGGTGGGGTGCCTGCGGCTCCGTAGAGCCATTCCGTGCGCTTGGTCTCTTCGTTCTTAACGCGGCGAAGATTCGGGTAGCGCAGGCTCATCCCGCTGGGGAGTACTATCTCCTCCTTGCGGAACGTTAAACATTTATACACCACCTCCTCCCCACCGTAAAGGCTTTTTTGCAGCAGCCCCGAGCACATCTCCCAGAACGTCACCACTGGGTGGGCGGTGGCCCGGTATATGTCTATGATCTTCTTGGCGGCTACGCAATGGATCAACAACTCCTGCTCTGTGCAGGTGTGGGGTATCTCCTCCATCTTCTGGATGTTGTCATCCCATTCCACAAAACGCTCAATGAACCTCTTATTAACTCCTAGTCTTTTAGCAAAGTCCTTGTCGTACATGACGGGTGGGGCACCAAGGAACCCTACAACTAGTTGCGCCGAAAACGAGGCCCAACCGAGGCCGTACCCACACCCGAGTAGAGCAGACTTAGCAGATTGTCGGAGGTCCGGGTGTGAATCTTTCGTAAGTCCCGGTGTGTTAAACATTTGAGCGCCGAACAATGCGTAAGGGTCACCTCCAGCCCTGAAAATGTCCAGCATGTCTTCGTGATCCGCCAACCACGCAAGAACGCGTGGTTCAATTTGCGACAAGTCGCCGACGACGAGTTGATGCCCTTCGGGAGCCATAACCGCTTTACGCAGGAACGATCCTCGCTTGAGGTTTTGCATGTTGATGGCTGAACCTTTACTGGCTGACCAGCGCCCAGTTTGAGCCCCAAAATACGAGAGTGGGACCGGGAGATTCCCGCGTTGCGAGATGTCGAAGAACCGTTGTGCCCGGGTTCGCTCATTGGTTGATTTAACCCGAAGGCGCGCTTCACAAAGAAGGGCAACGTCGTCACGTTGGTGATTAAGGAGCGCTTGGAACATGGCGTCGTTCTTAGCCAGAGCAAGTGTTTCTTTGCCGGTAGTTTTACTGATTTTCTTCGGGGCAGGAATCCCAAGCGTGTTAAGTATGGCAGCAAACTTTGGATTCGACGCGAGGTCTTTCTCCTCCACGTCGAGCTTTTGTAGTAAGGCTTCACGGGTTTCTCTCTCCTCTTCAATAGCGTTAAGTAGCATCAGGCCGTCCAGCACCAATGTCGGCTCCGTGTACATCCGAAGCGTCATGTCTATAAGCCTAAGTTCTTTCGTAGGGTATCCAACTCGAAGGGCTGAAAATATGTGTTCGCACAAGAACACATCGTGCTTGCAGTACTCCGCGAGTTCTTCTTCGATCTGCTCATCCAGTTCTCGTAGTCCATCAGTCGAATGTAGGGCTTTCCCTTTGGCGGGAAGGCCAAAAGCGCTTGCCAACCGCGCGAGGGAATTGCCAACCTCCACGCCGCGTAAAGCTCGTGCCATTGATAGGGTGTCGAGAATGAAGGCTGGCGTGACGTTATATTTCCAAGAAAGGATTGACACGTCGAATTGGGCGTTGTGGGCGAGAAGTGCGGTTCGTCCCCAGTCGACCCCCGAAACGTATCTAGGTATATCGCATCCTCTAACCCATTCAATTGGTTGGTCGCTTCCATATAGATGGAAGCATGCTCCGAAGTCGGTGAATCTTTCATCACGTATGTACTCCTCAGTGGTCATCTTGCTAAGCGTAAACGTTCTGCTGTCCCAATACGTCTCGAAGTCAACAGTTATGATTTCGTCGAACGGTTTACTCATTAGATGCGCACCTTCAACATGGCGTCGGCGGCGGCGTATGCGTGCTCCGCTGCGTACCTCGTTGCATCTTCTGCGCCCCACCTAAAATCTGGATCGGATAGGTATGCCTGCATTGCCATCCCTGCCAACTTGTCGCGTAGCGTCTCATCCTTGGCGTACCCGCCGTTTCTTTCCAACCATGTGTAATAAACGTGGCGGGTTGCCGGTGTGTTTTGTGTATTCATTTTCTTTTTCCTTGGTTTAAAAACTAACTCATCATCTCACGCGGGGGCGCATCGTCTTGCATGCGCATTGATAGGAACTCGGTCACCTCGTACATAAAGGTGGTTGCTTCGTACGCATCCATGTTCATGGTTGTAATGTCCGTGCTACCTTTCAAGTTTTTGTTTTTGGAAATCATCAACACCTGCGTGCCGTCATCGTCAGGGTCAAAACTCTTTAGTACTTTGTAGATGATGGACTTCAACACTAGCGTCCCCTCTTCATCAAGGGATCCTGTGATCCGCTCCATGTCTCCCACGATTTCAGCTTCGCTCTTTCTTGCATCCATAAAATGGCCTCCTCTAGTTGGTTTAAGTTGTGTTCGTTAGCTACTAGGGCTACCCCATTAGCCGCAATGATTGCGGCAATCTCTCGGTCTTGTAGTGCGGTGGTGGCGTTCTTACCCGCCTTACATTCCACCGCTATGAACTGCCCATCGAAGCACCCGACGATGTCGGGGATGCCTGCGCGGCCAAATCCATTAGCAGGCGGCATGAAGTGGTAGATGCCGTACTTGTCGAGCAGGGCTCGCACCTGCTTCTTAACTTTCGCTTCGGGGGTTTGTGTCATGCTACCCCCTATTGACACTGGTTGTCGTCATGTTCTGTTACTTCTTTTGGTGCTAACGCCAACAAAGTCTTGGCGTATATGTGTTGTAGTGTGTGGCGCAGATGCAAGGTCTCATCCACCGTCGCGCTTAGTTGTCGGCGCAGCGCGGCGTTCTCGCGCTGTAAGTCGCCCAGTTGGAAATCCAACTCTCTTTCCACATCAGTCATTTTGTTTCTCCTTTGGTGATAAGTGTTCAAGATGATTCTGTACCTTCCAGTTCATCGCGTCTGCATACCCACGCTCATACTCTTTGCGTAGCAGTTCTTCGGGCTCCCACGGTAAGGGTGTACCCGCGTGTTTGTATGCTTCGGCACGCCACATGGACGCGCTCAGTTTGTATCGTTCGCAGTCGTTGCAAGTCATTTCTTTCTCCTGTGATATCTATAAAAAACGTGGAAACCGATGACCTCAGTCATTTTCAACCTGCTTGCCCACTGGGGGTAGACAGCTAGGGTGTGATAGTGAGTTGCTTGTCTCGTGTTGTCCTTCAACCTCCCTGCCATTGCTTTAACAACAACCCGCTGCACCTTCTGTGTGTACGCCACCAGCTTTGGGTTTCTAGCTCTGTAATCGTTGGCCCAGCTAAACTGTTTGCTTTGATAAACCACGCGGCAAATTGAATTAGGCCAACGCTTACTTGCGACTCTGTTTAAGACTACGTTAGCTACTGCTCTGATGCCAGCCAAACTCTCGCCACGTGCCTCGTAATGCAGATTATCAGCAAGACACTTGGCTTGTTTAGAGTACGGCACAGCCAATACCGGCGCGGGTAGCATAAGCAAGGCTAGAAGTAGCTTAAACGTTGCCACGTGCGAATTCTTTTAGCCGTCTTTTTCTATGTTCAATAGACTTTCTTGAGCGGCCCATCAGGACTGCAAGCGCCACGTTCCCCATTGTTGGCTTTGTGATTTCTTCTAGTAAGACCGCATCCTCATTAGCCAGCCAATTTTTTTATAGTTCCCCG
>FUWD012879927.1_pt1 | contig 15994 bp, 16 predicted proteins | sample 1063281 | NCBI WGS metagenome assembly FUWD01 (sample SAMEA79048168, study PRJEB19326) | metagenome | biome: marine | reverse complement strand
ACCAATGCATTTGCCGTAATACATCACCACGATCCCATCTTCAGGTCTTCTCACTGTAGCCTGCACCGGGCAGACCTGAACACAGGGAGGGGAATCGCATTGATTGCAAAGACGCCGCAGGAACATGTTGCTCACATTCGGGAAAGAACCGTTCTGTATACCTTTTATCCAGGAGCGCCAGTAACCCAGGGGCACATTATTTTCACTCTTACAGGCTACAGTGCAGCTATGGCACCCGATACATCTTCTCTGGTCGACGATCATTGCCCAGCTCCTGGGCTTTGCCGCCGATGTGACGTCCGGGTTTTTATCGGAAATTTCCGAGGTATTACTGGTTTCAGTTGGTTTCATTGGTTTTGTCGAATTTTCTCAATATCCTGATCTATTTAGGTTTATGGCAACCCAAGCACTCAAATCGGCTGAATGATTCCTTTCCATCATGACAGGTTCCAGTCGCGCATGTAGCGCAGGCCCTCGGAACTTTATAATCAACTCTTGCCGTTTCATCCTCAACAATTGTTCCAGGGACAAAAAGCGTTGAAGCGTCTTTTCCTATATGTACCTTAAGTGGAGGTGAATCTTTCAAGGCTCTCAAAATAAAAGTCCCATAATGCTGTGTGGCAAAGATCGATTCGTGACATGTCTTGCAGTCTTTGTATTTTCCGTTTTTGAACCACATGTGTGAGTAATGTCTGAAAACAACGGGCCCGGGAGAACCATAAGCAGGGAATGAAACATTACCTCCCCCGAAAACACTTGACAAGGTCAACAGCCCAACAAGGACTCCAGAAGCTATCAGCGCTATCAGAATAATCCCCCAATAAAAAGCCTGACTTTTCCAATAAGTCGAAGGATCTTTCAGTCTTACCAGGAAATCTGATAAAGCGGCCAAATAGCCCTGTCTTGTCGATGTGTCGTTCATATAGGTTTATCTCAAGGAACCCACATATTTCGTAGTCCATTGGCGTTTTTTGACTTCAGGAGTTGTATAATCGGGCAAGATCATGGGTGAAACCCGATCAGTTTTTATTCCTTCAGTTTCTAGTTCCCTGTGGTATTGACGCACATGCTCAACACTGAGAGCGCCAATATCTCCTCTATCTTTTGCGAACATTCCGGCTGATTGCCCAGCCAATCTTCCAAACACCGAAATATCCAGAAGAGAATTACCCATAAGCCGGTTGGCGCCATGAACTCCTCCCCCAACTTCTCCCGCCACGAAAAAACCCGGAATTTCGGTTGAACAATCAGGTTTATACTCCAAACCACCATTTTGATAATGCAGAGTTGGATAAATCAACATTGGGAGCTGAGATATATCAATTCCGTAGCGCTTGAAAAGGATGAACTTGGCCGGAAATTCACGTTCAACGGTTCCTGCGCCTTCAAGAAGATCAATCATTGGAGAATCAAGCCATACGCCAAATTTCCCTTTTTGCCCGGGTACCGGTATCCCCTTCCGGACCTTCTCACATTCGCGAATGATGCTCGATGATTCAATATCGCGAGGTTCACGTTCGAAGACAAACTGTTCTCCATCTATGTTGACAAGATTGGCTCCAGCTCCTCTGACTTTCTCAGTTATAAGAAGCCCCTCCGACTGTTCCGGGAAGACCGCGCCGGTTGGATGATACTGGGTGGCGTGAAGAAAACGCACCTTTATCCCCAAGCGATACCCCATGGCAAGTCCATCGCCGGTTGCCCCATAGTGATTGGTTGTCATGAAGTTTTGCATGTGGAGCCTGCCGGAACCACCAGTGGCCATGATAACCGACTTCGCCTTGACCAGGAAATATTCTTCAGTTTCAAGATTATAGAGTACAGCTCCCGAACACGAGCCCTTTTCGTCAAGCAACAACTCAACCGCCGGAGCAAATTCCAGAACACCGATATTCTTCATTCGGTTTCTTGCTTCGTCCCTTAGTGTCCTCATTATTTCAGCGCCGGTCATGTCCCCGGCATAGTGCATCCTTTTTCTGCAAGTTCCCGCGCCATGCAGAGTGAACATTTTTCCGTCCGGCCGCTTGTTGAACATGCAACCCAAATCTTCAAGCCAACCTATAACCTTTGGCGCTTCCAGGACCATGGTCTTTACAAGGAGTGGATCATTTTCGAAATGCCCTCCTCCCATAACGTCCAGATAATGAAAATAGGGCGAATCCTTCCAGCTTTTTGTAGCAGCCTGTATGCCCCCCTCCGCCATCATCGTGTTTGCGTCTCCATGGCGAAGCTTGGTGGCGATAATAACCCTTGCTCCTGCCTCTTCAGCCATGAGCGCCGCCGCTGTTCCGGCGCCTCCCCCTCCAATTACCAGAACGTCTGTTTCATAATGAACTTCGTTCAAATCAATCTTGTCCGGGTCTATTCGGCTTCTAGCTTCAAATTGATCCGCTATTTCCTGAGCGACCGAATAACCTTTGCTTGGACCAACCTTGAGTTCACGGAGCGCCCCATCTCTATAATCCGGGTGATATTTTTCAAGTCGGACCTTTCTTTCGTCCAGTGTGAGCGCTGGAAATTCTTCCCCGGCTTTTTTCCGGGCGACTCTTTGTGGCCTTGTCTTTTCGACTCTTTTTATGAGTTCCAGTAGTTCTGGAGTATATCCCATAGTCAACTCCATCAAAAAAGGATGATTGATTTAGAGGTAACTGATTCCTGGCGATTAAACCGCATCAAAACTTAAAGATAACTGTTGCTGTCCGGCTTCCATTCTTCAGGGCCCGTATGAGGCTCCATCTGCCTTTCCACGTAAAGTTTTCTGAGATTCTGGACCTCAGAATTGATCAACTCATTCAATCCGGTTTCGTAACGCCCCGAGTTGATTTTTTCTATCATTTCCCAAACATGCTCCGCTCGGGGTTTGATATGTTTGCCGGTTATTCTCCTGCACATGATTCCGATGTTGTACTGGCCCAGTTCCGCAGGGCATCTCGCAGCGCAAATCCCACACATGACACACGACATGGAAATTTCAGCGGCCTTTTCAATGTCCCCCCTAATAGCCGCGGAGATATATTCCATGACTGGGATTTCCATTGGACATGATTTAGTGCAGGTGTTGCATCCCATGCACTTGGCCAATTCGGGGTAATACTCCAAAATTGTTTGAGCGTCGGGCTTGAGTTCATCCAAATTGTAAACAGCTCGATTTGCTGGAAAGAACGGGATCATCGCAAGATACATACTAGGCTGAACGACAGTCTGGCACGCTAGTCCAACGCTAATTTTGGCGCTTCCCGGAAGCCTGTACACAGTGGCGCAGGCTCCGCAAATACCTCCACGGCATCCGCAACCTCTTATCAGTTGATATCCTGCATATTCCAAAGCCTTTTGAATTGTCAGAGTGCTTGGCACGTCATATTTCTTGCCCATTATGAAAATTGGGATCAAATCCGTGCGGATCGATAAATCATTTGATAATTCATCAGTTTCCATCAACTGTTGCGTGACCGCAGACATCTTTAAAATCCTTTCTAGTCGCTTGATCCAGGTTGCAAATTAAATTATCGGGCTATGAAAACCCCAATCATGATTCCGAGTATCAGCGCAATAAGTCCCATGAAATAATTGTCCATCGAGGTAATCCTGGGCGCCGGCTCAATGGTTTCAGGAACTACCTCGTCCACGATGAAATCCTTATACGCCGTATCCACCTGCGGACAGGCCAGAACACAGGAATAACACTGCTCGCAATCTTCTCCAACGCAAGCTTCGAGTGCGAACGAGGTTCGTTGCGCTGTCTTGTCGAATCGTATCGGGTCCTTTCGCAACACGGGACAGGAATCTATGCAGTTTCCACACGCCAGGCAGCCTTTGTCTCCAATTACATCCGAATTCGGGTCAGGTATGAAAAGCCTGTGATACGGCTCCATTCCTTTTGAAAGTAATCGAAAACGAGCCACTGGTGGTTCCTTGATATTGAGGATCGTGTTGGCCACTTCACGATTGAGATTGTCTTTTGATTTATCTCTGACTGTTGGCATATCCGTCGCTCCAATTCATTTTGGAATTGGGAAAGTTCAATTCAAGTCGATTGTCAGGACGACCGTAATTCCGACCTACACTGTCATAACCTGAGGTGAATGTCACATTGTTCCCGGATGATTTGTCCAACGAGTCACTTCCCTTGGAAGATTCCTGAACTGGACTTCCCGCCTCACGATCTTTGATGTATCTTTCAAAATATTCTCTTGTCATTATCGGATGGCATTTTAGACAGTTTTCGTAGTTAGTCCCAACTCGGCAGTCCGATAGGAATATTGCAGTCTTATAATGAATTTTCCCGTTGTGACAGCGATTGCAACTTTTTTCCAAAGGAAACGCTACCATCCACCTGGGATTTTTCGATACCGATTTCCATGCATGTTGTCGAGCTTCGATGAATTGCGCATCAGTCATAGGCAGTAGTCGACCACTCTGATAGTCGTGTGAAGCAAATGCATGACACGAATCACAAGCCAGATGATTGACCTCTGAATAATTGACCTCTTTATCGGCCCTGTTTTGATCATCCTGTTTATAACGTTCATGGCATTTCGCACAGGTATCATCGCGGGCTATGACGTGCTTTCGGTGATCCATAACCAATCCAATTTCTCGCAGTCCCTCGGGTAAATCTTTCAAATATACAGCTTTCCTGTAAATGGACGCAAAATGACAAAACTCGCAGTTGGCGCTCGGGATTCTTGTTCTGTTCAGAAATCCTGTAGTTTGCGGCTGACGGGGATCGATCTGAGGAACCAAATAGGTTATGGCGTGTAACAAAGCTCTTCCCCTGGACAAAGAGGTGTTTTGAGGGCTTCCCTCAATATGGCAATCAGCGCAAGCTATCAATGCGTGAGCAAACCCTTTGTTTTTATCTTTCAACTGATTGGCCATCCAATGGGCATTTTCAGCCTGACGCTGGTGACAAGCCTTGCATGAAAAACTTCTTATGGAGACCTCACCCGCCGCAAAGGCCAACGCCAGGATCAAAACACCAATTAGAATATATCCTATGCCTCCACGCATCACGCGGTATTACCCTTATTGCCTGTAAAAACTTTCCCCTTTTTTCCCGAGCCGCCTGAAACGCCGCAGAAATAACCAATGGTCCGGAATTCCCTATCGGGCATTTCAACGCGCACCTGCCACACCCTACACAGTATTTGGAGAGTTCCATCACCCTTTCATAATCGCCAAGCCTTGTGAGAAGAATTAATCCCATGGGTATTTGGACACCGTCCACTTCCTTGACAGGGCATACCCCGACGCACGAGCCGCAGTTGTAGCAATTTATCGAACGACCGGTTCCTGGAGTCAGCATTGACTGCAGAGTATACTCAAAGACCATGAATACGGCGAACAATATCGCCAGCGCATTCAAGGTAACCCGGTTTGGCGCTTGCCCTATGAAGCTGTTCAGAAAGATGGATGAAAACCAGTCATATTTGGGAAAATCAGGCGTACCTTTCGACAGGGCGTCCTGAATAGCGTTAAAATATCCAGTGAGTGTCTCAGTGGCGCCTCGTAACATCTTGGGTTGAGCTGGAGTAAAAAGGCGCCCCTTTTCCAGCAATTCTTTCTTGAATTCGGGAATCTGGTTATCCAGAACTGAAATTAAATCAGGATATACAAGGGTCTTGATATCCGTTATCCTGTGATCCTTAACCTCAACTTCCACCTCGATGGAACCGCGGAAGCCCTCTCCCCTGCCAATATAAACACCGTCAGCGACACGATCGATTCCGGCTCCCAGAGGCCTCATCATAATTTGGCCCTCGTTGACGCTCTTGACGTTCACAAAAGAAATTACATACCCAACCACCACAAAAGCGATGAAACCAACAAAATAGTAAAAATTACGGCTCTTTTGAAGTCGATAGTCTTTGTACCACTTGTAGCCAATAGTTAACATTAACACTACAGCCAGAATGAACCGGCTTGACGGAAAGATTAACGCAACGGTTAGCGCATAGAGGAAAAGACGCACGCCTCTTGAGTTGACAGAGTTCCACAACAGTTCTAACAGGTTACGATATAGCTTTGACGACGTCATCAATAAATTCCTTACCAATGAGACCCTGTCGAAGTCCATGTATCAAGGATTCCTGTGGAACTATTCCCGCTAAAATAGCTTGCCGGGTTTCAAGTTGCATGATTTCAAACATTTTGGGAAGCGGCAAATATTGGACGCAAAAACTCTGACAATTACCACACCTCACGCACTTCAATCCTCCATTACGGATGAACCTGTCATAATCAAGGGCCCTTCCTGCCACCACCAACTCAGCCTGCAATGATATCCCTACCGGACACTTGTCTTGAGTCGCATAACACGCCCTGCATTCGTAACAATAGATGGTGGCGGGATTACCCCGCAGGATAGGTTTTAAGGTTGTTGCGAGCAACGCGGACACAATGCCGAAAAGAGCGACTCGATCCAGATTGAGAGTCCAGCCTCTATCCTTCAGGTTGGTGAAAAACTGATACCGATGAATACCCGGAAGTGTCAACGGTTGGTTCTCATCGGAGCGTTTCTTTCCAATCTGAGAAGGTTTTTCGCTTTCCGACATCCACATTTCCTAAATTCTAATTAGTGAGGTAGCATTGCCGACATAAGTAATCCGGCTATTAGTCCACCAAGAGCACCCTGAACAAGTTCTTTTGGTGAGTTCATGTCTAGCGCCCAAGCGATAATCAGCCCGGATAGAGCGCCGACGAATGCGAATATAATCCAAAGTAACACTTGGTTTCTCTCAGTTCTAAGGGACTTTAGATCTACACCTGGCTCATGTTAAAAGCCTGCCCGAACATCCGGCTTCAACATTCGAATTACACATTTGGTCCTGAAAGCGTCGCAGTAAGCCTCTTCGATAACATCTTCGGTACCATCAATCCGATCAAAGCCGCAGCGATTATACCGCCGAATGCGCCCTGTAAAATTTTTGTCGGTTCCAACTCAAAAAGAGCAAAGGCTAGAATGCCTCCCCCTACAGCGCCGCCTAATAAAAAACCAGCGAGCTGGATCCAGAAATTCTTTGACGCGTCAGGACTAAAAAGTTTCGATCCGAGAAATATGAAAAACACATTGACTCCCGCTATGGCTATTGCAAACGCCGCAATCATAATTATGTCTCTCGCAAATCTCGGGTCAGCCGGTTGGAATACCGACAAATTGAGAAATTTCATGAAAATAGCCGCCATGGGAGCCATCACGGCCATGGACGCAAACGTATAGGCGCCTTTGATGAAACCTGTTTCGGCTCTCATCGTTCCCTCACCCATCATGCCTCCACCTCCCAGAGGGGACGGCCCACAGGAAGTCGTTGCGTTAATTATGTAGGCCGCCATAACAATGGCCAATTGGGACCAACTCAAGAAATTGAACTGAGCTGGGCCAAAAAGATAAAGAGTGGGCACTAAAGCGGCTGTAAGTATTCTGGCGCATGAGAGAGGAAGAATTGTCTGGAATTGGACGAATATGGCGAGCATACCCGCAACTCCGAGGGCTTTTATGGAAACAAGGCTGTTCAGCATAGAGGCCAATGCGGTAAATCCGCCAGTCGCAGCCAACGCGCCGGCAGCCAAAAAACCGGCGGCCATCGCCGTCACAGGCAATAAAATTATTCCTTCAAGCAGGTCATTCAATCGAATCCGGCAGATCAGAATCATCAAGAGACCGCCACTGACCAAAACGGACTGGACAGGCATTTTGCCGAAAGGTTGAAATATTGCTATCAACAGGGAGACGACAAAAATCGCCAAAGCGACAAATCCCTTGATAGGGGCCTCGACTTGATTCTCGGTGTTACGCCCTATGTCAAGACTCTCAGGGGCCTCTCTCAGCGCTACGTCATTCGGATAGAGCTTTTGGCTTACAAATTTTAGAAACAACGCCACCACGGCTGTCCCCAGCATTAAAGCAAATGCCTGGGGAGCCCTGAGGATTCCGTCAGAAGCGGTCGGGAAAAAGCTCCCCAGGAACCCCTCGGCAATTTGACCAACTCCACCGATAGGGGAAGGGCCGCATGAACCCATAGAGTTTCGTGTAAACGCCCCAATTAAGACTATGAGTTGCGATTTACTCAGGATACCCAGTCCGCCTTCAAATCCAAAAGTAAACAACAAGGGAAGAAGAGCCGCGGCCAGAATTCTTCCACACGGGAGCGACGATATGACAGGTAAGTTTATCAGTATCACAAGAGTTCCGACCAGGCCAATCGGACTTCTCCTCAGATAACCCAATATAGCTTTCAAAGCGTCGAATCCGCCCGAAGCTTTAAGTCCTCCGGCCAGAAACAACCCGGTTAGTAATGCTGTGATAGGATGCAGGATTATTCCGCCGAGGAACTCGTTGGGAAGCAACACCACGGAATCCCAACCATATGCGGCGAACCTGAAGACAGCGCCCACAATAAGGCACAACACGGTGGAAAGGACCAAAACCGTCTGAACTGGAGTTCTAATATAGCCGAACAAGGTCAGCAACATTAAGACAACAAAAATTCCAAGCGTTATAAATCCCAAGAACTCCAAAAGAATCTCCGCATTTCCTAATGATTTACAGATTCAAAGCCGGCGCCGGAACTAAAGCAAATCATGACCTTCGGCCACACGAATCCCCAGTGGCGCAATTTTTAACGGTCCTGATCCAGACCGGATCAATCTGATAACCCTCCGATGAACTAAAAATCCTTACTTCTGAGCCCGGCCCTATTTTACCTAAACATGCCGTGCAGGATGTCATCCTCGCTTCCACGTTCTTTCCGGAAGAGAGCCTGACAACCGCTGTGCTGAATTCTCCAAAAAAATTTAGCGGACCTGATTCCTCCATAGAGACGACTATTCCCCTCACAGATCTCCTCGCCCTATAGATTTCGGCTAGAACGAAGATTGCTACCAAAAACAACAAAGTGATATGTTCAATATCCATAAGAAAAAGACCTGACGACCAGGATTATTTTTGCACGCGAATCATATTGAAACTTTGATTACACAACCCTTACCAGAGTCAGCGACGTAATATGAGCCTTCTTTTTCGCCAATGCCCGTTGGGGAAACGAAAAGTGGCGCCCCGGAGGCGTCAAAGTCCAAAACAGCCAGCAGATTTCCTTTGAAATCAAATTTCTGCACCCTGTGGTTGCCGGTGTCGGCTATTACAATTGCGCCATCAGAATCGAGTAACATGCCCTGGGGCGCGTTAAGCATGCCGGCCTCATTTCCCTCGCGGGAAAAACGCCTCTTGAAGTTTCCATCCTTGTCAAAGAATTTTACCTGGCCGTGTTTACTATCCAGTACCAATATTTCTCCATCCGGGGATACCTGAACCGCAGTCGGCAGACGGAATTGATTTTCAGCGTCGCCGAGTTCGCCAATAACGGCCGCCAATTCAAAAGAATGAAAAACCTGCACCCTGTGATTTCTTGTGTCGGCTACCAGCATTCTGTCGGAGGAATCGAGGCAAAGGCCTTGAGGCGTAGCGAATAGCCCTCCTATGGATCCAACGCCACCCACTATTTTAGTCAGATCGCCCGACGGATCGAAGATTTGAATCCTGCAGTTGTTCGAATCCGCCACATAGATGCGGCCTTCCCGGTCAACGGTGATGCCTTTCGGATAATTGAAACTGGATGGCGCTGATCCGGGACTGCCGAATGAACCTGTGACTTTCAGGTCGCCGGTGATTCTGAAGACTCGGTAAAGCGACGGGTCTGTAACCAGAAAGCCACCGGATGGGTCACTACACAGCGAGAAAGGGGTATTGGGATTGGTTTTGTCGCTATGAGGCTCAAGTGACGGACTATAGCCTCGCTTCTTCGCAGACGCTGTTGACGTCCCACGGGGAAGAATTGAAATAGCCCCTGCCAATCCTATCGATTTAATGAAATCACGCCGTTTCATGGCGTTATTTGTGCTCCCGAATCAGTTATGGCGTTTAATTAGAAGCTGCGCTCATCCGAATCAACAAGCCACATCCGATTCTAGATCTAATCCTTTTTGATGAAATCCGTCAATTAAAAATCATGGCGCAAACAAATTGACACTCAACGAACAACTGGTCAGGCAAACCTGCAAATATTGTCCCCTGGCGCCCGATCACTACGAAAGGTGGCTGCCGGCCGACTCTTGTCCGGGTATCCCAGTGCTATCCCTATAACCAGTTTCTTGTTATGCGGTATATCCAGAATCTCTCGGGCAATATCAGGAAAATGGACTGACGCGGCCAGAAATATTGTTCCCAGACCGTATTCCAGGGCTGCGTAACATATTGTAACGCCTATTGACCCAATGTCCAGGCAGGAATAGGGAACATTGAGTTCCCCGTCGACCGCCAAATATATGACTGTTGGGGCCCCGAAAAAGGTGTACATATTCAGGTAATGTTTCAATCGGGCTTCTTTGTCTTCACGCTCTATGCCCATCGAGTTAAGGAGATTCCTGCCGAGGTTCATGTAGCGATCCCTATATACGCCAGAAAACTCAAATGGCATAGGAATGTCTGGGCGCGGCGCTGTTTTCTTCATGCCTTCAGTCACAAAGGCTTCTCCGAGACGCCTGGTTTTTTCGCCGTCCGCTACAATTATTTCCCACGGTTGTGTGTTGCCCCAGGACGGAGACCAGCGAGCCAGTTCAACTATCTCTGAAACAACAGAGCGTGAAACGGGATCCGGCAAAAAAGCTCTAACGCTCTTTCTGTTAAGAATAGTCTCGGATAGATTCATAGGTTTTCAGACTCCTCTAAGAGAATCAGCCTCAAAATCGTTTTACATAATCTTCCCGAACCAATCTGGCGGGCTTCTCGTCGAGACTATAATTTCGGGGAGGCGTAATCTTTGTAAGAATATCAAGACGCGATTGACTCTTGAGTCGTTCAATTATTTGAACCCAGGCGCAATCACGATCAGGACTTGTCTCGCATTTTCCGTTGGAAGGACCTCCACAGGGCCCGTTCAAAAGTCCCTTGGCACACATTGTAACGGGGCAGATGCCCCCGGTTAGGGCAAGGTAGCATTGATTGCACGCTCTACAGCGCTCGCCCCAAACGCCTGCGCCTTCATTAACCCCTATGAAACTTGTGTCAACCCCAGGGAAAACAGGTTTGTCGGGATACATTTCGGCGAGAAACTGAATTCCTGCCCCACAGGCAAGAGATAATACAGCGTCGGCCTCACCAACGTGATCTCTCAATAAAGTTAGAAACTCCCGATCACATTGACGCTCAACAGTGGCGGCCGATGCTTTAAAATCACGATCTCTGAAAACAAGCTCCAGTTGCGTGGCCATTAATCCGGCTTCTTTTTCTCCCCCGGCGAGACAAACAGCTACACAAGTTCCACAGCCTGCAACCAGAACATTAGAATAATCCCTCAACATTTCAACTACTTCTTGAAATGGTTTAGGTTTGGCGACAATCACCATGACCTCCAATCCGACAAGTAGCCATTCTTGAACCTCGAGTTTCCAGAGTGAAAAAAGGGAGGTGAATGGCTGGATTCGTGAAAGATTGAATCAGCGAAATCAAATACCAAAGTTGGAATGCATGATGGATTTGACAATAGCTAACGCTTCCCGGCATGTCAAGACGGTCCTGGTTCAATTCTTGATGGATAAGATTGTCGGGAGGATCACTTGACTACATCAGTCGACAATGAAGTTTTATCGCTAAAAACGGCTGTGACGGTCAAACGGGATTTTGGGTCGGACAATAGGCCATTGTCTGCGGCGTAAAGGTAGATGGTTCTTCTGCCTGTCACTGGAACACTCAATGGGCCGGCCTTGGCGTTTATGAGCTGATAAATTTTCGGATACAGGGCGACTCCTAAAAACATCACAGGGGCTTTTGGGTCACTGGACCACTGGATCGATCCATCTGGTCCGTTCAGATCAACCCTGAGAAGTTTCTTGTCTTCCACTTGAAGCTTAATGATAAAAGTGCCGTCGAGGTATCCGTCTTTGCCTGGGTGTGTGGAAGTATTCACCAGATCAGCGATGAAACCTCTAAACTCACAGGTTATCAAACCCTTGGCCTTTGGACGTGATTCAGTTTCAGGAACCACAGTGGAAGTGGTTGCAGGCGCTCTCTTAACCATTTGCTGGTAGTATGCGCCGTCACCTAAACGGACTATTATTCTAAGTTCCTGGTTTGTTTGCGCCAGGTCACCGGGATCAGAAGCATAAATGTAGAATTGTGTTCTTCCGTCTATCGGGATGCTTATGGATCCATCAGGTTTGTTCAGAAGCGCGGTCGGAGCCCTCTGATAAGCTACCGCTAACCCCCACGCGCCGGGTGATGTCCCGGATGTGCCCCATTTTCTTGCAACCCCGGCAACGCTGTTAATTTCAATACCGGTGATCGTGTTTTTGGGATTGACATCTATGTCCAGTCCAAAGACCGCGTCTGGTTTTCCATCAGGCTTAATTTCAGGGGACGGTCCAACGGCGTCAGTTGGGAAAAACCCCAACCACTCGCCAAGGAAACTGACCTGACTCTTCTTGCCCTCAGAATCTGATGATTCCTGAGAACGCTTATCAGTTTCGGGAAGCTTTTCAACGCGCGCCCAATAAATTTGTCCATCTGAAAAAGCCACATTGACCCTGAAGTCTGTTTTGCCTCGTTCTACAACTCCCGTGTCGGCAATGTACAAATTAAGGTCAATTTTATCTTTGACTCTGATCTTAACGGATCCGTCAGTTTCATTGACCAGTTTCGTAGGTTCCGATCTCAGCGCAACCCCTACAGGGGGATTCAGGCTGCCCGGGATAGTGTCCCATGAAGCCTTTTCTCCGTCTGTATTTTTAATTTCTATGGCGGTAATTTCCCTGTCTTTTGTCTCCAGATTCAACACAAACAGAGTGTCCGGCTTGTTGTCGCCCTCGATTCCCTTGTTGAGGCCAACCGCGTCATAATTTGAAATACCTTTAAGAAACGCCGACATTCTCACCGGGTAGACACCTTGGCTCGATGCCCCCGGCGCCGCCGTTGGGACAGAATCTTCTTTAACCTGACTCGAAAATACGGACCCGTCTGTAAACAGAACCTTTATCTGGTAGTTACGACTTTCCCCGGAGAAGAGACCATCATCAGTCACAAAGAATAGTAAATTCTGGTCATTCAATGTTTTTGACTTCAATTCACCTTCTGTCCGATTCAAAATATCAGAAGGATTTTTAGCCAACGCTACGGCCAAAAAATCGGAATTGCTTCCTCCTGGGTTGGATGTCCATATCTTGGAAGGGTTTGATGACTTGATTTCAACTTGCTCTATTTTTTGTCAGCTAGAGGAGAACTGAAAGAGACGGAAAAAACCGCGTCAGGGACGCTGTCAGGCTGGGCTTTAGCTTTTCCAACCCGGTCCATTTTCTTGACACCCAGAAAAGAACAAGCGCCACTCATGTCGTTTTCAGCATTTAGCGCAGCGGGTAAACAGCAAAAAACTCCTACAATAATAGACAATAATACTGTTTTAGTGAACTTGAAGGAGTGCAGTTGCGTAGTTCCTCCCAAATTGATCGACTGCTCTGAAATTCATTTACAATTCAAAATCTATTGCATAACATATTGTAATGTCAATCCATAAAGCGCTGAAAAGCCATAATCTTTTTAGAAAATAAAATAATGACGGCGCATAAATCCGGATAGCTTTAGATAAGCGTCTGTTTAAACCGATTTACGAGGAGACTAATTTGATAAACATAGGAATCATCGGAGGATCAGGTTTTGATGACCCTGATTTTCTGACCTCAGTCAAGTCCATAAAAATGGGAACACCATTTGGGCATCTTTCAGCGGATCCTATGATAGGAAATCTGGGTTCAACCAAAGTTGTTCTTATGAATCGTCATGGCAAAGGACATAGAATAGCGCCTGCGCAAGTGAATTATAGAGCCAATATCTGGGCTTTGAAAGAACTGGGTGTGACTCACATCATAGCGACTACAGCATGTGGATCATTGCGTGAAGAAATTGAACCCGGGCGCCTGGTATTTCCAGATCAGTTTATTGATTGGACAAAAAACCGGAAATCAACTTTTCACGAAGGGGATCAGGTTGCGCATGTGTCAATGGCTGATCCGTTCTGCGGACGTCTTACACAGTTCCTGATCGATGCGGCTGTAAAACAGGGAATAAGGTCCCATTCGAAAGGAACGGTTGTCACCATCGAAGGGCCTCGTTTTTCCACCAGGGCTGAAAGCAAAATGTTTCGCATGTTGGGAGCCGATATAATCAACATGTCAACCGTACCCGAAGTAATTTTGGCAAGGGAAGCGGGGATATGTTACGCTGTAATTGCTATGAGCACCGATTACGACTGTTGGCGTCATTCAGATGAACCGGTGACATGGGAGATGATAGCCTCCACAATGAAAAATAACGTTGACAACGTAAAGAAAATTTTTACAGCGGCGGCGCCTGAGATAAATTTCGAAGACTGCTCATGCCGCACGGCTCTGGACGGGGCTCTGGTTTGAGAAAATTTCATTCCTTAACAAGACACTAGTGGCTTTTGAAAGAAGGGAAAACATGATGGAGCTTAAGGAAAGAATTGGCATGGCTCTTGGAAATCAACCGGTAGATCTCCTGCTGACAAACGGAAAGGTCATTAATGTATTTTCGGGTCGGATTCATTCGACTTCTATCGCCATACATGAAGATATTATTATAGGTTTCGGAGAATATGAGGCCAAACGTAAAGTTGATCTGAAAGGGGCGTTTGTGGCGCCCGGTTTTATTGACGGTCACATTCACCTTGAATCGAGCATGCTCAGTGTCCCGGAATTAGCTCGAAACCTGGTTCCTTTAGGGACAACCTGTGTAGTTACCGATCCCCATGAGATAGCGAATGTTCACGGTATAAGAGGCATACAGTATATCCTTGATTCAAGCGCCAATCTTCCACTGCGGGTGTACGTGATGTTTCCTTCGTGTGTGCCCGCAACGCCTTTTGAAACATCCGGCGCCTCTCTGAACGCCGATGACATGGTCCCATTCAGGGACAATCCCCGGATCCTGGGATTAGCTGAGATGATGAACTTTCCAGGGGTTCTTTTTATGGAGCCGGGCATTCTTGATAAAATCGAAGTGTTCAAACACAAAGTGATCGATGGACACGCTCCAGGACTTACGGGCAAGGATCTCACGGCCTATGTGAATGCGGGCATAGGATCAGACCACGAATGCTGCTCTCTGGAGGAAGCCTCGGAAAAGTTGGACGCCGGTATGAGAATAATGATTCGAGAGGGCTCGGCCGCCAAAAACCTCGATTCCCTGATTCCTCTAATGAATCAACATAATTCCGGGAACATGATGCTCGTATCCGACGATCTGCATCCCGATGACATTCTGGAACGAGGTCACCTGAATTATTTGCTGAAAAGGGTTTGCTCCAAGGGTGTGGACCCGATTACGGCCATCCAGTTGGTTACAATCAACCCTGCCCGCTATTTTCACCTGCAGGATTTAGGAGCCTATTTTACCTGGTTACAAGGCTGATCTGGTTGTGCTCTCTGATCTGGACAATTTTGGAATAGAACAGGTTTACAGCTCAGGGAAAAAAGTGTTCGAACATGGAAACCCAGCGCCAACCTGGCGTAGCGAGGGTCCTGTCAACCTTCCCAGGAGTTTTAATGTCGCCTGGGAAAAGATAGTGGATTTCAGAATACCCGCCAAAGGAAAATCGATAAACGTAATTGAAGTAATTCCAGAACAAATAGTCACCAGGAGAGTGGTAGAAAAACCTTCTATAGTTGATGGCCTGATTTGCGCCGATGTAGACCGCGACTTGCTCAAGATTTCTGTCATTGAACGGCATCACGGCTCCGGCGCTCATGCCACAGGTTTCATACGGGGGTTTGGCTTGAAGCGCGGAGCAATCGCCTCATCGGTAGCTCATGATTCCCACAACATTGTGGTGGTTGGAGCTACTGATTCTGACATGCTGGCCGCGGCAAAAACAGTGGCAAAGATGGGCGGAGGTCTGGCGGTTGTCTGTGACGGAATCGTGCGCGCGTCCCT
>FUWD012814625.1_pt1 | contig 15997 bp, 14 predicted proteins | sample 1063281 | NCBI WGS metagenome assembly FUWD01 (sample SAMEA79048168, study PRJEB19326) | metagenome | biome: marine | reverse complement strand
ATGGCGGGGGTAGCCGAAAGAGTTCAAAAGTACAGGGCGGGCTTACGCAAGGCCGGGATGCGCCCGTTGCAAATATGGGTTCCCGATACCCGGCGGGCAGGGTTCGCGGCGGAGTGCAGGCGGCAATCGGCCCTTTTGAAAAAAGATCATCAGGAAAAGGAAGTCCTGCAGTTTCTGGAAAAGGCCGCAGACCGTGAAGGGTGGACGGCATGAAGCGGGGCGAGCTCGTCTCCATTGCATTATCAGGCGACTACGGCAAGCCACGCCCTGCCCTCGTCGTTCAGTCTGATTTCTTTTCTGAACATCCTTCTGTGACGGTGCTGCCCGTGACCAGCGAACTTCGTTCAGCGCCGTTGTTTCGCATTGAGATTCCTCCGACGGCAGACAACAACCTGAAAAAGCTTTCCCAAGTGATGGTGGATAAAATCCAGACCGTCCCTTCTGAAAAGGTGGGGCCTGTTTTTGGACGGCTCGATGATACAAGCTTACTCGCCATTAACCGGGCATTGGCTTTGTGGCTGGGGTTTGCGTAGGCTTGCCCCACCAATCATTCACGACCGCGTTGATTACGCAGCCTTTTGTTAAGCCCGTCCCAACCATCGATTACATCCGTTCTCCAAGGCCGAAGGATCGCCAAGGATGTAGGTTTCGCCAAACCTCGAACACATTGCAGCCCTTCGATGGAAAGTGTTCTCGAGTTGACCCGAAAGGCGCTTCACCATTCTTCTGCATGTGGTATTAATCCTAGCCTTGCCGTTTTCCTCAACCAGAACGCAGCGCCTTGCATGGTACTGAGTAAATCTACTCAGTACCATGCAGGGCAGCTCTGTTTGGTGCAAGCGTGACAATGCGTGAGCTTCACTCCAACTGCATTCGTAGGGCGGTCCGGCCGCCATGGGCTGCCGGATGCGGTATCCCATCAGCCTGATAGCCATTTCGGCGATTCTGCCCCATACGAGCCAGCTGCGGGAGGTTCAGCTCGATGGAGTCGTAGATGTGGATGATTCCTTTGTTGGGGTGGGGGGAGATGGCCGTGGAGCGTGATGAGGTTGGGGTTACTGGTTTGATGAGATTCTGCAGGCGCTGGAGATGGGCGGTGTGATGCATTTTCCTGTAAGCCCTGATTTCAATTCGGCTGCAGGGCTTTTGCCGGTTATGCAATTTTCAAGTTCAACTTGAATATTACATACTTCAGAACAAGTACCAAACAGAAACCCGTAGGATGCATCATAACAACCGACGCGGCTTCCAGTCCCTGTCTTCATCCTTCAGGGTGCCATTCTTTCTACCATGCAGGCGGGAACAGCATAAACACGTCTTCGAATGCCACCACAAAGAGAGCGGCGCATTTTCGTACTGGAGAGACCCTTCCACCCAGCATGAGATTGATGTCATCGCCGACACAGGCGAACGACTCGTGCCGTTCGAGGTCAAGTTCATGGACGGTGCTATAGAGGCCGGGAACCTGAAAAAACTGAAAGCATTCTGCAGGACCCGCTCCGTCGAGGGCGGGTGTGTAATCACCCGTGATGCCGCTAAGGGCTCCCGGGTGTCGTTGCCCCCCTCCCCCCTCATCCATGCTCATCGACGAGCCTTGAGGCGCTTTGGTAGCCGATCACATCGACATCACTCCGCCGTTGGTGTTCCGTGCCGCCATAGATCAGGCTTAACGTCTGAACGCGTTCACCGAGCGTGTTATGGACAGCGTGCAACGAGGTAAAGGCCTCCTTCGCAACAGTCATTCCTGATTTAATTTCGGCAAGACCGATCTTCTCCCCATCTTCAAAGAGCAGGTCAACCTCCCTGCCGTTGCTGTCCCGGTAAAAAAAGAGACGGGAGTGCCGCCCCAGATTTTTCTGCCTCTTCACGACCTCCAGGACAACCAGATTCTCGAACAGGTTCCCTCGAAGGGGGTGTGAAGCCAGATGCGTTTCATCACGGATGCCGATAAGCCAGGCGGCCAGACCCACATCACAAAAGTAGAGCTTGGGTGATTTGGTCAGGCGCTTGCCAATGTTGGCGAACCATGGAGGGAGAAGGAAAACGATAAAAGATGCCTCAAGAACGCTCATCCATGCCCTTGCCGTCTGGCTCGAAATGCCCGAGTCGGCCGCGAGACTCTGTAGGTTCAGAAGCTGACCGGTCCTGCCGGCGGCAAGACGCACAAAGGTTTCGAATGCGCTGAGATTGCGGAGCTGCATCAGTTCGCGAAGATCCCTTTCAATGTATGTTGCAAAATAGTCTCCGAGCAGGACCGTCGGATCAAGCCTGTCGGCATGGATGCGCGGGTATCCTCCGGCATAAAGCATTCGGTTGATGGAGGTGTCGGCGCCAGCGCCCTGCAGCTCCGCAATGGAGAGGGGGAGAAGTTCGAGCAGAGCCGTACGACCTGCCAGAGATTGGCTGACGCTACGACTAAGCTCGAAGTGATGGCTGCCAGTCAGGATGAACTCGCCTTTGCGGTTATGCAGGTCAACCCGGACCTGAAGCCAGGAAAGCAGTTCGGGCACTCTCTGAATCTCATCAAGAACGGCTCCCTCGGGAAACTGCTCAAGGTACCCCCGGGGGTCGGACTGTGCAAATGTCCTCGTATCCGGCCGTTCGAGGTTGCTGTATGGCTTTTCTGGAAAGCATTGCCTACAGAGAGTCGTTTTTCCAGATTGGCGGGGCCCGGTGAGGGTGACGATCGGGTACTGCCTTGACCTCTCCTTCATGGTAGGAGCAAGATGTCTTTGGATCATTGTTATGCAATTTTCAAGTTCAACTTGAATATTACATACTTCAGAACAAGTACCAAACAGAAACCCGTAGGATGCATCATAACAACCGACGCGGCTTCCAGTGCCTGTCTTCATCCATCAGGGTGCCATTCTTTCTACCATGCAGGCGGGGACAGCATAATGACCAGATAACGATAACCATCATTTAGAAAGAACACATATACAGCAATAAACAGTTATCCTCAAAGAAGGAGTATTCTACCCTGTGGATTCAAATTTCGGGGTCTTCATGGACTCATGTCCCGACCGGCGGGGCCAACAGCTGATACTGCGGCGGGAAGCCCTTCCTGCAGAAGAACAGAGGCGTCATCCCATGGCACCCGGTGCATGACAATGCTGCACCATATCGATAGCGATGATGCCGGTTATCTGGAAATCGCGGAGTTCATTGCTTCATACGGGGAACCTGCAGCTGTCAACCAGGACCTGCATGAGCTTTTCACCCGGACTGCATTCAATGTCGATACAGCACATCGCGACCTTCATCTGAGAAACCATCTGTTTCTCCGCTCGCCGGAGCGGATGGAGGCTTTCCCCCGTTTCCCGAACCCCGCCCCGTTCAGGGGCGGGTATCCTCGATCTTGGCCTGTTTGCGGATGGAAGCGAAGTATTCGCTGAAGAGCTGTTCCTGCTTCATCTGCAGGAGACGGGGGGCGACAGCCGCTTTTTCAAGGGCGGGGTCCAGCCCTTCGGGAAGGGCTTTCTTCTGCACCATGAAGACGGCAAAGCCGTCATTACCCCTGACAGGCAGGGAGAGCTTCTGCACCGGCATGCCGGCCATGGCTTCCACAAGGGGACGGTCAACCCCGTAGCCCGGGATGAACCCGTCGCTCCAGCGGATGTCGTCGGCAGTGAAGAGGCTGAAGTTCTTGTCCGCGGCAGCGATCTTCTGCAGCGTGGCGCCGGGAACCGAGACCAGCGCCTGCAGCTTCTTTTTGATGAACTCCCCCTTTTTCTCCCGTTTCAGTTCCGTGGTAATGGCCGATTCAAGCTCATCGTCAAGCTTGCGGTAACCGGTGTCGTTCTTCCCGGTAAGGCTCATGACATAGAATCCCCGCTCGGTATCAAGTACGTCGGAGAGATCCCCCTCACCGGCCTTGAAGGCGAATGAAGCAATCTTTTCGCTGTAGCCGATGGAGGGAATCGGCATGTTGCGGGTGAAGTCGCCGGTTTTGGCAATCTCGCGTTTTTCAGTTTCGGCTGTCTTCGCAAATCCCTTATCCTTCGCATCCATCTGGAACGCCATGGCGATGCGCCGCACGCTTTCAGTGGTTTCGGAAGAAGGACGGATGCTGCGGGTAAGGGCGGAGCCGATAAATGCGCTGCTGTCAAACCCTTCAACCTTTATGATATGAAAGCCGAAGCGGGTTGCAACCGGACCGACAATCGTTCCCGGCGCTGCCTTGAAGACCGCATCGGCGAACTCCGGCACCATGCGATCACTCCGGAACCAGCCAAGCTGGCCACCGCTCCGGGCGCTGCCGGGGTCAGCGGAGTAGCGGCTTGCAAGGTCAGCAAACGAAGCACCGGCTTTGAGCTGCCGGAGAATCATCTCCGCCTTCGCCTGTGCCTGCAGGAGCTCGGCCCTGTTAGCGGGGTTGAAGCCGATGAGGATGTGCGACGCACGGGCCAGGGGTCGTGGAGCCGTCACGATCTGCTTCACCTTCAGAAGCCAGTAGGCTCCCTGGTCTGCGACGGGGCCGATCATCCCGCCCGGCCGCATGGAAGGGGAGCCGAAAACAGCAGAACCTGCTGCAGGTGAAAAAGCGGAACGGTCAAACACCATGTCGGCACCACGGGACTCGTCGCTCTGCACCGACACGAACGCGCTGTCGGAGGAGGCAGAGGCAAAGTCGCTCCTGAGTGACTCGAGTTCACTGCGGGCCAGCAGACTGTCCTTTGCTGAAGGAACGAGCGGGAAGAAGACGTACTCAGCCGAACGCGAAGGAGGCTGAGGGAACATCTCCTTGTGCTCGTCATAATACTTCCGCAGTTCATCATCCTTCACCGGGAAGCTGGCATCATCTCCGGCGTAGCTGTAGGGAACGGGGATGAACGAAGCCGACATGCGGGTGTACTGGCGGCGGACGAGTTCATCGACCTCCCGGTCCGTCACGTGCGCCATCGTGCCGAGCGCACGAAGCAGCTTCTGGATCTTCAGTTCACGGCGGATGATGTCCTCGACCTGTACCCACATTTCCTTGTTCCGGGGATCCTTGCGGGCGCTGTCAAGCCGTGCGCGGTCGATGGCGCCGGTAGCGGGGTCCATGAAGTTGCGTGCGATGATCTGGGGCGGATCGGGGCGCTGGATGGCAGCCAGGATTTCAGAATCTTCGATGGTGATCCGGAACTTCCGGAACTGCTCTTCAAGCAGCTTCTGGTCGACAAGGGTGTTCCAGGCCTGTTCCTTGAGACCAAGCTCCGCTTCGGGCGAGATGTCGCCGCCGGGGTTGCTCTGGCGGTAGTTTTCGCTGTACTGGCGGTAGATTTCCTCATACTCGCTGTAGGGCACCGGCGTGCCGTTTACCTTTCCCGCCTGTCCGTTGCGGCCGGCAGGACCGCTGAAGTTCATGCCCCATTCGAAAACGATGAGTGCGAGAAATGCGGCAAGGAGCGTGTAGAGGATGATATGCGTTTTATCGCGCATGCTCGTCATGAGTGCCATAAGACTTCCCTGTGTATGGTTGCTGCTTTTGTGTTACGATTGTTCCTGTTCTTCTTCCCAGCCTTCCCTGCCGATGAGCGGCACGAAGGCGAATTCATGATACCGTTCCCTCAGAAAGACCTCGCCGCGGCGGGTAATGACGGTCATCTGCTGCACATCCATCCCCCCGAGCGGAATGACGAGGCACCCGTTGTCCGAAAGCTGGCGGAGGAGCGCTTCGGGCTCCTTCGGTGCTGCGGCGGTGACCAGGACGGCGTTGAAGGGGGCCTCCTCCGGCCAACCCTCTGAGCCGTCCCCGAGTTTTGCTGCAACGGGGAGGGCAAACCGCCTGAAGCGCCCCAGGGCATCACTGTAGAGCGGCAGGACCCTCTCGATGGTAAAGACCCTGTAGCCCATGGCATCGAGGATGGCCGACTGGTAACCCGATCCGGTGCCGACCTCCAGCACCTTGCCGGACGGCACCCTGTCGGCAAGCAGGCTCGTCATGTAGGCCACCGTATAGGGCTGCGAGATGGTCTGGCCGTGCCCGATGGGCCACGCCGCATCGTCGTAGGCGTGCTCCCGCTCGCTTTCGGGGAAAAAAAGGTGGCGGCGGACCTCCAGGAACGCCTCGAGGACCCTTGCATTCATGATGCCTGAGCGCCGAAGTCCCTCGACCATCTCCCTGCGCCTTCCGTCAAATACCGATTCGCTCCATTCCATACCTGAAATCCTTTATCTTTAGAGACACAGGCGCAGGGGGAACGCTCCGCTAATATTGCATCAAAAGGGGAAAAAGCCAAACAAAGAGAGCCGCCATGAGCGAACTGCAGTGCACGATACTGGGTGAAGGGTGCAGGATGGGAACCTACATCCTCTTCATCCGCCTCAAGGCTCCGCTCCTGATTCCGTTCGGGCGGTTCATGGGCGGCCGACCCGTCGAGGCCCCGGAGGGCGACTACGTCTACGTCGGCTCAGCTCTCGGAGAGCGGGCCTCGGGTTCACCGCTTGCCCTGCGCCTCTTGCGTCACGCCTCCCGTTCAGGCAAAAAACCCGCGCACCCGATCCGGCGCCTTATGCTCCGGGAGTTCCAGGCCGCCGGCCTCACAAGCGGACCTTCCGCCCGCCACCCCCTTAAACATCTCCGCTGGCACGTCGACTACCTGCTCGAGCGGCGGGAAGCTGAACTCTTCCGGGTAATCGCAATCCGCAGCCCCCTGCGGCTCGAGGACGCGCTCTCCGTCGTCCTGAACACGCACCCTGCCGCCGAAGCCCTCGCTCCCCGTCTCGGGGCTCAGGACCGTAAACAGGGCGCACACCTGCTCCGGCTTTACGACACCGCGGCCGTCATGGCCGACATGGAGAACGCTGCGCTCCATCTGACGGGGAACTGAAGAACTACTCCTCCAGACGGCCGAGCAGTGCGGCGACGAACTGCCGGCGGTCGAAGAGCTGCAGGTCGTCGATCTTCTCTCCCACACCGATGTACTTCACCGGCAGCTTGAGTTCCCGCGATATAGAGAGCACGATGCCGCCTTTGGCCGTACCGTCAAGCTTGGTGACAATGATACCCGTCACATGCACGAACTTCATGAACTCCCGGGCCTGCTGCACGGCGTTCTGGCCGGTGGTGCCGTCAAGCACCAGCAGCACCTCGTGCGGGGCCTCGGGGATCTTCTTTTTGGCCACCCGCATGATCTTGGCAAGCTCCTCCATCAAATGACTCTTGTTGTGCAGCCGGCCTGCCGTATCGACCAGCACCACGTCAGTGCCGCGCGCCACGGCCGAGCTGACGGCATCGAACACCACCGAGGCGGGATCTGCACCCTGCCCCTGGCCGATGAGCGGCACGCCGGCCCGTTCGGCCCATACCTGCAGCTGCTCATAGGCCGCTGCGCGGAACGTGTCAGCGGCGGCAATGACCACCTTCTTCCCCGCCCGCTCGTAGTTGGAGGCAAGCTTGGCCACGCTCGTGGTCTTGCCCGCGCCGTTCACCCCCACGATGAGGATTACATGGGGCCTGGCCGCAAGCGGTGCGTCGAACTCGACCGGATGCTCAAGGCTGCTGTCCCTGAGCATGCCCGAGATTTCATCGAGCAGCATCCGGTTCAGCTCTTCTTCAGAACGGTAGGTCTCCCGTTTCGCCCGCAGGGTGATGGCCTCGACGATGTCGAGCGTCATCTCCACGCCGACATCCGCCCCGACGAGGATGTTTTCGAGTTCCTCAAGGAACTCGTCATCTATTTCCGTTTTACCCTTCGTCACCACAGCCAGCTTCTCGCGAAGCGTCTCGCGCGTCTTGCCGAGCCCTTCAGTCAGCCGTGAGAGTTTGAACTTGTCAAAAAAACCCATATGCAGTCATGTTAATCCAGCCCCGAAAGGCAATTGAGTTCCCCCACGCGGCGCACCCATTGCAGCCGATCCAGTCAATATAACGAGCACTCCAGCCATAACGGCATGCCACCCTGCATAAAAAAAGCGGCAGTCTCTCTCTCTCTCTAAACCCGCCCCGTCCGTCGAGGCCCGGTGCGGCAAGCGGCCGGTTGCGCTCGAATGGTACAACACCTCACGAAGCAGCCCTAAGGCTGTTTCAACGGCTGCCATTCTGCTGAAGCAAGCATCGATGCCGGTACAGCATCAATCCCCTCAGCCATCGCCCACGGCTCTCCTTCAGCATGGCACATGACAAAAAGACGGTCGAGCTCAAGCGTCTTCAGGGCCCTGCGCATCGACAGCGTGACTTGCGGTGACCGGGTAAGCTTGATTTCAAATCCCACCCTCTGAGCGTTTTTTACGATCAACAGGTCCAGTCCCGCACCCGCATGCAGGCCCCAGAAAAAAGCCTCGCCACGCTCCGCATGGGTCCGCCGGATAAGCTCCTGTACCATGAACCCTTCCCACGAGGCGCCGCATTTCGGATGGGCCAGCAGATCGTCCCGCCCGCCGATTTTCAGAAGGCTGTGAAGAATGCCGGTGTCGGCCACATACACCTTCGGCGACCGTACCTCCCGCTTGCCCGTATTGGCATGCCACGGAAGAAGGCGAAACGCCATGAACGTGCCTTCCAGGATATCCAGATAACGGCCGACCGTTTTGTCGCTGACGCCAAGCGAACGACCCAGTTCGCTCCCGCTCCAGGTCCGGGCGTGATAATGAGCCAGCATGGTCCAGAAACGCCGCAGCGTCAGGGCCGGCAAGTTGATGCCCAGTTGCGGAAGGTCGCGCTCAAGATAGGTGCGGATAAAGGATTCCCGCCATTCCAGACTGCCGGCGTTGTCGAGCGCAAGCAATGCACTCGGCAAGCCGCCCCGCAGCCAGCGCTCATCCAGCCAGTCGCTTTTGGCTGCTGCAGGCGCATATTCGTCCAACCCAAGGCCGTCAAGTTCATGAAAAGCCACCCGTCCGGCAAGGCTTTCCGATGTCTGCTTAAGAAGTTCAGGCGCGGCGCTGCCGAGAATCAGAAAGCGGGCAGGCAGTTCCTCGCGGTCGGAAAGCACCCTCAAGAGAGGAAAAAGATCCAAACGAAGCTGTATTTCATCCAGTACAACCAGGCCGGTCAATGGCCGCAACACAAACGAGGGATCGCTGAGGCGGGCCTGATCGTCAGGATCCTCCAGGTCAAAGCGGTGCACGGGGCCCTGCCAGGCGGCTGCAAGCTACCTGGCCAGCGTGGTTTTGCCTGCCTGCCGGGGTCCGAGAATAGCTACCACGGGAAAAGCGGCTAGCTGTCGGACAAGATCCTGAACAGGGCCTTTTCTTGGTATCATGACGGAAATATATGAAGATTCGGAGTCCGTCTCCGAATCTTCATACCAACATCAGACAGACAGCACGTTCCCTCACCAACGGGAACGAGCGACCGGAATCGGAGCGGAAAACAGCTTTTTGTCGCATCCGCAAAGCCATCGGCACGCCGACGGATTCAAGAGAAATCTGGATTTGCTTCGTAGAGAGGCTCTCTGGCCACAGAAGCGAAGATGTTGTTTCTCCCGGGGAAAATACATACAATTCGGAATGGCGCGTCCAACTGACTTCGGGAGAGGTGCGGAAGGCGTCACGCCCCTGAGGGTAACGCCCCATCATCCAGAACCACATTACCGTGCACAGCACCTTGAAGCATGACACACAAAACAACCGCTGAGGTCGGAGAGTTCGGCCTCATCGACAGAATCTCCGCCATCGTCAAGCCCACCCTTGCGGCCTCACCCGGCCTCATCGCCGGCATCGGCGACGACTGCGCCGTCTGGCATCCGGCGGCGGGCATGAATGAAGTGGCTTCAACCGACCTGCTTTTGGAGCAGGTCCACTTCGACCTCCTCACCACCCCCGTGAAGCACCTCGGAAGCAAGGCAATCAGCGTCAATGTCTCCGACATCTGCGCCATGAACGCCATACCGCGCCACGCCCTCGTCTCCATAGCCGTGCCGCCGTCATTTCCAGTCGAAATGATCGAGGAGCTCTACCGCGGCATGGAGGCCGCCGCCCGGGAGTACGGGATCGCCATCGTCGGTGGCGACACCTCGCGCTCACCTTCCGGACTCGTGATTTCCGTCACGGTAACAGGGGAAGCCGAAGAGTCCAATGTAACCTACCGGAAAGGGGCCGAACCGGGAGACCTCATCTGCCTCACCGGCACGCTCGGCGGCTCGGCGGCCGGCCTCAGGGTCCTGACGCGCGAAAAGCTCATCATGATGGAGCATATCGAACACAATGAAGCGTACGAAGGCAGCATCATGGCCGACCTCAAGGAGTACAGCGGCGCCATTCAGCAGCACCTGCTCCCGCTTGCACGGCTCGACATCGTCCGCTTCCTCCACGAACGCCGGGCGCACCCCTCGGCCATGATTGATGTTTCCGACGGACTCGGCCAGGACCTCGGCCACATCTGCAGCGCATCGGGCACCGGCGCGCTCCTGCAGGAGAACCGCATCCCGGTCAACTCCACCGCCCGGCTGATTGCCGACGAGCTGCAGGACGATGCCCTCGGCTGGGCGATAGGCGGAGGAGAAGACTACCAGCTGCTCTTCACCATGCCACATGAGGAATACCAGAAGATCGCCGACAACCGCGACATCTCGGTAATCGGCGAAATCACCCCCAAGGAACAGGGCATACTGCTCAAAGACATCTACGGCATCGAAATAGACCTCCAGTCGCTCCCCGGATTCGACCACTTCCGATGATGAGGGAGGGGACGGGTACAGGAATAATCAGCAACACATGGAGGGTGGCGCATTCTGCTTGTGAAAATGAGGGAAGAGTGTAACTTTACCTGGCCTGGCCGAAGTGGCGGAATTGGTAGACGCCCGGGACTTAAAATCCCGTGTTCAGCAATGAGCGTACGGGTTCGACCCCCGTCTTCGGCACCACCCAGCATAGGCTTACATAAGCAACAGTCCTGAAACCCTTGCAGATAAGGGAACCCCGCAGGGTAGCCGGCGATTAATTCAAGTCCAGTGAGTATGACGGCAGGTAGAGCGCCCCGAGCCCCAGCATGCCAAGCAGGATCTGGAGCGTAAGCGCCGTAAGTAAAGCACGATTGCAGAAAACCAACCCTCGCCTCACCCGCGGGGGTTTTGCATGCCCCGCCCCAAACACCCTCACACCCGCCCATCCCCAAGATCGACCTCCCCATTGATCTCTTTCCAGCTGCGCTTGTCATCCTCCAGCACCATACGCCCTAGGCTGCCGCAACAAAAAAAATCGCACCAACAACCCATCCTCCGACGTTTTCCCTATGGAAGCGGCCAAAGACTTTCTTTTCTTTAGAGAACCCCGAAACGGACACGGAACATCCACACAAAACCCACCGCCTCATGAGTACAGAGCCCACCAAGATCCTCCTTACCGAAGATGAGATGCCGCGCCAGTGGTACAACATCCAGGCCGACCTCCCCGTACCGCTCCCCCCTCCCGTTGGCCTTGACGGCACACCCATCGGTCCTGACGACCTCGCCCGTGTGTTCCCGATGAACCTGATCGAGCAGGAGATGAGCACCCAGCGGTGGATCGACATCCCGGAGGAGATCCTGGGAATCCTGAAACTGTGGCGCCCCTCGCCGCTCTACCGGGCTCACCGCCTGGAGGCCGCACTCGGAACCCCCGCAAAGATCTACTACAAGAACGAGGGGGTGTCTCCGGCCGGAAGCCACAAGCCGAACACCGCGGTAGCGCAGGCGTGGTACAACAAGCAGTTCGGCATCAAGTACCTCACCACCGAAACCGGTGCCGGGCAGTGGGGCAGCGCACTTGCGATGAGCTGCAAGCTCGTCGGCATCGAGTGCAAGGTGTTCATGGTGCGCATCAGTTTCGATCAGAAGCCCTTCCGCAAGATCATGATGAAGACCTGGGGAGCCGACTGCATCCCGAGCCCGAGCATGGAAACAGCGGTGGGCCGCAAAATCCTCTCTGAAATGCCCGATACCCCGGGAAGCCTGGCCATCGCCATCAGCGAAGCCATCGAGCAGGCCGTAGAACGCGAAGACACCCGTTACGCACTCGGCAGTGTACTGAACCATGTAATGCTGCACCAGACCATCATCGGCCTTGAGGCCAAAAAGCAGCTCGAAAAGGTGGGACTGTATCCCGACGTGGTGATCGGGTGCGCAGGAGGCGGCTCGAACTTCGCCGGCATCAGCTTCCCGTTCCTCTGCGACAAGATCCACGGCAAAGAGGTGCAGGTGATTGCCACGGAGCCGGAAGCGTGCCCGACCCTGACCAGGGGACCCTATGTGTACGATTCGGGAGATGTTGCCAAAATGACGCCGCTCCTGCCGATGCACAGCCTCGGCCACGGGTTCATCCCGCCGGCCATCCATGCCGGAGGCCTCCGCTACCACGGCATGGCGCCGCTCGTGAGCCATGTACGCCAGCTGGGACTCATTGAAGCCACCGCCCTGCCGCAGACCGAGTGCTACCAGGCAGCCCTGCTGTTCGCCCACACCGAAGGGTTCATACCCGCACCGGAAACCTCGCACGCCATCGCTCAAACCATCCGGGAAGCGAAAAAGGCAAAAGAGGAAGGCAAAGAGAAGGTGATCCTCATGAACTGGTCGGGACACGGCCTGATGGACCTGCAGGGCTATGACGCATATATGTCGGGTAAAATCAGCGACTTTCCGCTGCCGGAGGAGATGCTGCAGCGCTCTCTGGAGGCATTGAAGGACCATCCGCCAACGCCCTGAGAGACCGGAGGAAGGGCGCCACGAACATGCCCGGCAGACCCCCGGTGACGAAGCCGGGCCTCCCCTGATGCGAGAAGCCGCTCAAAAAAAGAGCGGCTTCTCTGTTCCCCACGCCACCTGCGGGGGGCATGTCAGGAATAGTCATATCGCGCTCTTTTGCACGCTCCTGCATCAGTGTATGGTGTTCGAGGCGGAGTTTCTGTCGGGCTGCGTCAGTGGTGGCGGCGCGCATACGCATCCGGTAGTCGTTACGTTCGGCCGGCGTCATCAGCTGGCTGCCGTAGATGGGCGCTTCTGCCAAGGTTGGGCAGGTGGCGCTGCTGGAAGCGAAGGTCGGATAGGATTATTGAACGTTATTGCAGATGAAGCCGTTGTATTTGTAAATTGTCATTCAACCATGAACACCTTAGCTATGATAGAGATTACCAGCACAGAATTGCGAAGAAACTTTGGCAAATATCTGGATATGGCCACAAAAAAACAGGAACAAGTACTTGTCCGTTACAGGAACAAGAGGCTGTTTACGTTGACTCTTGAGCCCGTTAGTGAGAGCCTCTCTGAAAAGGAGGAGAAGAACGATACGTATTTTGAACAGACTGAGGTGCGTGACTCAATCCTCCGTGGTCGTGCTGACGTCAAAGCGGGAAGAACGCGTAAGTTTACCGGCGTAAAGGATTTATGGGCAAATATCACGTAGAGCTTACTGAGGAGTTTGACAAACACCTTGCTCACTGGAAAAAAGTCGGAAATACAGCTATAATCAAGAAGATTGGAAAGATGATGCTTGAGCTGGAAAACCACCCAACCACAGGGATAGGTAAGCCTGAGCTACTGAAAGGTGATTTAGCCGGGCTATGGTCACGAAGACTAAACCAGCAACATCGAATGATTTATGAAATTGACGACGGTATTGTTACTGTCTATGTTCTTTCAGGTAAAGGGCATTACGACAACAAGTAACATCCCCATTGCCTGACCTTCAACCCTCGCCCCCCGGGCGGGGGACGGACGCCACGAACATGCCTGACAGCCCCTCGGTGACGAAGCCGGCCTCCCCAGATGCGAGAAGCCGCTCAAAAAAAGAGCGGCTTCTCTGTTCCCCCCGCCAGTAATCCAACGAAGAAGCTGTCAGCTTTTTTGCGATGGCGGCAGAGGGAACTCCCACAGCGCCCTTACCGGACGCTATTTTTTGCCGCCGCCCATTCCGCCACCCATTCCGGGACCCATGCCGCCGCCACCTGCGGGGGGCATGTCAGGAAGAGTCATACCGCGCTCTTTTGCACGCTCCTGCATCAGTGTATGGTGTTCGAGGCGGAGTTTCTGCCGGGCTTCGTCAGTGGTGGCGGCGCGCATACGCATCCGGTAGTCGTTACGTTCGGCCGGCGTCATCAGCTGGCTGCCGTAGATGGGCGCTTCTGCCACTTTGGCTGACGCCGGTGCCGGAGCGTCGGCCTTCGGCTGCATTGCGACTGGAGCGGGTGCCACCTTCGCGGCAGGCTTCACAGCTCCCTCTGCTACAGACTTTGCGGCAGCGGATTTCATCGGTGCGGGCGCAGCCCCGGTTGTTGCCGCCTTGGCTGCCGGCTCGGCGGCCTCCTCGGCCCCAGACGCCATTGCCGGTCCCAGGATGAGCGCTCCGGCAAGGATCGGCAATGCAAACGTGTGTCTCTTCAGCATGGTATTGTTCCCCCTTGGTATAGTAGTTCCGGGTTGGATGAGAAAAACGCCGCAACCGCAGCAACCCTTTCAGCGGCAGCAGCAACCGGCCGCCCGACCCTGCATCTCTGCAGGTTCGGGCGTAGCCGGAGCCGGGTATGGGGGAGTGGAAAAAACGGATTACTTGTCGAGCTTCTCTTCGCGTCTGCCTTTTTTGGCGGGTTCCGCGCCACCGTCGAGAAAGCGGAGCTCGTTCTCCTTTTCGTCGAAGCTGATGTGGATGGTGCTGCCTTCACTGAAACGGCCCTTGAGCATCTCCTCAGCCAGCGGGTCTTCGACATACTTCTGGAGCGCACGCTTCAGCGGCCGGGCCCCGTATTTCTGGTCGTATCCCTTGTCGACAAGGAACGCCTTGGCCTTTTCGTCGATCTCGACCTCGATGCCCATCTCCCGGAGGCGCCGGAACAGCTTGCCTGCGGTAATGTCGATGATCTTGAAGATATGCTCCTTCTCAAGCTGGTGGAAGACCACGATATCATCGATGCGGTTCAGGAACTCGGGGTTGAAGACCCGTTTCAGGGCATCCTCGATCGTGGACTTCATCGCCTTGTAGCTGCTGCCGACGGCGTCATCCGGAGCACTGAACCCCATGCCGGCGCCGATGCTCTTGATGTCCTTGGCCCCGATGTTCGAGGTCATGATGATGATGGTATTGCGGAAGTCCACCTTGCGGCCGAGGCCGTCGGTGAGCACACCCTCATCAAGCACCTGGAGCAGGATGTTGAACACATCCGGATGCGCTTTTTCGATTTCATCGATCAGCACCACGGAATAGGGTTTGCGGCGCACCTTCTCGGTGAGCTGCCCTCCCTCCTCGTACCCCACGTAACCGGGAGGCGCCCCGACGAGGCGGCTGACGGAGAACTTCTCCATATACTCGCTCATGTCGGCGCGGATAAGGGCGTCTTCAGTATCGAAGATGTAACGGGTAAGCGCTTTTGCAAGCTCCGTCTTGCCGACGCCTGTTGGTCCGAGGAAAATGAACGAGCCGATCGGACGGGACGGGTCCTTGAGGCCGGCGCGGGTGCGCTGGATGGCCTTGGTGATTTTCTTGATGGCTTCATCCTGCCCGATGACCTCCTTCATGAGGTCGGCCTCCATCGCAAGCAGTTTCCTCGATTCAGACTGGGCGACCCGGTCGACCGGTATGCCGGTCATCATGGCCACCACCGAGGTGATGTCCTCAAGGGATACGTCGTAGACGGTCTCGGAAGCCTGGTCCTCCCACTCCTGCTTGGCATGATCGAGCGCTTCGATGAGGCTCTTCTCCCTGTCGCGGAGCCTGGCGGCCTCCTCGAAGTTCTGCATCTTCACGACCTGGTTCTTCTCGGCTTTCACCTCTTCGACCGATTTCTCGAGCTCGAGGATCTCCTGTGGCACATGGATATTGCTCAGGTGTACGCGGGCTCCGGCCTCGTCCATGACGTCTATCGCCTTGTCCGGCAGGAAGCGGTCGGGTATGTAGCGGTCAGAGAGCTTGACGGCTTTTTCGATTGCCTCGTCCGAGTAGCGGACGTGGTGATGCGATTCGTACTTCGACTTGATGTTGCCGAGGATCTGTATGGTTTCATCAACAGAGGCCGGTTCAACCATGATCTTCTGGAACCGGCGGTCGAGCGCACCGTCTTTTTCGATGTACTGGCGGTACTCGTCAAGCGTGGTAGCGCCGATGC
>FUWD013229561.1_pt1 | contig 15999 bp, 14 predicted proteins | sample 1063281 | NCBI WGS metagenome assembly FUWD01 (sample SAMEA79048168, study PRJEB19326) | metagenome | biome: marine | reverse complement strand
CGAACCCACACTCCCGAAAGAACTGGATTTTGAATCCAGCGCGTCTACCAATTCCGCCACTTGAGCCTTTTTTGTACGCGAAGCAAATCTAATAAATATTTTTAGTTTTAATCTCTAATTTCTTATTCAAACTCCTTAAATAATTTATATTTTTGTAAGACACAACTCAAAACCCAACTAAATGTCTAAAGATCAACTTTCCCCAAAACTTTTTGCATGTTCTCAAAGTACAGAATTAGCAGAAAAAATAGCTGAAAAGTATGGTGACGAATTAGGAAAAGTAACAACAACTCATTTTAATGATGGTGAATTTCAACCAGCATTTGAAGAATCCGTAAGAGGAAGAAGGGTTTTCTTAATAGGCTCAACATTTCCCTCAGCAGACAACTTAATGGAAATGTTACTAATGATAGATGCTGCGAAAAGAGCGTCAGCTAGACATATAACTGCTGTAATGCCATATTATGGATGGGCAAGACAAGACAGGAAGGATAAACCTAGAGTTGCTATTGGGGCAAAATTAGTTGCAAATTTATTACAAACCGCTGGGGCGACAAGAATTATGACAATGGATCTGCATGCAGATCAAATTCAAGGATTTTTTGAAAAACCAGTAGATCATTTGTATGCTTCTACTATTTTTATGCCTTACATTAAAAGCCTTAATCTAGAAAATCTAACAATAGCTTCGCCAGATATGGGTGGCTCTAAAAGAGCATATGCATATTCCAAGCATTTACATTCTGATGTTGTGATTTGTTATAAACAGAGAAAAAAAGCAAATGTAATTTCACACATGGAATTAATTGGTGATGTTAAAGGCAAGAATGTTATTTTAGTTGACGACATGATCGATACTGGGGGGACATTGGCACATGCAGCTAACTTAATGATTGAAAGAGGAGCTATAAGCGTGCGTGCAATTTGTACCCATCCGATACTCTCAGGAGATGCTTATGATAAGATAGAAAACTCTGCATTAACTGAGTTAATAGTCTCTGACACTATTCCTTTAAAGAGAGTTACTTCTAAAATAAAAGTAGTATCTTGCGCGCCGCTATTCGCTAATGTTATGCGCAAAGTGCAGGACAATACTTCGATTAGTGGACAATTTTTAATGTAAATTTTAATAAAAAAAAGTAATGAAATCAATTACAATTAAAGGATCAAAAAGAGAAAGCGTAGGTAAAGTGTCAACTAAAGCCTTACGTAATGCTGGTATGGTTCCTTGCGTTATATACGGAGGAGATAACCCAGTGCATTTTTCAGCAGAAGAGAAAGCATTTAAAAAATTGGTATACACTCCAAACGTTTATACTGCAAGTCTTGATGTTGATGGGAAAAAAATTGCAGCTATTCTGCAAGATATTCAGTTTCATCCGGTTTCTGATAAAATCTTACATGTAGATTTTTATCAGTTAATAGATGATAAAGAAATTACAATGAATATTCCAGTTAAATTAATAGGTACATCGCCTGGAGTTTTAAATGGAGGTTCTTTACGTTTTACAAACCGTAAGTTAAGAGTAAAAGCTTTACCTGCTAACTTACCAGATGCTGTAATAGCAGATATTTCTTCATTGAAGATAGGTAGTAAATTAGTAGTTACATCTTTAGAAACTAAAAACTACATTTTTATGCATCCAGAGAATACAGTAGTTGTTCAGGTAAGAACTTCTCGTAATGCTAGTGCAGAAGAAGAAGAAGAAGAAGCAGCAGCAGCAGCAGCAGCAGCTGAAACTTCAGAAACTTCAGAAGCGGCAACAACGGCTGCAGAATAAGTTTTGAAACATATTTAGAAAAAAGCGTTACGTTCAGTAACGCTTTTTTTTATTTTAGTACTTTTGAGAAATGAATTTAGCTAACTTTTTTTCTAAATTATTTCGATCAAAAGTTAATTGTGAAAAAACTATTATGAAAAAATACTTAATTGTAGGCTTAGGAAATATTGGTGAAAAATTCACTAGCACCCGCCATAATATAGGTTTTAAAATTCTTGACGAAGTAGCAGAGGAGCATAATGTAACTTTCGAAACAGATAAACTAGGTGATATTGCTATATTTAAATTTAAAGGAAGGGTATTTGTATTATTAAAGCCAAGTACATTTATGAATTTAAGTGGTAAAGCGGTAAAATATTGGTTACAAAAGGAAAATATTACAATTGAAAATATGCTAATTGTTACAGATGATGTAAATATTGATTTTGGAGTGATTCGTATAAAAGCAAAAGGGTCTGCAGGCGGTCACAATGGTCTTAAAGATATTCAAGAAAAACTGAATACCCAAGAGTATGCTCGTTTTCGTTTTGGTGTTGGGGGTAATTATAGTAAAGGGAGACAAGCTGATTTTGTTCTAGGAGAGTGGAACAAAGAAGAAACTAGTCAATTAATAGAGCGTATGCCGTTGACGGAAAAGGCAATAACTTCTTTTGGTACTGCAGGGTTAGCAAATACAATGAATACCTTTAACGGAAAGTAAAAAATTAGATTTTTCTACTACTCTAAATTAATTCAAAGGTCTTATTAATCCCTCTTGCGCAAATGATGCGATTAATTTACCATCTCGGGTAAATAAATTTCCTTTTGAAAGCCCTCTAGCACCATATGAGTTAGGAGATTCTGAGGAAAATAGCATCCAATCATCAAAGTCAAAATCCCTAAAAAACCACATAGAATGGTCTAAACTTGCAGTCTGTAAATTACCAAAATTAGCCTTACTTGCATTAGGGTTTATTGCTGCATTTAAAACATTATAATCAGAAATATAAGTAAGGATTTGTTGTTTCATTTTTCTGTCTAGTCCTACAGAATCACCCTTTAACTTAAACCAAATATTGTCTTGAGCAGGTAAATCTTGAGGGTCTAAAGGGTTAGGTATAACCGTAGGTTTAAAATCGATTGGTCTTTCTATGCTTAGAAAAGCTCTCATATTTTTTGGAATAAAATCACCAAATTGATCGACAATTTCATTCCAACTAATTAATTCTTCTGGTTGCTTAATATTTTTTTTTATTGCTTTTTGATGCTCAAAACCTGCTTCAATTTTATGAAAAGATGCTGCTAAAATAAAAATAATAACATCATTTTGCATGGCCTTTACTCGCCTTGTAGAAAAACTTCCACCATCTCGCATTTCTTCTACTATAAAAATAATAGGAACTTCTAGTTTTCCAGCTTCTAAAAAATAAGAATGTAAAGAATGTAAAATGCGTTCTTCTGGAACAGTTCTATTTGCCGCATTCAAAGCTTGTGCTAGAACTTGTCCTCCAAAAACATTAGGACTTCCAATAGTTTTGCTAATGCCTTTAAAGGTATTTGAGGCTATTTGCTCTAAGTTTAATAAATCGATTAAATCATTAACATTTTTCATTACTAATTATTTTTTAAAAGGAAATTTTTGATGAAAAGGGGTTGGCTCTATTCTTTGTAAAAATAACTTTAAGATCCTGTTTTTTATTGACTTTTTGTGACGAATATACATTGTCAAATCTTGAGGAATTGCACCGACAGAACTTTTTATTTCACTGGCAGTTCTTCCAAAATTTAAATATTTCTTTTTTTTATTAATTGCAATTTCTATATAATCATAAAGCATTCTTTGATAAATAGCATATTTTCTATTTATCAAATAATCAATACCTACAAAATGAGCGTCCAAAGAATTATGATTGACAATACAAGACATAAACCCAACAACTTTTCCATTTAAAGAGTAAGACTTAATAATGTAATTATCCTGTAATTTTTCTTTAAGACTAATGTAGGTTTTTAGATTAAAGTCGCCTAAATTAAAATCAGCTTTAGAAGACACTTTTTTATAAAGAGTTGTCATTTCCGGCAGTAACTTTAATATATTTTCTTCATTTATATTTTCAATTTTTAAAGAAGAACTTAGTTGAAGCGCTTTTCTAGCTTTAACCCTAAATTTTGTTTTTAATGAAAATAAATAATCATCAAAAATCTTCCAATCTTTGTGTAAATCTAAACGCATATTGGGTTCTACTAAAAAAGCATTATAATTAAAGTCTTTTAGAGCATTAGCAATATGAGTTGACTCGTTTAAAAAATCCTTTAGCAAGAAAAGATCAACTTCCTTTTTTAGAGTAATATCATTATTTACGTAGTTTAAAATTGCTTTTGCTAATTCTTTAATTACGAGTCTTTTATTTTGATCGTCCTTAATAAATATACCATGCTCTCCACTAACAAAAGTGTTTCCACAAATTAATATTTTTAGTGGTTTTTTTTTGGGGATCAAGTTCAGTTTCCTACCTATATTTTTGAGTTTTCTAATTAAATACTCAAGATCATTTTTAATATCATCAATAAAAAAATTAACAATTTGTAATGAAGCAAATGAGATTGCTCTTTTTTTAGAATCTAATAAGATAAGATAGGCAAATTTTATTTCCGGGTTATTTTCTTCTATAGAGATTAAATAATCTTTATGAAAGTAAAGGCTTTTATTACAGTTTAATTCTTTCCAAACTTTTTCAGATATTTCTGAAGCAGATGAAAAGTATCGTACATTATCTATATTATTAAAAAACTTCAAATTAATATGAAATAATTAATTAATCTACTTGAAAATTAGAGTATTTTTTTAGATAATCTACTTTTTTTGGAGTCCAAAAGAGAAGTTTATTTAAAAGCATTTAATCCGGTAACATCAAGCCCTGTGATAAGAAGATGTATATCATGTGTCCCTTCATAAGTAATTACGCTTTCTAAATTCATCATATGTCGCATGATGGAATATTCACCTGTAATTCCCATTCCTCCTAACATTTGTCTTGCTTCTCTGGCGATTTTAATTGCCATATCTACATTGTTTCGCTTTGCCATAGAAATCTGTGCAGAAGTTGCTTTACCTTCATTTTTTAGCACCCCTAAACGCCATGCTAATAATTGCGCTTTAGTAATTTCAGTAATCATTTCTGCTAATTTCTTCTGCTGAAGTTGAAATTGACCAATTGGTTTTCCAAATTGTTCGCGTTCTTTTACATATCTTAATGCAGTGTCATAGCAATCCATAGCGGCACCTATTGCGCCCCATGCGATTCCAAATCTTGCAGAATCTAAGCATCCTAATGGACCTCCTAGTCCAGATTTATTTGGCAACAAGTTTTCTTTTGGAACTTTTACATTATCAAAAATTAATTCCCCAGTTGCAGATGCTCTCAGCGACCATTTATTATGAGTCTCTGGAGTAGAAAAACCTTCCATTCCACGTTCTACAATTATACCATGAATTCTTCCCTTTTCATTTTTGGCCCAAACAACTGCAACCTGAGCAAAAGGGGCATTAGAAATCCACATTTTTGCACCATTTAAAAGATAATGATCTCCCATATCTTTAAAATTAGTTGTCATACCAGCCGGGTTTGATCCATGATTTGGTTCTGTTAAACCGAAGCACCCCATCCATTCGCCAGAGGCTAATTTTGGTAGATACTTTTTACGTTGTTGTTCGTTTCCATACTGAAAAATAGGATACATTACTAAGGATGATTGAACAGAAGCAGTAGAACGAACACCTGAGTCTCCACGTTCTATTTCTTGCATAATTAATCCATAAGAAATTTGATCTAAGCCAGCACCACCATATTCTTCAGGTATATAAGGGCCAAAAGCACCAATTTCAGCTAAGCCACTAATTATTTGAGTTGGGAATTCTGCTTTTTGAGCATATTCTTCTATAATAGGAGAAACATCACGTTTTACCCAATCGCGCGCTGCTTCTCGGATTAACTTGTGTTCTTCTGTTAATAAATCATCAATATTATAATAATCGGGTGCTTGAAATAAGTCTGGTTTCATAAAGAGTTTTTATGTAATTTGATAAATCTCAACAAATCTATTAAATATTGTTTGATATTTAACAATGCAAGCCTAAAAATAATTAACAAGCACTTAGTTAAAATACGCAACTTTTTTGAAGTTAACGATTGGAAATTGATAAAAAGTTATTGTTTTCTTTTAAGTTTGTAAAGATGAAGAACACTTTAGGTAAACTTGAGCGCTTAAAAAGTAAGAAATTAATAGAGAAATTATATCAGAGTGGAAATTCTGTAAAATCTTTTCCGTTAAGAATGATGTATATTCAAACAGAGCATACATCAGATTTTCCAGCACAAATTGGTGTCTCTGTTCCAAAAAGAAACTTTAAATTGGCGGTAGATAGAAATCGAATCAAAAGATTAATGAGAGAATCCTATCGTTTGCAAAAAGGAATTGTTTACGATCAGATTGAAGAACCTTATATTTTTATGATTTCTTATATAGGAACAGAAGAAATAAAATATGAAGAAGTGTATTCTAAAATGAACACATTATTAACACTTTTTATTGAGCATTCTAAAAATAGAATAAATTAGTCTCATTAGTGTTAAAGTAAGATATACTAACTCATAAGCGCTTCAATTAGGAAGTAATATTCTGAACTATATAAGAATATTGGCCGGAAAATAAGTAAATAGAATTAGTACCTTTGAATAAAAATTTATAATGATGGAATCAAAAAAAATAGTCAGAACAAGAGCCCAAGAGTCTACAAACGCTATAGAAAAATTATATATTTCTATGCGACATTTATTTAGTAGAGGTTTTTATAAGCCAATGGGTGTGTCTGGTGAGACTTTGAGAAAGTCTCTATTACTATTACGTCCAGAAATATATGGATCTATTTCAGAGGAAAGGTTGGAATTAAATGGGTTAGTTTACGTTATAGAGCGATTGCCAGAAGGCTTAGAGGAATGTCAGTTTATTAATTTAACGGCAGACGAGGGTTATAAAAATTCTCATTTTAAAACAATAATTCCACCAAAAAGGAGAAGAAATTGTTATAGAATTGATAAAAACCAGATGAATATCGAGATCACTCGAGGTAGATCTGAAATTTATGATATTCTAACTCATCTTACATTTTTATTTATAGAATCACACAAGATATATGAACGTGTTAGTATTAATCAAGGAAAAGATTTTACCAGAGAATGGAAAAACTTGGAAGAAGTTGTTTTAAATCAAAAGAAACTATCAGATAAAGAAATAGAATTAACAATTGCACATTTAGGTAATATTTTAGGTAGGACATATAGCGAGGTTTCTACTGTTTATTTCACCTTTTCTACTGACCAGAACCCACATCGTTTTTTTCAACTAATTTATTGGTTAGGAAAATTAGCAATTAATGAAGCGTGTGAGGGAAAAAAGCGTTCTGTTACATTTAGCTCTGTTTTAGTTGAGGAAATTGGACATCATATTTATGGTGAAATTTGGGCTGACAATATTAAAAAAACATTGCTAGAAAATAATTTAATTAATAGACCAATACACATAATAAGTGCTAACATGCACAGTGTATTAAATTCTATATATGCAGAAAAAGCTTTACCAAAAGAGGCTAAAAAAGCAAAGAATTTTGAGCTTTTTGAGTTGATGAGTGATGTGAATAGCAAACCATTACAAAAAATAGTAAAAGATTTTGCATCAAAAAATGGTTTGATTTATTTAAAAGATACTTCGGGGACAAATATAAATGTGCAAATTATTGATACAAGTGAAATAAATAGTGAGGTTACATCGTTAAAAAAGAAAAACATTAAAGATGAACATCCTGTAATTATTGTAATGGACTATGCTTTTGGAGAGCAAGCATATGAAACAATGGATGAGTTGTTAAAACCTTATAAAACTAAAGGAGGAAATATCCATCTTGATGTAGATTCGGTTTCAATAATGGGTAAGGCAGGTATTTTAGAGGGTAGTAAAGGAGACATTATGATTCCTTCAGCACATATTTTTGAGGGTACAGCAGATAATTACCCTTTTAAAAATGAGTTAGCGAAAGAAGATTTAGAAGGTTTTGGTGTTCAGGTTTTTGACGGAACAATGGTTTCAGTTTTAGGAACATCATTACAAAATAAAGATCTATTAAAGTTTTTTCATGATTCGACATGGAATGTAATTGGATTAGAAATGGAAGGAGCTCATTATCAAAAAGCAATACAATCAGCCTCTAAAATTAGAGGAAATATATCAGAAAATATAAAGGTAAGATACGCGTATTATGCATCAGATAATCCATTGGAAACAGGAGCAACATTAGCCTCTGGAGGCCTTGGCATGACAGGTGTGACACCAACTTATGCGATAACAAAAAGAATATTAGAGCAAATTTTTTAAATAAGTAAAATCATAAATTAACTAAACAATGGCATCCAATCAGCAACAGAAAGAAGACGAGGTAGATTTAGGTTCTTTATTTATAATAATTGGGAGAGGGTTTTCAAAATTATTTAATTTTATAGGATCAATTTTTAAAAATATTTTTTTAGGAATAATCACTATTTTACTCTTTTTAAAAAAACATTACGTAGTAATTTCAACAGCAGCAATAATTGGTTTATTAGCAGGCTTTGCCTTAGAGACAAACTCACCAAAAACATATTCTTCTGATATACTATTACAAACTAATTTTAAAAGCTCAAGACAATTATATAATAACATTAGTTTTTACAACGATTTAATAGAACAAAAAGATACTTCAGGACTTAAAAAAACCTTTGATTTAGATAGTGAATATGCCATCTCACTAAAAAAATTCACAATCGAACCAATAAAAAATAAAATTGATATTATATCTGCTTATGACGCCTTAATTGAGGATATAGACACTTTAACCGTCAAGAGTTATGATTTTGAGGAATTTACTGAGTCTTTCACTGATTTTGATTACAAAACTCACAGGTTGACTGTAATTTCTGAGAAAAATGACGTTTTTAATATGTTAAATGAACCTATTATATCATCATTTACTAAAAACAAATACTTCAGTTATCTAAAAAAACTTACTAATGATAACATTGATCGTACAGACTTAAGTTATCGACAAAACTTATTACAAGTAGATTCTTTAAGAAAGGTTTATATGAAGGTAATGCTAGTTCAGGCAAATAACCCTTCAGGTGGGACAAACATAGACTTAGCTGGAGAAAATGCTTCAAATAAAGAAACGGAACTTTTTTTTATTAACAAGAGAATAAATGATGATCTTAAAGAAATTACAAAAGATAAATCTAGAAAATCAGAAATCATAAATATTATTTCTAATTTCCAGATAATTGGTAAAGAACTTAATTCAATAGTTTATAATAAAGCTTTTCAATTAGCGACTTTATTTTCACTAGCCTCTATTGTAATTTTATTATTATTAAAATTAAATCACTATTTAAGTAACTACAAGAAATAAATATTTTATTGAGTGATTTTTAGTTAGACTCAAACTCTTTTTTTTAGTTTTTTTAAAAGGATATTACCTAATAAATGATAAAATTTTAATGGATGTCAACTAGCTTTATACATATCTCTCATTTATGTTAAAAAACATTGCCAAAATTTTCACATCACATATCATTGTTAAAGCAATTGGAATCATAAATATTGCTTTAGTTTTGATGTTTTTTTCTGTGGAAAATTTTGGATATTATAGTTTTACTCTCCTAGCTTTAAATCTTTTTGCAATCACAATTGACCCAGTACTTTCATCTTATTTAGTTGATTATAAGTCATTTAATTACGATAGGTACAATTTTGGAATTTTAATAATAACTTTATTTTTAGGATTTTTATTTTATGTATGTATTAATTTTCTCATTATAGAATTACCTATTTCTTTATTTTTGATGTTCAGTGTGACTTATATGATATCGGCGGGATTAAAATCATACTTAAATATTAAAGAGAGGTATTATAACTATGGAATAGTTGATTTAGCTAGGCAACTTATTATATTTATTACATCACTTATTTATTTTTACACTTTAAACTCAAATAATTATTTAGAACTACTTGAATTTAATTATTTATTTTCAAGTATTGTTATGATTTTTTTAGCCTTCATTTTTATAAAGAAAAACGAAGTGGAGTTTAGTGTTCGTATAAATAAATTAAAGGATTTAGTATTTAAATCAAAGTTCCTTATTTTTTATACTGCATTAATTCCCATTTTAACATTTATAGATTCATATTTTGTAGATTCATACCTAACCGAAGAAGACCTTGGGATTTATTCTTTTTCAATAAAAATATATAACATCTCTTTAATGTTAGTTGTCCCAATTTTCACAGTTTTAAACCTTAGACAGATTGAGGTCGCTAAAGAGGATAATTATTTAAGTTTTACGAAAGAGAATTTAAATAAAATAATACTTTTCTCAGTTGTAATTCTCTTACTTTCTATTTTTTTAAATTGGGTTTTAGTTAATTATTTATTTATAGATTATAGAGAATCTTTTTGGATTACTAATGTTTTAATTTTAGCATCATTTATAACATACATTACACTGCCATTTTCTTTTTTAATAGCTTACAGAAAGTATAAATATTTGTTCTTTTTAGGAGTTATTGGTGTTTCAGTTAATATTGGGCTTAATTTTTTCCTTATTCAAAAATACGGAATGATAATTGCTGCACTTTCTACTTTTTTATCTCAACTAATTATCAATTTAGGGGCAGCAACTTTCTCCTACTTTTTATTAAAAAACAAGAAACATGAGGGTTAGCTTAAGGCAAGTATATACTTTTCTCTTTCTTATAGGAGTTTTTTTCATACCATTTAATTCTTATGAAGGGATTTCCTTCTTAGGGGAATATCGTAAAGATGGAGCAATTATTTTTTTTCTAATATCATTTATATTATTTTTTATAGATGCTTTTTTAAAAATGAAAATTAAGATACCAGGGAAAAATATTCTATTTCAAGCTTTATTACTTTTCATAATTTGGTTAATTATTTCTACACTATTAAATATTGATACTGTTTTTAGTAATTATATGAAACAAACATCTGGGTTGAGTCGCTTTTTTAGACAATTAATATCTCTTTCAATAGCGTTAACATTATTTATTACATCTTACAATATCTTTAGTAAATTTAGCGTAAAACACTCATTTTATTTACTTAGAAGAGTATTTTTATACTCCTTTATCTTTGTTAGTATATATGCTTTCTTTGAGATTCTAATTGTAGTTTTTAATATTAGTTATTTTAAGAGTGTTTTTTCTGCATTTGATTATTTCCCATTTACAGAGACTAGTTTAGATTTAATGTATAATAGAATATCTTCAGTTTCTTATGAACCACCTTTTTTAGCTATTTATTTAATTACTGTAGCGGGTTGGATGTTTAGTTATATTTTAACTTCAAGAAATAATATAAAATATTTACCCACTTTAATTGTTTTTGTTTTAACTTTTTTTTCTGGCTCTAGAACAGCATTAATAGTAGTTTTATTTCAATTTATAATTTTTATTTGGATCGTTTTTTCTGCTAATCAAAAATTTAATAAAATAATTCAAAAATTTTTGATGCTATCTTTAACTTTAGTCCTTTTAATCTTTTTGTTTAACAGGGAAAAAATCACAGAAGTATTAGAGACTAAAATAGCAACTTTAAATTTTAAGAAAAATATAGAAACAAGTATCTCTAATAGATCTAGGTTCGGGATTCAATATACCTCTTTATTAATATTTAAAGAAAATCCTATTTTAGGAGTTGGTTTTGGTCAACAAGGTTTTCATGCAAAAGATAAATACCCAAAATGGGCAACCCGAAAAAATTATGAATTTGATCTTTATTACTTAAATAATAAAGAAAAATCTTTTCCTCCAGGATTTAATATGTATACAAGATTATTGGCAGAAACTGGAATTACTGGTTTGCTGATTTTTCTATTCTTTATCTTTTTAATCTTTTATCAATCTAAAAAATTAATAAAAAATAAAAAAAATCAAGATAAGATAGTGCCTATTGTATTATTAATCTCCTTTATTGGTTTTTCAATTAATTGGCTTCAATTTGATAGTTTTAGAGTATTTGGATTTTGGATCTGTTTAGCTTTGTTAATTCAACAAACAAATCAAAAAAAAACTGAAAATGAATAATATTATTCTTCTAATCCCTCACTTCAACAACCTAACGGGTCTTAATGCTTCTTTGTCATCGATAAACAGTCAAGAGAAATTAGATGTTATTATTGTTGATGATGGGAGTGATAAGAAAATTGATGAGAGAAAGGTCCGTAGTTCATTTTTAGCTGACGGGAGTGTTTCTTTTATCTATCTGAAGAAGAATAGAGGAATAGAAGTGGCATTAAATAGTGGCCTTAAATATATATCTGAAAAAAAATACACGTATACTGCAAGGCTAGATTGTGGAGATTTTTGTATTAAAAATAGATTTAGGGATCAGAAATTATTTTTAGAGAAAAATGATAAAATTTCATTAGTAGGTAGTAATGTTAAATTTTTTGATACTAATGGAGCTTATTTATATACAGTTAAAGTCCCAGAAAAAGATAAATTAATTAGAAAAAAAATGTTTATCAATGCTATGCATATTCATCCAACTATTATGTTTCGTACCCCTATTTTAGAGACAACAGGTTTTTATCCCGTTGAATTTAAAGCGGCAGAAGATTATGCATTTTTTTTTAATGTTATTAATTCTTTCCAAGTTGCTAATATTGACAGAGTTTTAGTTCATTGCGAGGTTAACCCTAGAGGGATTTCTACATTATTAAGAAATCAACAAGCAAAAAATCGCATCAAAATTATACTAAAAAACTTTTATTTCGGTTTATATCCTGTATATGGATTGTTAAGAAGCTTTATTCTTTATTTACTTCCATTGAATTTTTTAATAAAAATAAAAAAAATCACAAAAAATTGACTCACAAAAAAATTGATTATTTTTTTGATATTCTATTTGCTCTGTTATTATTTTCATTATCTATATCAGTCGCAATTCCAAATATAATTTTTGGGATCATATCTTTATTGTTTATTTTTAAAAAGAGGGGAAAGTTATTTTCGAATAATTACATTAATCTATTAATTTTATTTGTTACTTACTTATTTATAAAAGCCCTTTTCCTAAATTCATTTATAAATAATATTCTAATATATAAGCACTTAATAACAATACTTATCTCTAGTATTTTAATATTTCATGTTAAAAATATTATTGTAGTTATTAAAGGATATGTTTTTGGAGTTTTTTTAGGAGTACTGATTTCATTCGGTAAAATTTTTAATTTTTATTTAGAATATAAATATTTTCCTTTTGGAAACACTTCTGATGTTGAAAATTTAACATTAATACATAGACCTTATTTAGGCTTTATGTGCTTTATTGCTATTGTTTTAATAAGTTTTTTAATAGCTAAATTAGAAGATAAAAATAAAAAATTAGGGTATTTATTACTTACAATTATATTCATGGTTTTTCTTTTCACTATAGTAGCTAGATTATCGTTATTTCTATCATTGATCTTCATTACTATTAAAATATCTCACTACTTCAAACTTTCAAAAATTAAATTATTAATTACGCTTTGCTCATTAACTATAATAATTTCCAGTATTTTTTTATTTAATAAGAATATAAAAAATAGATTTCACATTAAAGATTCTTATACAGAAACTATTAAAGTTTTAAAAAATCAAGAGCCAAGATTCGTTATTTGGAACTGTAGCCTCAATCAGATTTACGATATAAATTTTAATTTTTTTACAGGCTATAGTGATCGTAGTATCATTGAAGAAAAACTAACTTCTTGTTACGGGGAAACAATAGAAAACATATCTAAAAGAGATTATTATTTGAAAACAAGATTTAATACCCATAATCAGTTTTTTGATATTTTCCTGGATGGAGGAATAATTGGGCTTGGGTTATTTCTTCTTCTTTTTCTTCCCCCTTTATTCTATTTCAGAAATAATTTTGAAGCTGTTTTTATCGTATTAGGATTAATCACTTTTTTAGTGTTAGAGAATTTATTTTTTAGGCAATTAGGGGCATATCTATTTGGAATTTTGATACCTTTATTTTATCATATAATTACGTATTCAAAAAAAAATGAAATTAGATAAGACTATATTAGTTATGGATTGGTTAGATGCATTTGCAGGCTCTGAGCTTGTGGTTAAGTACCTTCACCAATTATATAATTTTGAAAAAGTTTATGTTTTAACTAATAGAATGCCAGAAGAAAATCTAAAAAAAATTTTTGGAGAAACACCTATTATTATAAAAACATCATCATTATCTTTTTTTGGAAACAATTTTAGAATTGCTTTGCCTTTTTTCCCGTTATTTTTAAAACAATTGAAAATCAAAGAAGATAATTCATTAATAATTAGTGTGACTCACTCCGTAGTTAAAGGGGTTGATTATAAGAGTAATTCTAGGCATATTTCATATTTAGTAGCAAGAAACTTAAAATATGTATGGGAGGAAAAAGATTTATATTTTAAAGGAATAAGAAAAATAGGTTCTTTCATAATACCATTTATGCAAAGGTTTGATGTGAGAATGTCAAAAAAACCTACAGCCATCTTTTCGGTATCAGATTTTGTTTCAAGTTGGGCGTTACAAAAATATAGCAGAAACGTCACAACGATTAATCCTCCGGTAAATGTATCAGATTTTTCTTTTTGTAAAAGCAAAGATAATTTTTTTGTTTCTGTTGGAAGATTAGAACCATATAAGCGTTATGACATTTTAATTGATGTATTTAATAAAAATGGAAAAAAACTAATTATTATTGGAGACGGTTCTCAGATGAAAGATTTAAAAGCAATAGCTAATAATAATATCGAATTCAAAGGATACTTATTTCCAGAGAAATCTAAATTTTATTTACAAAAGGCCAAAGCTTTTGTCTTTTGCGGTAAAGAAGATTTTGGTATTGCTCTTTTAGAGCCTCAGGTATGTGGGACACCTGTCATTGCATATGGTTCCGGAGGCGCCTTAGACACTGTAATACATAATGAAACAGGGATCCTCTTTAATAATCAAACGGAAAGCTCTTTAACAAAAGCAATAACTCTTTTTGAAAAAACAGAGTTTAATTACGATACAATCAGAAAACATTCATTAAATTTTTCAGTGGATATTTTTAAAGAAAAGTTTAATTATAATCTAGAGAAAATTTTAGAAGAATCTAAATGAAAAAAAGATATTCATATTTAATAAGGCCAATACAAGTTATAATTGATCTATTATTAATTAATAGCATTATTTATTATATTTATGATAAAGAGTTTCTTAATTTTTTCTTTCTTACGTATATTTCAATTTTTTGGCTAATATCGTCAATCAGTACAGGTTTTTATAATGTATTTAGATTCACAAATAAGCTAAGAATATTATCACTATTAGCAAAACAATTCCTAATTTTAACCTTAGGGTACTTTGCTTACTTTGGTGTCTTTAGAGAAGGAGAAATCATTAATAATCAGTTTTTAATTTTTATATCAATTGTTGTTTCTATCACTATTTTTAAATTTACAGGGTATTTTTTATTAAATAAATATCGGTCTTCAGGTAATAATTATAGAACAACAATTATTTTAGGGCACGATACTGCTTCAAAAAAAATTATAAAAATATTTACAAGTAAAGCTAACTTAGGTTATAAGTTTTTAGGATTCTTTTCTGATAAATCATCTAATAACCCTAATTTTTTAGGGAAGCTTAATAGTTTTTTTCAATATGCAGAAAACAATATTATAGATGAGGTATATTGTTCCATATCACAATTAACAAAAGATCAAATAAAAGATATTAATAAATTCACAAATGAAAAAGGGATTATTTTAAAATTAATTCCAGAATCAGATGAACTTTATAGTAAAAATCAAAAGGTAGAATATTACGATGATACCTTAATGGTATTAAATGTAAAAAAATTACCATTTGAATTTACAGAGAACTTTTACCTTAAAAGAGTTTTTGATATTATTTTTTCTATTTGTGTATGCTTGTTTTTACTATCCTGGTTAATACCAGTTCTCTTTATCTTAATAAAATTAGAATCTAAAGGGCCTATAATATTTAAGCAAAAAAGAGAAGGGATTGATGGAGATGAATTTGTTTGTTATAAATTTAGGTCAATGGATATAAATAAAATATCAGATAAAACCCATGCTT
>FUWD012852873.1_pt1 | contig 16007 bp, 27 predicted proteins | sample 1063281 | NCBI WGS metagenome assembly FUWD01 (sample SAMEA79048168, study PRJEB19326) | metagenome | biome: marine | reverse complement strand
GGAGCTACTAGATTTTTAGAGTATTCAATAGCTTCATTCCAATTCATTTTATTTTCAGATGTAGCACTCCACTCGAGACCGTTATTACCTTCTCGTACACATCGAACATAACCGTTATTGCCCTCATAGTAGTAGTCCTCGCCGCCAAAGTGGAAATGGATATACCAAGCATAGTCGCTACCGTCTGCAGAGGGCGTACTAGACCAATAATTGTTCGAAACACAATCTGCTAAATCGCAAGCAGGGTTAAACATGTTTCTATTTCTAATTGTTCCTAACTCATCAATAGTAGGTAATCTCCAATCGTCAAACAATTCTTCTTTTGCTTTTGGAGTGAGTGTGTACTCAACACCATCAATAATTATTTCTTTCATTACTTATCCTTTGGTCCAAATTTATGTTTATAAACTGTAAATAAATCATTTATAAACTCTTTTAGTTTTTCTCTATCACAGTTGTCAAAATCAATTTGAACAAGATTTTGACCATCTTTGTCACGCTGAATGATAGTCATCCATGTACTATTTGTATTGCTATCCTTTTGCTTATTTATGGATATTTCCCAGTTTTCAGTAGTATTTCCAATGTCATTTTTAGCGAATAACTCTTTACTATGACTACTCCAATTATATGTACAAGTACATTTAAAAGTAGTTCCTGCTGAAATAAAATCTTTAGAGTTTTCTTGTATCATTACTAAACCTTTGGTTCGTACCTATCGTTCATATTTCTAGAACACATATAGCATACCTCTATTAATACATCTTCTAATCTTTCACCAGTATCCATATCGTATTGAGAAAATTGGGTATTGAATCTACAACCATCACACGAATTAAGTCCTTCAAATTCAGCTATGACTTCATCAAGCTTGTATTCAATATTTCCGTCGAAGGCTCTTGACTCTTTTAGCTCTTTTAAAAATGCTAACGTTTTCATTTTTTACTACTCCCGTATTTGAAAAGCTCAACAAGTCTATCTTCTGCTTCTTTTTTATGATACCCATGTAGCATCGCACTTATCTCTGCCTTCTCGGTAGCTTTTCCAGCACTTGCTACCGAAACTCTTTCGTCTTCACTGTAACCAGTAACTATACAAATATTTTTATCACTTGCATAGGCTATAAGATCTTCTAGCTTTTCTTTAAATTCTTTCATAATATTCCCTGTAATCTTAAATATAAATCCCAGCATTGCTGTGTGGATTTCAGATTGGTTATACCGCCTTTGTATTTTCTGATAATCGTGTACTTATTATCATACTTTTTCTCTAATACCTCGATAACCTCTTCAATAGCTTTTAAAGAGTTTATATTAGACCGTAAAGTCCACATATTCTCTTTAATACCTCCGATACCTTTTGTATGGGCATCAGGATGATTCACGTTGTAATTACAGCTGCTCTCAGTCATTGCAATAGCCATAACCATTGCTCTATGCTCTGGTTTGATATCGTTAAGTTCTCCGAATGTATTCACTGGTTTTGGCATAGTTGGCTTAGTATGTTCAAGAGTATAAATTCTTTTCTCTAACTCTTTAGTTTCAAGGTAATCTACGTATTGTAGTATCGCCAACACCAGAATGCTTACGTGTGTTAAAAAATCCTTCATAGTTTAAACTCCCCATTATTAAGCATTCTACATATCTCCTCAGCACATTCTTCTGTCATATAGACTACCTCTGGACAGAAAGCCATAGAAGTAAGACTAATTGCCCAAATAGCAGAATTTCCAGAAAGGTATATAGAATAATTGTCTTCGCCATATCTCCAATTTTTAAGTCCTCCCATCATTTCGGCTAATGCTTCAAGCCTATTAGCTCTTTTATTTCTGTCTAATGACTGATAAGCTGCTTCTTCAGTAAGACGGTACCTGCCATGCTTTAAGAATGAACTTGTTTTTCCACCACCATCATCTACTTCATCCATTCGCAATAAATAGCACTCTTCTGGATATTTAAACTTAAACTTAAACTTAAACTTCTCTTGTTTGACTTCTTCTGTTTTAGCTTTCATAGCTTCGATAGTAGCTTTTATATCAGATACTTGTTTTTCCAATTCTTCAATTTTTGTCATTTTAACACCTCAAAAAAATATATCATAATCATAGTTACTATGATTATACTACCTACTATTTTATCTTCATTGTCTAACATTGTATCTCTCTCTTTGTTTCATTTGTGCTATGCAATAACATATCTTCTAAATCAGCTTCTTGGTCTGTAAACCATTTAGTATCTCCAACTTCAGAGTACCATAAATGGCTTAGATGGTTTGATAGTAAGATATTTAAAAGACGAATTTTGGCTAAACCCATTACCTTGGTATTTATATTTAAATCTTTCTCCATCCCAAATTACAGTACCACCATCAAGATATATACATTCTCCACCGTTTAACATATAAGCTACGGCATCAATAGGTTCTATACAACCTGTTCTATCTTCTCCATAATATACAGAAGTTCTTCCTTTAGGTATTACTACGTTAGAGTCGAAGAACTCATCTAATACTCTTGCAAGTGCATCATCAGAGTATGGATGTTGGCTTAATCTTTTATGTAGATCTTCTTTAGTCACTGATTGTCCTTTGCTTTCACACACTTATAGTCTGTGTATTCTTCAATAGCCTTATAGGCTACACCTAAATCATTACACTCTTCTAATGAAGATACTCTATGACTTACATGTAGTGTCGTGCTATCTGGTATATATATTAGTGCTATAAATAGATACTCAAACATGTAAATCCTTTAGGAGTAATATCTCTATTTCTGTAGATAGTTTAGCTATAAGTATCTCTAAATCTACCAATGTGCCATGTACAGGACAACTACAAGAAGGTAATTTATGACGTAACTGTTTAACAGTATCTTCAAGGATATCTGTATAGGGAGTATATATATTCATCAAAACTCCTCAATAGCACGTTTATATGTATCTAATCCTATAGGTCTATTAGCTAACTTACATGTAAGCATACTATTCTCCATATGTTGTAACTTTACTTTAGCAGTAAGTTCTTTTATACTAGATCTAAGTAATAATAGATCCTCTATAGGTACTGTAAGTTCTTTAACGTTTTCATGATTTGCTAGGTTAATAGCACCTAAAATTCTATCTATTTCTGGCATAAAATCTCCTGTTATTAATGTTATTGAAAAATGGTATAAACTAGTATGTACCAGTGTTATTGACTGCTGAATTTAGGAGGAAATACTAGTAGGTAGAAAGATATGATTACCTGAGCAATCATACCTACTACCATACCTCCCATAGATCCATGGAATAATTGGATAATTACTAGAAGTAATCCTAAATCCATAGTAAAATCTGCATATCTACGATGTTCAAATTTCCATTTAAGAATTAAAAAGTCAAATGCTGTAATAATACCCATGATTAAGAGTTCCATGAAATTTTCCTTGTAAGTTTAACTATTTGACTAGCTACTATTAGCAGTATTACTACTCCTAAAAAATATGGTACTAATAACCATAATACCATTAATGTAAGTATTATACCTACTGCATATATTTGAAATCTTCCCATTATTCATCCTTTTTATAGGGTAATCCTTCTCGTAACATAAGTCTTTCTATCTCTTTTTCAAGACGATGATCTAAGACTTTATTCATAGCTTCTGATTTACGTATTCTACGATTCATAGAAGCTATAGCCTCTTTCTCGAATTGATTACAACACATATTGATAGTATTAAGGATAGAAGAAATTGCATTCTTCTCATCTACTTCTAACATTTTGTATACTCCTTTGTAATATTTTCACCCCTTTTATACCATGCTTCTTTCCTTCAGAAGATATATAATTATACTTACGAGCAGTAATAGTAATATCTATACTATTAGAAAAAAGAGGGAAAAGAGCTTCTATAGCAGGAGTAATATTAACCCAACAATGATCTCTATATAATACATCATTTTGATATACATCTGCTAGTAATACCATAGGTGATAAAGTATTAACATGACGTTTTTGTTTAGTTAGTCTACAGGTAAATAGTTCTCTCATACATCCTCCCAAGAATATAGTTTAAAGATACTACCAGAGTATCCATGTTTATTGTGAACAGCTTGATGACAACCTCTACAAAGAGTTACTAGATCTTCAGGAAGTTCTCTACCAAAACGAATATAAGTAATATGATGAACCTCAAGAGAATGAGGACTACCACATCTTTTACAGAGATAGTTATCTCTAGCTTTTATACGAGAACGGACACTTCTCCATAATGCAGATTTAAAGTACCTTTGCTTATTTTTATAGGATATAGATCTACGGAGATTTTTATGAGTCATTCCTAGAAGTACAAAAAAAGAAATAACACTTAGTACTACTAATGAAGTAGTGCTAAATGCTATTATGAGGATACATAAGATAACAAATAAGATAATAGATTTAATATATATAGACATTAATACTCCTTTACATTCTACATTTTTTAAAGAAAAAATAACAACCATATCCCTTATTTAAGGGACATAGTTGATGGTTTGAATGATGTGAGTGGAGTAATTAATCTAGTAACTGCTTTCCATTGAGTAGCAGATTGTGATGTAATGCCTATTGATTTGAAGTAGTTAGATAATATGTCTGATCTATTAGCATAGAGTTCTTCCATACGATCTATAAATACATCTTCTACTATGGATGCTTCTACAGGATTAACTACTGCTGCATCAAATATTGGAATACTCCAATTTACATTATATGCAATAGTATCCATGATTTGACTATCTATACCATGAATTAATAACGTAACAAAGTATCTTTTGAACGAATCTAAATCAGGTATATTAGATGTAGATGTGTGGTACACAGTCTCTACAATACCTTTCTTAGAGTTATATACATCATAACGAGAAGTAACTTCACCTTTATGCTTAAACTTATTGCAATATACAGTGAATGTCTCATTCCATACAGTAACTGTCATAACTGCAAGAGGTTTAACATTATTAATAATGTAATCTTTAAAGTTATTAGCTATAGCATAAGGTCCTTCTAGCAACTCTTGGTGAATTAGCTTAACATCTGAAGTAGTAAACTCTAAGTTCTTATCAGTCCATAGATCTGCTGGATTTTGTGATGAACCATACAGTGATGGTGTCATACATGACTTAACATGAGTACGTGATAAGCCTTCTACATACCATGGATCAGTTAATACATCTCCTACTAAATTAGTAACTGATGTTAGTTCTAATGAATTAAGTAATACTCCTTCAATCTGTAACATAGATGCTGACTGATCTAATTCAATAGGTACAGTCCATTGTTGAGTAGTTTTATACTCTTTCCAGTTAGCATATATACGTTCTAACCAGATATTATTATGTAGGTCTTTACGTCCATCTTCCGTGGATAGGTCAAGATCTAGTAACGTATTATGATTAAGTGCTTTAAATCCTACAGCTTGTTTCTTCAATACTGTAGGAGACTTATCTCCTAATAACTCTGCAATAGCTAAATGAATACGTCTAATAGCTCTCTGGTTAAGTGTAGTAGGTGAAGTAACTAACAATGCTCTAGCATCTTTAAACCCTATAGGATTAAATACCTTACTGGTACATGAATAGATAGCTCTGCCTCTACTATCTGATAACGCTTCACCTAATACATATGACTCTTCAGGATGATTGATATAATGATCAATACATGATATCGATATAGCTTCATAATGAGCTTTATCAGTAAATAGAGTATGATCTAACTTAAGTGTACGAATACCTTTAGTTGTATTAAGTATAATAGCATCTCTATACTTAGCCATCATAGCTGTATCAAATGAGAATTTAGTATGGCTATGTTTTGCAATACCTTTACGTACATGACCTACAGTCTTAACTCCTATAGTAGTTTTAGTCCTATTAGGAGTATATGTATTACATTCTGTATCCAATAAATACCTACCTAACTTAACTGTTTCTCTCATAGTAGTAATTTCTTCTATCGTTAACCACTTAAGTAACTTAGCTCCATTAAATGATATCTCTGCCCAATTACGATGAGGTTCTACATTAGTAGTAATCCATCCTGCTTTAGATAGATGAATAATGAATTTATTAAATACTTTATTATTATTGAATCTATCACTCCAATAAGGTGCTGATACACTACCTTCATTCTTAATGAATGTATGTACTAACGCATTAAACATATTGTGCATTTCTTCTGAGTACTGACTACCAACTAGTTCTACTATCTGTTGTGGTAATATAATATTACCTTTTAATATAGCTTCTCTTAACATTCTATGTCCTTTAAAATAATATACCATAGACACCTAAAGTGCTATGGCTAGTGTGATTAATCTTCGTATGTGATATCTTCTATATCATTGATATAGTTGATATGATTCTCATAAGCTAACTCAGCTTTTACTCTAGCTCTTTCAAATAACTTATTAATGAATTCTTCATTAAATTTAGCTAGTGATATATTACTAACTAGATTAAGATCAGTAATTAGCTGTTCTAACATAGCAATGACTGTACTTATATCCATTGGTACTTCATCTCTCATCATACCTGTCTTAGGATTGAAGTAAGACTCTTGACCTAATGCATCTACTAATGTTTCTATCGTGTCTATAGTAGTATTTGCCATGAATAGTAACTCATCCTTCTCATGAGATTTAGCATAAAGAATAGCTTTGGCTAATGTAATGAGTAGGTTAGGAATAGTACCGTAACCAAATGTAGGTGATAACTTACGACCATCAAGTGCATAATTCTCTTTAGCGTTAGTAAGGAGTGCATTGATAGTAAGTAAGTCACTGTTTAACATCTCTCTAGTAGTGAATGTATCACTATTGATGTATGCAATCTGCATAGACTGTTTCTTCTCATTAATGAGTGCTGATATCTCTTTACGTCTAGCTTCCATAGCTAATTGAAGTGGTGATTGTGTTGTAGTTTTCTTTGCCATAATAATGTCCTTTATATTGTGATTGAGTAGGTACTAAGTACAACTAATGATTCTTCCTCTTGCAGTTCTATCTTTAGTGAATGAGTAACTAGCATCACTATTTGAGTAGTGTTACTAGTGTTACTAATGTTAATGGCTAAGTTCATAATTGATTGATTGTACTTCTTCAATCGAGTCACATACTGTACCATCTAGTGCTATGTATTTCATAACTAAATCTCCTCTTTAGAATTAATAACATTGAATATCTTATCGAACTCAGCATCACTCATTACATCCTGATCCTTTAACTTGATTACATCCTTAGTGTGCTGTATACGTGTTTTATGTAATCTTATCTCTTGTGCTCTTGTCATCGTATTGAACTCTTTCTCTCCCATTTCAGCTGACTTAGCTAACATATTTCGGAATATGAATAATACTCCACCTATTAGAATTAATGTTGTGATTGATAAACCTTCCATGACTGACTCTCTTATGAATAATGTAATACCTGAAACATCAGATATCCAAAAACAAACGCACATAAGAATGGGTTCTGTGACTTAGGTGTAAGAAAAAATAACTAATGAGTGGATTACCACTCAATAGGTTTGTGAGTCTTACGTATGTAAGGTTCACCTAGAGTTTCCTCTAGCTTAGCCATAGATATACGGTACTGTGTTCCGTCTTTGGCTGTGATAACATAATTAGAATTAATTATGATAGCATATATTTCTTGGGCAGTATGACCTGCAAACTTGTTTGTAACTAGACTCTCATAAGAGTCGAATGGTAACCATTTATCCATTGTAAATCCTTTAGTATAAAATATCTAATAACAAACGCACATGAATGAATGAGTAAAAAGGAGTGTCACTGGAAGAATGACTGGGGGGGTACTTTGACTGAATGAACTAAGAGAGGGGAGTATTACCCTCATACTAAAATTAAAAATTCTACTAAAGGATTCACCTCACACTAACTTTAAAAATTCTGGAAATAGTTATTATAAGAAAGAGATGTAAGGTAGTATTGTAGGATGGATACGTAGGTAAGAGGTTTATACATGAGTTGTAAGAAAGAGATTCACCCCTAAAGGGGATGATTAGTAATGTACCAGTCGATGCTCTCCCAGTCGTTTACCTTTTAGATTCCTAATCGTATCATATGAAGGCATATTCTGTCAATAGGGTAATTGTATAAAAATTAAGCAGTTATAGGTATATAGTTGTATAAAATTTAATCAGTTGATAAAAAGCTGTATAAAAATTAGGCAATATGTATTTTAGGATATAACGGTAAAATAGGATAACAATAATAACATATGGTATACTTCTAGTATTGGTAAGGAGGTATACTAAATGATTAAGTACATTAGGTATATATATAGAGAATGGAGAATAGGTAATGAGTATAGGTTATATGATATAGGATTTAGAGATCATCCTAAGGCTAAGGATATTAACTTTAATAGGTATGAAGCAATAGCATATGTAACATTAGAGTTAGTCAGGAATGGTGTATTAGAGTGTGATAGGTATGTTGAAGTATCAAAAGATGGTAAACATATGCAGTTTACAGCTAGAAAGAAACACTTTAAGTATTTATTAACCTTAACGGAAAAGGTACAATAATGTATAGAATACAGTATAGTAAGGAGATTGGATGTTAACAGTAGAGTTACTACAACAACAGTTAGGCAAGAAGAAAGGTCATCTAGTAAATGAAGATATAGTAGGTGAGTTGAATAGGTTAGTAGATAATGTAGACTATGGAGAAGAGTTCTTAGATGCGTATGTAAATTATTTTAATGTATTGGATAATAATAGTCAATGGAGTACTAGTAAGTATATGAATGCTATGAAGTTCTTTACGTTAATGGAGACAGATCATACAGCTGTAGATGCATATGTAAAGACTTTTCCTGAAAGGTTAGCTGCTAGGATAGCTAGAGGAGAGGGTAAGAGTGATATGGGTGGAGAGGCTAGTAGATATAATTCTAGTCAGCTGGTAAATGAGATTAGGAAGGTAGCTAATGTAAGTGTTAAGTTAATACATAGACATACGTTCCATGATGCTATAGCTGTTACCTCTAGGTTGATGTATGATCCAGAAGTAAGTCCTGCTGTAAGACAGAAAGCTGCTGAGACATTGATAAGAGAGTTAAAACCTGAAGAGGATAAGCAGATTAATGTTACAGTGTCTAGTGATATAAGTGCTATAGACGAGTTAAGAAAGGCTACAGAAGCATTGGTACTAGAGCAACGTAGAAGTATGGAAGCAGGAGTAGCAGTTAAGTGGATAGCTGAGAGTAAGATAGTAGATGTAGAGGTAGAATAGATACTTGACATTAGTTCTTTGCTATAGTACACTTAGGGAAATGCTGATAAGGATATGATAATGAGATCTATACAACCATTAAATCGGACACAGTTTAAGTTAGGAATAGTAGAAGACCTAGGTCTTATATTATACTACAGCAACATCTAAGGATAGAAAAAGACATGCAATGTTTAAATGTGAATGAGGAAGTATTACTAGAATGCCTGTAGCAGCTAAAGCTTATGATGAGTATGTAACTATTAATGTAATGGAGCACAGTAAAAATGAAGCCTGAAAAGAAGACAGTAACTGAAATACTAAATGAAGTAGATTATAATTTTAAAGACTATATACCCTCGGAAGCTGCTCTGTCATTTATTACTTTTATAAAGTTAGTTAATGGAGCAGAAGGAGAGGAGAATAAGACTCCAGTAGTACATTTTAAGCTACTGGATAAAGTGTTTAGTAACAGTAAAAGAATGGCAGTGATGTGTCATAGGGGGTTTGGTAAGACTACATTAATAGCTGAATACCTATTTATGTATGTAGCAGTATATGGCTCTCTACCTAACTTTGGTGATGTTAACTTAGCACTATATGTAGCTGATAGTGCCGAAGGAGGTGCAAAGAACCTGCGTAAAAATATAGAGTATAGATATAATAAGAGTGAGTTTATGCAGAAATATGTACCTACGATAAAGTTTACAGATACGAGACTTGAGTTTCAAAATTCAGATGGTAAAGTATTTATAGTTAAAATGTATGGTGGACAGAGTAATATACGTGGTACTAAGGAGCAAGGTACAAGACCACAGCTAGTAATAATGGATGATTTGTATTCCGATCAAGACGCTAAGTCACCTACGGTTATTGAAAATATAAATAATAATGTATACAAGGCTATAGGTAAGGCATTGCACCCTAAAAGGAGTAAGATGATATTAATAGGTACACCATTCAATACTAGAGAGACATTATACTCTGCTGTTGAGTCTGGTGCATGGGATGTATCAGTGTATCCAATATGTGAAAATTATCCATGTACTAAAGAAGAGTTTAGAGGTTCATGGGAAGATAGATTTTCCTATGAGTATGTTAAGGATGAGTATGAAACAGCATTGGCTACAGGGATGATATCTGCGTTTAATCAGGAATTACAGTTGAGAATATTGTCGGATGAGGATAGGTTGATACAGGATGATGATATAGTTAGATATGATAGAAATAATGTACTACAGCATAAAGGCAAGTATAACTTCTATATAACTACAGACTTTGCTACAAGTGAAAAGACTAGTAGTGATTATAGTGTAATTAGTGTATGGGCTTATAATAATAATGGTGATTGGTTATGGGTAGATGGGATATGTAAGAGACAGCTAATGGATAAGAATATAGATGCTCTATTTAGATTATGTCAAATATATAAGCCTCAAGGTGTAGGTATAGAGGTAACAGGACAACAAGGAGGGTTTATTCAGTGGATACAGAATGAGATGATCAATAGGAATATATTCTTTAATTTACTAAGTGACGGTAATAGTGGTAAGCCTGGTATGAGACCTAATACTAATAAGATGCAGAGATTTAATGTGGTAGTACCTCTATTTAAACTAAAGAAGGTATGGTTTCCTAAAGGTATGGATACTAATGAGTGTATGGTAGAAGCTATGGATGAGCTTAGGAATGTAAGTGCTTCAGGGTTTAAGAGTAAACATGATGACTGGATAGATACATGTAGTATGCTAGGATCAATAGAAGCATGGAAGCCTAGTGAGGAAACTGAGTATAAAAATAATGATGGAGTATGGGAAGAAATAGAGTATGAGGAAAAGTATTCCAATTCTCTAGTATTTTGATATAATACTGACAATAAACCAAGGAGAGTATATGATCTATAGTATAAGTAAATTTCGTGAGTATGCTCGTGATCTAGATATAAGACTAGCAGATATAGATACTTACTCTGACACATGGATAGATAATAGGATAGAAGAAGGGTTTGCAGTAGCTCAAGATATCAAACCTGTATTCATAACTAAAGAGAAGTATGATCTTACTACGAACTTTACTTCTATAGAGGATGGAGGGGATGGATTAGAGACTGTAGAAATAGTACTACAGGAAGAGCCTCATAGCGTGCAATCAGTAGTACTTGATACGGACTACTTTAACTTTCATGTCACATATAATAATCATATAGTAGTAGAGAAAGTGAAGAATGCTCCTAACGTAGATGATAAGACTGTAACAGTAGTATACTATTTCCATCCTACATTACCCATAACTGATATAGAGATGAGTATGGATATGTACAGATTTGTGAAAGAAGGAATAGCAGCTAACCTATTTAGCATGTTAAGTGATGAGGCTGGTGAGAAGTATCATTTAGATAAAGCTAGGATGCTATCGGTATCAAGTACCTTAGATATAGATCAAGATGCTCTTAAGATAGATGATACTAAGTTATGGAGAAAATCATGGGCTTAGTTGTATTAGCAAGTATACCTAAAGTATCTACACCTATTAGTATTGCTGCGGATATTCATATACCTAATAAAGTATGTACTGAAGGATCTAGTTCTAGTAACTATGAGAAGGACCTATCTATAGACTCCTCTATATACGATATACTTAGTATGCAGAGTGATATGAAGACAGTACAACTTTCAGACAGAGTAAGAAATGAGTGGGATCTATTCCTATATACAGGAAGTAAGAAGCATAACGATGAGGTATACACTCTAGCATTTAATATATTAGATGAGTACTTAGGATCATTAGGAGTAACAAATGGGATTTGTTGAAAATATAAATAGGACTGCTACTGTATTAACAGATACGTTTATAAATAATATAGACATAACAGCTGGAAATATAGGTAATATAGAAACTGTATCAGATAGTATTACTAATGTAAATAAGGTAGCTGTAGATATAGTAAACGTAAATACCGTAGCTAGTATCTCAGAAGATGTAAATACTGTAGCTAGTGGTTTAGAGAATATTAACATAGTGGTTGATAATATAAATGATGTCACAAGTGTAGCTACTACTATCATACCTAACCTAGTGGAGATATTATTAGCTGATACAAATGCTGCTATTGCTACAACAAAGGCAGGAGAAGCTCAGGTAAGTGCTACCTTAGCAGCTAGTTCGGCTAGTTCTGCAGCAAGTAGTGCAACTACGGCTACTACTAAAGCTAGTGAGGCAAGTATATCTGCAAGTAATGCACTAAATAGTGAAAACAAAGCAGAGAAATGGGCTGATGAAGCAGAAGATGTAGAAGTAGAGGCTGGAAAGTATAGTGCAAAACATTGGTCAGAAAAGTCTAAGGACTGGGTACTAGGTTCTACAATAGATGATAGTACTCCTAGAATAGATAAATCATATAGTGGTAGTAAAGTACAAACAGAAATAGATAGAATAGGTGGTATACTGCAAGAGCAGGGTGTAGCTATAATCGATAATACAGCAAGTATAATAGCACTAGCTAAGAGCAATGCTACAGGAAGCTTCGGAGCTACAGGATTAGCATTGAACTTAAGTGGTAGTGAGACAATCCTACCGTTCACAGTAACTCAACAAAGTACAAATGTAGATAAGTTCGAGCTAGGTACAAATGACATAACTATAAAGTCTACTGGAAACTACACATTCTTAAGTACAGTGGTGTTCGAAGATAATGGAGCTAATGGCTCAGTAGGTACGGTAACGTTTAGAGTAAGAGATGCTGGAACGGTATACTACATGCAAACAGCTACAGTAGAAATAAGTGGATACGATAGAGATACTGTACCATTCAATAGCTTATTAGTAGTACCTAGCGGAATACCTATTACAGCGTACATCACTGCAAGCTGTAATGTAAGTGGGTATAGAATAGCAGGATTTGAAAGTGTACTAGCTAGTGAGAAAGCTGCTGGAGAACTAAGCAGTATGGCAGATCATATAGCAGTAACACCAAGTGGAAATTTGACTAGCATAAATGTGCAAGATGCCCTAGAAGAATTAGATACAGAGAAAGCAACTAAAGCAACTACTCTAGCTGGTTATGGAATCACTGATGCAATTAATATTAATCAACGTGGTGTTGCTAATGGTGTGGCTACTTTAGATGGTGCAGGGTTGATCCCATCAACGCAACTCCCAGCTTATGTTGATGATGTCCTTGAATTTACTGATTTAGCAATGTTCCCAGTTACTGGGGTGTCAGGTAAAATTTATCTTGATATGGTAACAAACAAAACTTATCGTTGGGGTGGATCTTCATACGTGTATATTACGTCAGGTGCTGTTGATTCCGTTAATGGTCAAACTGGGGTTGTCAATGTAACTTCTATTGTTGGGAATGCTGGTACTGCTACTACTCTTCAAACTGCAAGATCAATCACTATAACTGGTGACATGTCATATGCCGTAAGTTTTAATGGATCAGCCAACGTAACTGCAACAGGTGTTCTTTCTAATACTGGTGTAATTGCAGGTGAATATCAAAATGTTACTGTTGATGCAAAAGGCAGAGTAGTGGCAGGTACAAATTTCGCTAGTGCTGTTTTGTCAGCATTGTCAATTTAATAAACAAAAATAAGGACATAATATGCCACTCGTAAGTATAACACAATTAGACGTTGATAACATAGTCACAGCAATTAACAACAGAGCTAAGAGTGTGGATATGACCACTGCACTCAATGGTAAACAAAATACATTGGTTGCAGGTACAAATATCTCAATTGTTGGTAATACAATTTCGGCTAACGATACTGCAGTTGCTTTCTCTGAAATAACAGCTAAGCCTACAACTATTGCTGGATATGGTATAACAGATGCAACACCAAGTGCTCACGTAGGAGCTACTGGAACCGCTCATGGTACTGCAACAACTGCCGTAGCAGGGTTCATGTCCTCAACGGATAAAACTAAGCTCGATGGTGTGGCTGCTGGCGCACAAGTCAATGCAGTCACAACTGTAGCGGGACGTACTGGTGCAGTCGTACTGGCAAAAGGCGATGTGGGACTGGGCAGTGTTGATAATACTACGGACGCACTAAAGCCAATTTCTATAGCTACACAAACAGCTTTAAGTGCAAAACAAGATAAGCTTATCGCTGGAACTAATATCACAATCGGTGCTGATGGTAAGACGATATCAGCTAATGATACAAGTGTAGCGTTCACAGAGATCACTGATAAGCCTACGACACTAAGTGGTTATGGGATTACAGACGGCTCAAGTTTAGCAGTTGCTCGACCAACCAAAGTATCTGCAACCTCTATCAACGTCAATGGTACTGTTTTAACAGTAGTAAGTCCTGTTGCAGGAAAAGACTATTTTTTCTCAAAGACTGCTATCACAACCACAAAACAGCCTGATACTATCGGTGGGTTTCACTATGGTGTAATCCCTACAGACTTCTCTGCGATCAACAATATTACTCAAGCAGACGCAGAGGCTATTAGAGGTATTAATGCTTACTCGATTTGGACAAACTGGTTTAGACCGATTTGTGACCCAAGCGGTATGATATATGTAAACGGAAGATGGTATGACATCTATCCAACCAATACAGACCATCATCTGTATGGAACATCTGCAGCAGGTAAAACTATTGCAGCAGGAGTTGTATTAAATGGGCGTAACTATCCAAAAATTCCTCTACAATTCGGTGGAAATGGTTCAGTTACCTATGGAAGTATGACATGGTTTGAAGCAGCTGAAATAGCAAAAGCGCACAGTAAAGACCTGATCTCATATAACGAGTTCGTCGCTATCGCCTATGGTGTTCTTGAAGGTTCATCGGCTGGAGCTGCAGATACTGGTATCACTCAGCATCTCGCTAACTACACCTCAAAGTTTGGGATCTGTATGGCTACTGGGTGTCAGTTTATTTGGGGTAAAGACTTACACATGCGTCCAGATGGTACAGGATGGGCATGGCATGCTGAAACCGAAGGGAGAGGTACATTCTATGCGTATCAATATGGACCTACAGCGGCTATCTTCGGCGGCTATCGTGACGCTGCCGCTGAGCGCTCTGGTTCTCGCGCTTCGGATTGGGCCAACTACGTTTGGTTTTCGTATTGGCATATTGGTTGTCGTTTCGCCTGTGACCACTTGGAACTTGCGTAATGAGCGAAAGCGAATGGAGTAAGTAATGGCAAAAGATAGCTTGTTAATCATAATCGAAAAGTATGATGGGTTTGTAAATTATATCTATCCTGTACTGCAAAATATAGAGCGTAAGCACGGTACAGTCAAAGAGATGATGACACAAACAGAGCTTTATAAAAAAGCTCTGAAATCAGATTCAAAGTCCAAAATTTAAAACACACACTACAGGAGACATTCAATGGAAAACATGAACAATACACCACTGCTTAAGTCAGCTATTTCAAAAGTAATGGGTAAAGAGGTCGGGTATAACGGGGATCAATGGCTCGTAAAAGATGAGGGTGTATTCATACCTTTATCTACAGCGGATATGGATCGATGTGTTGCTCAACATACACAAGATGTAAAAGCGTATGAAGATGCCATTGCACTTGAAGAAGCTAAGAAGTATCTATCTGATACAGACTTTAAAGTACTTCCTGATTATGACCAAGACAATGAAGAAGTTAAAGTTAAACGTCAAGAAGCTCGTGAGCTTCTCAGAGCTAATGAGGTACAGATATAGAAAAAAAAAAAAAAAAAAAAAAAAAAAAAAAAAAAAAAAAAAAAAATAATAAATAATAATAATATATAGATAA
>FUWD012882631.1_pt1 | contig 16018 bp, 31 predicted proteins | sample 1063281 | NCBI WGS metagenome assembly FUWD01 (sample SAMEA79048168, study PRJEB19326) | metagenome | biome: marine | reverse complement strand
ATCTTGTTACGCGGTACAAAACGTGAAGAAGTTGAGCGCGGCCAAGTTTTGGCTAAGCCAGGTTCAATCACCCCACATACTCACTTTACAGCCGAGGTTTATATCTTGGGTAAAGATGAAGGTGGTCGTCATACTCCATTCTTTAACAACTATCGTCCACAGTTCTACTTCCGTACTACGGACGTAACTGGTTCAATCGAGTTGCCAAAAGACAAAGAAATGGTAATGCCTGGTGATAACGTCACGATTACCGTAAAACTCATCGCTCCAATCGCGATGGAAGAAGGTTTACGTTTTGCGATCCGTGAAGGTGGCCGTACTGTTGGCGCCGGCGTGGTTGCAAAGATTTTGGCTTAATAAGCAGTAAAAATATTTAGCGGTTTGCTAACCGGTGACATCAGTGCTGCTGATGTCACCGAGCTCTTTAGAAATATAACGCGGCAGCACCGCAACGCTCTTTGGAATTAATATGCAAAACCAAAAAATTCGTATTCGTCTTAAAGCATTTGATTACCGTTTGATCGACCAGTCTGCAGCTGAAATCGTTGATACAGCTAAGCGTACTGGTGCAGTTGTTAAGGGTCCAGTACCTTTGCCAACACGTATCGAGCGCTTTGACATTCTGCGTTCGCCACACGTCAACAAGACATCACGTGACCAGTTAGAGATTCGTACCCATTTGCGTTTGATGGATATCGTTGATCCTACAGAGAAAACAGTGGATGCCTTGATGAAATTAGACCTCCCAGCAGGTGTGGACGTCGAAATTAAGTTGCAGTAATTCAGTATTTCCGGTCTTAGCGCTTGCCAAGACTGGCCTTTCGGGATAGAATCTAAGGCTTCGCTCAATTATTTGGGCGAATTTTAAGGTTTTATCAGCATTAAAAACGTTGTAAGTTATTGATTTAGAAGTACTTTTACTTGTAAATCACTTAAATTAATTTTGCCGACCAATCGAAGTCGGCGTGGAGCATGAATATGAGCTTAGGCTTAATCGGTCGCAAGATCGGCATGACCCGTCTATTTACGGACGAAGGGGAAGCAATTCCTGTCACCGTAATTGACGTGAGCGACAACAGAATCGCTCAAATCAAGACCCAGGCAACTGATGGCTATGATGCTATCCAGTTGGCACATGGCACACGTAGAGCTACTCGCGTTACCAAAGCAATGGCTGGTCACTTCGCTAAAGCGGGTGTGATGGCTGGTAATGGTCTCAACGAATTTCATTTAGATGCAGCAAAAATCGCAGAAATGGCACCAGGACAAGTAATTCCTGCTGACACTGCATTTGCTGCCGGCCAAAAAGTGGACGTACAAGGTGTAACGATTGGTAAAGGCTATGCCGGTACCATCAAGCGCCATCACTTCGCTTCAGGTCGCGCGTCACACGGTAACTCACGTTCACATAACGTGCCAGGTTCTATCGGTATGGCGCAAGATCCAGGTCGTGTTTTCCCAGGTAAGCGCATGACAGGCCACCTTGGTGACGAAACACGCACTGTACAAAATTTAGTCATCGCACGCATTGATGCAGAACGTAATCTCATCATGGTTAAAGGCGCTATTCCAGGTGCCCCAGGCGGTAAAGTTATTGTTACTCCAGCGGTGAAGACACCGTTGAAGAAGAAATAAGGAGAGCGAATATGGAACTTAAGCTTCTCCAAGACAACGGAACTTTAGGCGCAGGCGTTCAAGCCTCACCAGAAGTATTCGAGCGCGAATATAACGAAGCATTGGTACACCAAGTTGTTGTGGCTTACCAAGCAAATGCCCGTAGCGGTAACCGTGCACAAAAAGACCGTGAGCAAGTTAAGCACACAACCAAAAAACCTTGGCGTCAAAAAGGTACTGGTCGTGCTCGTGCTGGTATGAGCTCTTCCCCGCTGTGGCGTGGAGGTGGTCGTATATTCCCGAATTCACCTGAAGAAAATTTCAGCCAAAAAGTAAACAAGAAAATGTACCGCGCTGGTATGAGATCAATTTTGTCTCAGTTAGCACGCGAAGGTCGTTTGAATGTTGTTGACCAATTTAATCTTGATGCACCAAAGACTAAAGTTTTAGCTGACAAAGTTAAAGCAATGGGCTTGGATTCAGTCTTGATCATCGTTGATCAGGTTAGCGAGAATTTGTACTTGGCATCACGCAACTTGCATAAGGTTGCTGTATGTGAGCCACAGCACGCTGATCCATTAGCTTTAGTTCAATACAAAAAAGTATTGGTAAGCAAAGCAGCGATCGCAAAAATTGAGGAGTTGCTGAAATGAGCCAAGTCCGTAAAAACGATCATAGCTTGATGAAGGTTCTGCTTGGACCGGTTATCTCTGAAAAAGCCACTATGGTTGCAGAGAAAAACGAACAAGTGATATTCCAAGTTACACGCGACGCTAATAAGAGCGATGTGAAACAAGCGGTTGAGTTGCTCTTCAAAGTGCAAGTTGACTCTGTTCAAATCGTGAATCAAAAAGGTAAGCCAAAGCGCTATGGCCGTTTTGAAGGTCGTCGTGACCACACCAAGAAGGCCTACGTTAGCTTGAAGCCAGGTCAAGAAATTAACTTTGAAGCGGAGGCGAATTAATCATGCCTTTGATGAAGACAAAACCGACCTCACCAGGTCGTCGCTCAATGGTCAAGGTGGTAAATCCTGACCTGCATAAAGGTAAACCTTTTGCAGCGTTGGTAGAGCCACAGTTCCAAAAAGCAGGTCGTAACAATAATGGTCACATCACTACCCGTCATAAAGGTGGTGGTCATAAGCATCACTATCGTGTTGTTGATTTCAAACGCAACGACAAAGATGGCATTCCAGCAAAAGTAGAGCGCTTGGAATACGATCCAAACCGCAGTGCAAATATTGCATTGATCGTGTTTGCTGATGGTGAGCGTCGCTATATTCTTGCTGCAAAAGGCATGACTGTTGGTCAGGCATTGATGAGTGGCTCTGAAGCCCCAATCAAGTCTGGTAACAACTTGCCAATTCGCAACATTCCAGTTGGTAGCACAATTCACTGCGTAGAAATGTTGCCAGGAAAAGGTGCTCAAATCGCACGTTCTGCTGGTGGTTCTGCAGTGTTATTGGCTCGTGAAGGTGTATACGCTCAGGTGCGCTTGCGCTCCGGTGAAGTACGTCGTATTTTGATCGATTGCCGTGCCACTATTGGTGAAGTTGGTAATGAAGAGCATAGCTTGCGCGTTATCGGTAAAGCTGGTGCAAATCGCTGGCGTGGTATTCGCCCAACCGTTCGCGGTGTGGCAATGAACCCAGTAGATCACCCACACGGTGGTGGTGAAGGTAGAACTGGCGAAGGCCGTGTACCTGTCTCCCCATGGGGCACACCAACCAAAGGTTATCGTACACGTCGCAATAAGCGTACAACTTCGATGATCGTTCAACGTCGTCAAAAACGTTAAGCGATAAGGATAAATAGATATGACACGTTCAGCTAAAAAAGGCCCATTTTGCGACGCCAGCTTAGTAAAAAAAGTTGAAGTTGCACAAGCCAACAAAGACAAAAAGCCGATCAAAACTTGGTCACGCCGTTCAACAATCCTCCCAGACTTTATTGGTCTGACGATTGCTGTACATAACGGTCGTCAACACGTTCCGGTATATGTATCAGAAAACATGGTGGGTCATAAGTTAGGCGAATTTGCCTTGACCCGTACTTTCAAAGGTCACGCTGCTGACAAGAAAGTAACGAAGAAGTAAGGGGATGATGATGGAAGTTAAAGCTATTCACAAGGGCGCCCGCATTTCTGCGCAAAAGACACGTTTGGTCGCTGATCAAATCCGTGGTTTGCCAATTGCTCGCGCTATGAACATTTTGAATTTCAGCCCCAAGAAAGCTGCCTTCATTGTGAAGAAAGTTGTTGAGTCCGCAATGGCCAACGCTGAACACAATAAGGGTGCTGATATTGATGAGCTCAAGGTTTCAACAATTATTGTTGATAAGGGTACTTCCTTGAAGCGCTTCACAGCACGCGCTAAGGGTCGCGGTAATCAAATCGAAAAACAAACATGTCACATCACCGTGACCTTGAGTAACTAAGGGAAGATATGGGACAAAAGATAAACCCAACCGGATTCCGACTCTCGGTAACGAAGAACTGGACATCAAAGTGGTATGCAAACAATACTGATTTTGCGAAGATGCTCAAAGAGGACGTAGATGTCCGCATCTATCTCAAGAAGAAGTTAAAGAATGCATCAGTAAGTAAAGTCATCATCGAGCGCCCTGCAAAGAACGCGCGTATCACTATTTACAGCTCACGCCCAGGTGTTGTGATCGGTAAAAAAGGTGAAGATATTGAAGTTCTCCGTCGTGAACTCCAGAAGCGTATGGGCGTTCCAGTCCATGTGAACATCGAAGAAATTCGTAAGCCTGAAGTTGATGCTCAATTGATCGCTGACTCTATTACTCAACAGTTAGAGAAGCGCATCATGTTCCGTCGTGCAATGAAGCGTGCAATGCAAAATGCAATGCGCCTTGGTGCACAAGGAATCAAGATCATGTCTTCTGGTCGTTTGAATGGTGCTGAAATTGCACGTCGCGAATGGTACCGTGAAGGCCGTGTTCCACTTCATACATTGAAGGCTGATATTGATTACGCAACTTCAGAAGCGGAAACAACATACGGCATCATCGGTGTAAAAGTTTGGGTATACAAAGGCGATACATTAGGCCGCGGTGCTGATGCTGTAGCAGTAACAGCAGAGCCAGCAGCTGAAGAGAAAAAGCCACGTCGCGCACCAGCTAAAACAACCGCACGCAAACCAGCAGCTGACAGCAAGCCTTTAGTTGCTGCTAAGCCAGCAGTAAAGCGTGCACCGAAAGCCGCTGAAGCCCCAAGTGCTGAAGCGCAGAAGTCAGGAGAGTAAGCATGCTACAACCAAAGCGTCGTAAGTATCGCAAGGAACAAAAGGGACGTAACACTGGCGTGGCAACACGCGGTAGTTCAGTAGCCTTTGGTGACTTTGGATTGAAAGCTATTGGCCGTGGTCGTTTGACTGCACGTCAGATTGAATCTGCACGTCGTGCAATGACACGTCACATTAAGCGTGGTGGTCGTATCTGGATTCGTATTTTCCCAGACAAGCCAATTTCACAAAAGCCAGCTGAAGTACGTATGGGTAACGGTAAAGGTAATCCAGAGTACTACGTAGCAGAAATTCAACCAGGCAAGATTTTGTACGAGATGGATGGTGTGGATGAAGGTTTGGCGCGCGAGGCTTTCAAGCTTGCTGCTGCTAAGTTGCCATTGCAAACCACTTTCGTGATTCGCCACTTAGGTTGATCGGGATAGAGATTATGAAAAAGACACAATTAGCATCCAAAGATCTGGTTGCCTTGAACGCAGAATTAACAGAGCTCTTGAAGACTAGCTTCAAGCTCCGTATGCAAAAGGGTACTCAGCAACTCACCAATACCAGCCAATTGGGTAAAACTAAGCGTGAAATTGCTCGCGTGAAGACTTTTATTACTCAAAAAACTGCACAGAAATAAGGAAAAAGGGATATGACAGAATTATCTAAACCCTTGCGCCGTACCCTTGTGGGTCGTGTCGTTAGCGATAAAATGCAAAAAACTGTGACTGTGCTAGTTGAGCGCCAAGTAAAACATGCGCTTTATGGCAAATATGTTGGACAGTCCAAAAAGTACCATGCTCATGACGAAGCTGGCCAATACAAGATGGGTGATACCGTTGAAATTGCTGAATCTAAGCCAATTTCACGCACTAAATCTTGGGTTGTGACCCGTTTAGTTCAAGAATCCAAAGGTATTTAAAGAAATATTAGGGATTTTGGCGAACTTTCTTGCCAAATCCCTGTTTTGCGTAGTATGATAGAAGGCTTCTCTGGTTTTATTGGGAGAAGCAGTGTTTTTTCATTAATTCCGGGTTTTAACTTTCGTTAAAGCCCATAGACGGAACCAAGACTGTTTGCCTTTGGCTAACAAGTTGGGGATTAAAAAATGATTCAGACCGAAAGTAGATTACAGGTCGCCGATAACACAGGCGCCAGTGAAGTTTTGTGCATCAAGGTATTGGGCGGCTCTAAGCGTCGTTACGCCAGTATCGGTGATGTCATCAAAGTGACTGTAAAGTCCGCTGCTCCACGTGGCCGTGTAAAAAAAGGTGATATTTATAACGCCGTAGTAGTGAGAACTGCTAAGGGTGTGCGCCGTCCAGACGGCTCATTGATTAAGTTCGATGGAAACGCTGCAGTATTGCTCAACGCTAAGTTAGAGCCAATCGGCACACGTATCTTTGGACCAGTTACGCGCGAATTGCGTACTGAGAAGTTCATGAAGATCGTTTCTCTCGCCCCCGAAGTTATTTAAGAGGCTGATATGAAAAAGATTCGTAAAGGTGATTCAGTAGTTCTGTTGACAGGCCGCGATAAGGGCAAGCAAGGAACAGTTACAGCCGTTCTCGAGAACAAATTAGTAATCGAAGGCGTAAATATTTACAAAAAGAGCGTTAAGCCAAATCCAGCAGCCGGTGTTACTGGCGGCATGATTGACAAGACGATGCCTGTTCACATTTCTAATGTGGCTTTGGTTGACGGTAACGGCAAACCATCACGTGTTGGTATCAAACTCGTGGACGGTAAGAAGCAGCGTTTCCTCAAAACCACTGGCGCAACTTTAAGCGCATAAGGGGCACGGAGAAATTATGAGCACACGTTTTCAAGAACACTATCAAGCTAAAGTTGTTGCTGATTTGATCGCCAAGTTTGGTTACAAGTCAGTAATGGAAGTTCCACGTATCACTAAGGTAACCCTGAACATGGGCTTGGGCGATGCAGTGAACGACAAGAAAATTATCGAAAATGCAGTTGGTGATTTGACTAAAGTAGCAGGTCAAAAGCCAGTTGTGACAAAAGCGAAAAAAGCGATTGCAGGTTTCAAAATTCGTCAAGGCTACCCAATCGGTGCCATGGTGACATTGCGTGGTGCACGCATGTACGAATTTTTAGATCGTTTCGTGACTGTTGCTTTGCCGCGCGTACGTGACTTCCGCGGAATCTCCGGTAAGGCATTTGACGGCCGTGGTAACTACAACATCGGCGTTAAAGAGCAAATCATTTTCCCTGAAATCGAATACGACAAAATTGATGCTCTCCGTGGTCTCAATATCAGTATTACGACGACCGCTAAAACTGACGAAGAAGCAAAAGCTTTGTTAGCAGCGTTCAAATTCCCTTTCCGCAATTAAGAGGCTAACGTGGCAAAACTATCCCTAATTGAGCGCGAGAATAAGCGCGCTAAAACTGTAGAGAAGTACGCTGTAAAGCGTGCTGAACTCAAGGCAATCATTGCTGATCAATCACGCAGCGATGAAGAGCGCTATGAAGCTCGCTTGAAGCTACAGGCACTTCCACGTAACGCAAGCCCGATTCGTCAAAGAAATCGTTGTTCATTAACCGGTCGTCCACGCGGTGTATTCAGCAAGTTTGGTTTAGCGCGTAGCAAGATTCGTGAAATCGCCTTCCGTGGCGAAATCCCCGGTTTAACCAAGGCCAGCTGGTAAGCGGCGAAAGAATTAGGAGAACTCATGAGTATCAGCGATCCAATCGCCGACATGTTGACAAGGATCCGCAATGCGCAAGCAGTGCAGAAACCCGTAGTCTTGATGCCGTCGTCAAAAGTTAAAGTAGCTATTGCAAAAGTCTTGCAGGATGAAGGTTATATCGATAGTTTTGAAATCAAAGGTGAAGCAGCTAAGCCAGTGCTACACATTGAACTCAAATACTACGCAGGCCGCCCTGTTATTGAGCGTATTGACCGTGTTTCTACACCAAGTCTACGTATCTACAAAGGCCGCCACGACATTCCAGAAGTGATGAATGGCTTGGGCATTGCAATTATTTCAACCCCACAAGGCGTAATGACAGACCGCAAAGCTCGTGCAAACGGCGTTGGTGGCGAAGTTATTTGCTACGTCGCGTAAGGAGAGAAATATGTCCCGCGTTGGTAAATCACCTATTCCAGTCCCAAAGGGCGCTGAAATCAGCATCAACGGTGCAAACATTACTGTTAAGGGCCCATTGGGAACTTTGACACATAACTTGCATCCTTCTGTTGGTTTGAAACAAGAAGATGGCGTATTGACAGTTGTTTTAAATAACGACACACCAGAAGCTGGTGCACAGTCAGGTACAGCCCGCGCTTTAGTAAACAACATGGTTGTTGGCGTAACTACTGGCTTTGAGCGCAAGCTCAGCTTGGTAGGCGTTGGTTACCGTGCTGCTGCTCAAGGCGAAACATTGAAGTTGCAGTTAGGTTTCTCACACGACATTATTTACAACCTGCCAAAGGGTGTAAAAGCTGAGACTCCAACTCAAACTGAAATCATTATTAAAGGTTCCAACAAGCAGCAAGTTGGCCAGGTTGCTGCTGAAGTTCGCGCATACCGTTCACCAGAGCCATATAAAGGCAAGGGCGTTCGCTACGTGGATGAGGTTGTACACCTGAAAGAAACTAAGAAGAAGTAAGCGAGATTAAAAAATGAATAAAGACGAATCCAGACAAAGACGCGCTAGGCAGACTCGTATTCGCATTGCCGAAGCATTGGCAAATCGCTTAACAGTTATCCGTAGCAACTCACACATTTCTGCACAGGTATACAGCCCATGTGGAACCAAAGTTGTAGCAGCTGCTTCAACAATGGAAAAAGATTTGCGCCAAGCGATCAAAAACGGCGGCAACGCTGATGCGGCTAAACAAATCGGCAAATTAGTTGCTGAGCGTGCTGTTAAAGCAGGCGTTGTTGATGTTGCTTTTGATCGTTCCGGTCATCGTTACCACGGCCGTATTAAGGCCTTAGCTGAAGCTGCGCGTGAAGCCGGCCTGAAGTTCTAATAGGGTTTAGGAAAAAACATGGCAAAAATGCAAAACAAGATGCAAAACGAAGAGCGTGATGACGGTCTTCGCGAGAAGATGATTGCTGTTAATCGTGTAACTAAAGTGGTTAAGGGTGGTCGTATTCTTGGCTTCGCTGCACTCACTGTAGTTGGCGATGGCGATGGTCGTATCGGCATGGGCAAAGGCAAATCAAAAGAAGTTCCAGTTGCTGTTCAAAAGGCAATGGACGAAGCACGTCGCAAGATGATCAAAGTTTCCTTACGTAAAGGTACTTTGCAACACACTGTGATTGGTAAGCATGGCGCATCACGCGTGATGATTTCTCCAGCTAAAGACGGTACTGGCGTAATCGCTGGTGGCCCAATGCGCGCAATCTTCGATGTAATGGGTGTAACTAACGTTGTTGCTAAGTCACTTGGCTCAACAAACCCTTACAACATGGTTCGTGCAACGATTGATGGCTTGAGCAAGATGAGCACTCCTTCTGAAATTGCTGCTAAGCGCGGTAAGTCAGTTGAAGAGATTCTCGGCTAAGACCAAAAGATTAGGAATCTATAAATGACAACATCTAACTCCAAAGTCAAACTGCAATTAGTACGCAGCTTGATCGGCACACGCGAAAGCCACCGTGCAACTGTTCGTGGTTTAGGCCTCGGACGCATCAATTCTGTTTCAGAATTGGAAGACACTCCAGCTGTTCGCGGAATGATTAATAAAGTTTCTTATCTAGTTAAAGTCATTGGCTAATAACTAGCAAGTAAATAGGCGAAGAATATGCAACTCAATACACTCAAACCCGCAGAGGGATCCAAGAAAAATCGTCGTCGCGTAGGTCGCGGCATCGGTTCAGGTCTTGGTAAAACTGCAGGCCGCGGTCACAAAGGTCAAAAATCACGTTCCGGCGGATTCCACAAAGTTGGATTCGAGGGCGGTCAGATGCCTATGTATCGTCGTTTGCCAAAACGCGGTTTCGTGTCTTTGACACGTCGTCACGTTGGTCAAATCACTTTGAATGACTTAGCAAAAATCAACTTGCCAGAAGTGGACTTGTTGGTTTTGAGAGCTCACGGTTTTGCTGGCGAGCAAATCAATGCAGTCAAAGTAATTAAGACTGGCGAACTGTCAATTGCTGTGACCCTCAAAGGTATTACAGCAACTGCAGGTGCGAAAGCGGCTATTGAAGCAGTTGGCGGCAAATTGGTTGACTTGGTTTAATTAGTTTTTAGTAAACGATGGCACTCGCTCCTACCAACACAGCAAATATTGCTCAATCAGGAAACAAGTTTGGCGAATTACGCCAACGCTTGATATTCCTGGTTTTGGCATTGCTCGTATTCCGTTTGGGCGCACACATTCCTGTTCCAGGTATTGACCCTGACCAATTGGCTCAATTGTTCTCCGGTCAAAAAGATGGCATCTTAGGAATGTTCAATCTGTTCTCAGGTGGTGCTTTATCGCGCTTTACAGTTTTTGCTTTAGGAATCATGCCGTACATCTCTGCGTCGATCATCATGCAGTTAATGACGATTGTTGTTCCTTCTTTGGAGTCTTTGAAAAAAGAAGGCCAAGCAGGACAGCGGAAGATTACTCAGTACACCCGTTATGGCACTGTGTTCTTGGCTACATTCCAGGCATTGGGTATCTCAGTTGCGCTGCAAGCTCAACCAGGTTTGGTTATTAATCCTGGCTTGATGTTTGAACTCAACACTGTAGTTACTTTAGTTACTGGCACGATGTTCCTGATGTGGCTCGGAGAGCAGATCACTGAGCGCGGTCTTGGCAACGGTATCTCTATTATTATTTTCGGCGGCATTGTTTCTGGCTTGCCAACTGCAATCGGTAGCTTGCTTGAATTAGTGCGTACCGGTTCCATGAATATCCTATCCGCATTACTCATCGTAGTGATTTGTATTGCAGTGACATTATTTTGTTGTATTCGTAGAGCGTGGTCAGCGCCGTATTTTGGTGAACTACGCTAAGCGTCAAGTTGGTAACAAGGTGTATGGCGGTCAGTCTTCATACTTCCCATTGAAGTTGAATATGGCTGGTGTTATCCCTCCAATTTTTGCTTCATCTATCATTTTGTTCCCTGCAACGATTGCTGGCTGGTTTACATCAGGCGAGCCTACCAATATGTTCAGCAGAATTATTAAAGACTTGGCAGCAACATTAGCCCCAGGGCAACCTGTGTACACCATTTTGTACGCAGCAGCGATTATTTTCTTCTGCTTCTTCTACACAGCTTTGGTTTTCAACAGCCGTGAGACTGCAGATAACTTAAAGAAGAGCGGCGCTTTTGTTCCAGGTATTCGTCCTGGCGATCAGACTGGTCGTTATATCGACAAGATCTTGGTTCGTTTGACATTGGCTGGTGCAATTTATATGGTTTTGGTTTGCTTGTTGCCAGAATTCTTGGTGTTGAAGTACAACGTGCCATTCTATTTTGGCGGTACTTCATTGTTGATTATTGTCGTTGTTGCAATGGATTTCATGGCTCAAGTTCAGTCTTTCGTAATGCAACAACAATATGGTTCTTTGATGAAAAAAGCTAACTTTAAGATGGGCGCTTAACTGAATGTCTAAAGACGATGTAATTCAGATGGCGGGAGAAATTATTGAGAATTTGCCGAACGCAATGTTTCGCGTGAAGCTAGAGAACGGACATGTGGTTCTAGGGCACATTTCTGGAAAGATGAGGATGCATTACATCCGCATTCTGCCAGGAGATAAGGTGACGGTGGAGATGACTCCTTACGACCTGACGCGCGCAAGAATCATTTTCCGAGCGAAGTAAAGATTAAGTAGTACATATTTTTTTAGAGGTGAGTTATGAAAGTTTTGGCATCCGTTAAGTGTATTTGCAGAAATTGCAAGATCATTAAGCGCAAACGCGTTGTGCGCGTGATCTGTTCTTCAGACGCACGTCATAAGCAGCGTCAAGGCTGATCTGGTTAATTAAGAGGAAATCTCATGGCACGTATCGCTGGGGTAAACATCCCAAATCATCAACATACTGTTATCGGTTTAACAGCAATTTTTGGCATCGGCACTACACGTGCTCGCAAAATTTGTGAAACCACAGGTGTTGCTATCGACAAAAAAGTTAAAGATCTTACTGACGGTGACTTGGAAAAGTTGCGTGATGAAGTAGGTAAGTTCATCACTGAAGGTGACCTTCGTCGTGAAGTAACGATGAGCATCAAGCGTTTGATGGACTTAGGCTGCTATCGTGGCGTTCGTCATCGTAAGGGCTTGCCTGTACGTGGTCAACGTACTAAGACTAACGCGCGTACCCGCAAGGGCCCACGTAAGTCTGGCGTGCAACTCAAGAAATAATCAAGAAAGTTTATTGACATGGCAAAACAACAATCCGCTTCTGCAGCTTCACAGCGCGCACGCAAGAAGGTTAAAAAGAACGTTGCTGACGGTATTGCACACGTTCACGCTTCTTTTAATAACACCATCATTACGATCACTGATCGCCAAGGTAATGCGCTTTCATGGGCAACTTCTGGTGGCCAGGGTTTCAAGGGCTCACGTAAATCAACACCTTTTGCTGCTCAGGTAGCTGCAGAAGTTGCTGGTAAGTCAGCAATTGAATGTGGTATCAAGAATTTGGAAGTTCAGATCAAGGGCCCAGGTCCAGGTCGTGAATCAGCAGTTCGTGCATTGAACTCATTGGGCATCAAGATCACTGAGATTCAAGACGTAACTCCAGTTCCACACAATGGTTGCCGTCCTCCTAAGCGTCGTCGTATCTAAGCTTGGAAGTTGGCAGTACAACAGTTTTAGTAGTTTTTTATTAAAGCCCACTGTTCGCCTGATTTAAAAGGCGAACTCACCGCCGGTCGTAAGACTGCGGCAAAGAAAGGAAAGCATCGTGGCACGTTACTTAGGGCCTAAGGCCAAATTAGCACGTCGGGAAGGTACCGACTTATTTTTAAAGAGCGCACGTCGCGCCCTGTCAGACAAGTGCAAGTTAGATACTAAGCCTGGTCAACATGGCCGTACATCTGGCTCAAGAACATCTGATTACGGTAATCAATTGCGTGAAAAGCAAAAGGTTAAGCGTATCTATGGCGTATTAGAGCGTCAATTCCGTCGTTACTTCGCAGAAGCTGAGCGTCGTAAGGGCAACACTGGTGAAACATTGCTCCAGTTGCTTGAATCACGTTTAGATAACGTGGTGTATCGCATGGGCTTTGGTTCTACTCGTGCTGAAGCGCGTCAATTGGTTTCCCATTGCGCAATTTTGCTCAATGGCAGCCCAGTAAACATTCCATCAATTCAGGTTAAGCCTGGTGATGTAGTGGCGATTCGTGAAAAAGCGAAGAAGCAAGCGCGTATTACAGAATCACTCAATTTGGTTGGACAAATGGCAGCTGTTACTTGGGTTTCAGTTGACGCAGCCAAGCTTGAGGGAACGTTTAAGCAAGTGCCTGACCGTGAAGATATTAGCGGTGAAATTAATGAAAGTTTGATCGTCGAATTGTATTCACGCTAATTAGGTACTCTCAAGGGAAAAATATGCAAACAAATTTGCTCAAGCCAAAAATTATTTCTGTTGAAGCGCTTACCGCCAACCAAGCTAAGGTTGTTATGGAGCCGTTCGAGCGTGGCTATGGCCACACACTCGGCAATGCATTACGTCGTGTTTTGTTGTCCTCGATGGTTGGTTATGCACCAACTGAAGTAGCAATTGCTGGTGTTGTTCATGAATACTCCACATTAGATGGCGTTCAAGAGGATGTAGTTAACCTTTTGTTGAACCTCAAAGGTATCGTATTTAAGTTGCAGTCACGTGACGAAGTTACTATCAATTTGCGTAAAGAAGGCCCAGGCGTTGTTACTGCAAAAGATATTGATTTGCCACATGATGTAGAAATCATTAACCCTGATCACGTTATTGCTCACCTGTCAGCTGGTGGCAAGTTGGATATGCAGATCAAGGTTGAAAAAGGCCGTGGTTATGTACCAGGCAATATGCGTCAATACCATGACGAAGCTACCAAGATCATTGGGCGCATCGTATTGGATGCCTCATTTAGCCCAGTAAGCCGTGTTAGCTATGCTGTTGAATCTGCTCGTGTTGAGCAACGTACCGACCTTGATCGTCTCGTAATGACAATCGAAACCAACGGTGTGTTGTCTCCTGAAGAGGCGATTCGTCAAGCCGCTACCATTTTGGTTGATCAGTTAGTTGTATTCGCAGCCCTCGAAAGCAGCGAAGTTTCTGGTGATCTCGCACCAAGCCGCTCTTCAATGGTTGATCCAATGTTGATGCGTCCGGTTGATGATCTCGAACTCACAGTTCGCTCTGCAAACTGCCTGAAGGCTGAGAACATTTACTACATCGGTGACTTGATTCAACGTACAGAGAATGAATTGTTGAAGACGCCTAATTTAGGTCGTAAGTCTTTGAATGAAATCAAAGATGTATTGGCGGCTCGTGGCTTAAGTCTTGGCATGAAACTCGAAAGCTGGCCTCCAGCTAACCTCGAGAAATAATTAGAAAGGAAGCATCATGCGTCACGGAAACGGCTTACGCAAACTAAACAGAACATCATCACATCGCTTGGCGATGCTGCGCAACATGTCCAATTCTCTTTTGGAGCACGAAGTCATTAAAACGACTTTGCCAAAAGCTAAAGAATTGCGCATGGTTGTTGAGCCTTTGATTACCTTGGGTAAAAAAGATAACTTAGCAAACCGTCGCTTAGCATTCAATCGCACACGTGATCGCGATATCGTGACCAAACTCTTCACAGAGCTCGGCCCACGTTACGCAACTCGTCCAGGTGGCTACCTTCGTATTTTGAAGTTTGGCTTCCGTCATGGTGACAATGCACCTATGGCTTTGGTTGAGTTGGTTGATCGCCCAGAAGTTGAAGAAACAGCAGTAGCTGAAGAGGCTTAAGCCCTTTAGCAGGATTAAAAGCCAGGCTTCGGTCTGGCTTTTTTCATTTATACGGTTATAAATACATGATGACCCTAGATAAATCTACCGAATTGCTGATTGTTGTCACCTGCTTTACATCCTTAGAAGATGCAAAGCAATTGGCGCGCCAATTGATTGAAAACCATCTGGCTGCCTGCGTGCAAATTCAGGGGGGTGTGCATTCCGTCTATCGATGGGAAGGCAAAGTTTGCGAAGCCAATGAAGTTCTGTTGTCGGCAAAAACAGTTACAGATAAATGGGTGGATATTTCTAATTTCATCAAAAGTCATCACCCTTATGAATTGCCAGAGGTGATTGCCTATGCTCCTGAAAAATATGAAGCACTGTATGGCAAGTGGGTACAAGCCGAGGTAAAGTGAGTCCCATGAGATTGATTAATAAATTCATACCGGTTCTGGCTGCATTCTTATTCTTAATTGGCAATGCTTTTGCAGCCCCAGAATTCCTGCCGCCTGAGAAAGCATTTCAGGCTGAAGCAACGTGGGCAGTAAATACGAATGACGTCGAGTTGGAGATTTTTCCAGCCAAGGGTTATTACATCTATCAAGAATCCCTGCATTTCAAGATAGGCTCCCAGCCCAGTAAATTAGGGCTTGTAAACGCATCTCTCCCTGCTGGAGTTGAAAAGTATGACGAAACTTTTCAGAAGAAAATGCAGGTTTATAAGCAGGCATTTTTGCTCACGCTGGATAAAAAAGCGGAAGCGGGAAAGCCTCTATATCTAGAGTTGGAGTTGCAAGGTTGTGCTGAAGCGGGAATTTGTTATCCGCCAATGACTCTCAAGTTCCTACTTGCAGGCCCTGGGGTAAAGGCTGGTCCGATACCAGAAGTACTCGATGGGGTGGAAGCGGGTAATGCACCCAAAAAGAATTGAGCCTAATAGATGTATGGCGTGAGCGTGATGACGTTAATGCGATTAGTCGCTTTTTAGAAAGCACCCCAACTGGATATCTTTTCTTAGCTTTCTTCATTCTGGGCCTGGCATTGGCTTTCACTCCCTGTGTTCTTCCGATGCTACCGATTCTCTCGAGCGTGGTATTTGGAACGCAGGGTAAGCAATCCATCACTAAGGGCCGCGCAAGCTTATTGGCGTTGGCCTATGTGCTCGGTATGGCCTGCGTTTATGCTTTGGCCGGAGTCTTGATGGCTGCCTTAGGCGGAAGCGTCCAAAGAGCGCTACAGAGCCCTATAG